>LZQR01000250.1_pt1 | contig 14198 bp, 18 predicted proteins | sample 768601 | NCBI WGS metagenome assembly LZQR01 (sample SAMN05207299, study PRJNA324521) | oil field metagenome | isolation source: sample BH-FW-24 from oil reservoir | place: India: Bombay High | collected 2015-12-04
CGATCCGCAGGACGCGGCTGGCGACGGCGCGTGTCTCCTACGCTCAACCCGGACGTCAATGATGAAGTTCCTCCGGCGCTTCTCGCGGCGAGTGCGGGTCAATGATGACCGTCGCGCCACGCCGCCTGCGCCGGTGGAGAGCGCCCCGGCGCGGGCCATGCAGCGGGTTCGGATCGAGAACCGCGCCAACAAGGCGGGGCGTCGTCGCTCGCGTCTCAGCGTCATTGGCCTTGTTCTGAGCGTCGGCTTCGTCATCTCGGCGGGCCGCGCGGTGCAGATCGCTGCTTTTGGCGCTCTGGCGAATGACGAAGAGGAAATGGTGGTCGCCGAAACGGCTCCGGTGCGCCGCGCCTCGATTCTGGACCGTGATGGCGAAATCCTCGCCGCCACACTCGATTTTCACTCGGTCTACGCTGACCCGCTCTATGTCTGGGATGCGGAAGAGGTGGCGCAGCAGCTGGCCACGGTCTTGCCGGATCTCGATGTGGAGCGTCTGACCCGGCGCCTGTCGTCCAATTCCCGCTATGTGCCCATCGCGGACGGGCTCAGTCCGCGCATGCGCCAGGCGATCCACCTTCTGGGCCTGCCTGGCATCTATTTCGAGGTCGAGCCGGGACGCATCTATCCCAAACAGCGCGTTGCGGCGCATCTTGTGGGCTATGTGGACGGACAGATGCAGGGGGTCGCCGGCGCCGAGCGCGCCTTCGAGGCGGAGCTCGCGGAGGGCGGCCGCCCGGTCAGCCTGTCCATTGACCTGACGGCGCAATACCGTGTCGAGAGCGTGCTGCGCGAACGCATGGCCGCGCACCAGGCGGCGGGCGCTTCCGCCGTGCTGATGCGCGTGGGGACGGGCGAGATCATCGCCATGGCCTCGCTGCCGGACTATGACCCCAACCGCTTCGCCGAAGCGACGGCGCCGGGCTCTGACATTGATCCCCTGTTCAACCAGCCGGTCCAGGGCGTCTACGAGCTGGGCTCGGTGTTCAACCGCTGGCGCTGGCGGCCGGGCTGGAAGCGGGCAGCGTGCACATGGATGACGTCTATGATGCGTCCTCGCCGGTGCGGATTGGCGGACACACGATCGGCGACTATCGCGGCGAGAACCGGCCGCTGACGGCGCGGGAAATGGTGCTCTATTCCTCCAATATTGCTGCGTCCCGCATGGCGGATGTCATTGGCGCGGATGATCTGACGGGGTTCTATTCCGACCTGCGTCTGTTCGAGGCGCCGCCCATCGAGCTGATGGAGGCGGCGGGACCGAACCTGCCGCGTCGCTGGGGCCGCATCCAGACCATGACCGCATCCTATGGGCACGGTTTCCAGGTCAGCCCGCTGGCGCTGGCCGCGGCTTATGCCGCGCTCGCCAATGGCGGCGTCTATACGCCGCCGACCCTGCGTCCCGGTCGCTCCGGGCGAAACGGTCGCCGGGGTGCCCGTGATGAGTCCCAGCGTGGCGGCCCAGGTGCTGGGCGTGATGCGCGAATATGTGGCGCGGTCCCAGACCGGATCGGCCGATGTGGAAGGCCTGGCGGTGGCGGGCAAGACCGGCACGGCGGAACGCGTGGTGGGCGGCCAGTATATGGAGCGCAACACCTTCAACACCTTTGTCGCCATATTTCCGTTCGATGATCCGCAATATGTGCTGACCGTGTCCATGGACCGGCCCCAGCCGACCCCGGAAACCCATGGTTTCTCGACCGCGGGCTGGACCTCCATGCCAGCAGCCGGCGAGATCATTCGGTCGCTGGCCGGCGTGCTGGACATTGACCGTCATGACGCCGACCCTGAGGCTCAAGTCTCAGTCGTCGCTGAATTGTTTGCGCCCCGTCCGCGGCTGGTGGTCCGTCCGAAGAGCCGGTCGCGCTGGAAGACGCCGAAACCGAGGACCTGCAATGATCCGCACGCTTGCTGACCTTCTGCCCGAGACGCTGAGCGCGCCCCAGGGAGCGGATGGCGTAGAGGTGACGGGGCTGGCGCTCGATAGCCGCAAGGTAAGGCCTGGCGATCTGTTCGCGGCCCTGCCGGGCGTGAAGGTGGACGGCGCGCAATTCATCCCGATGGCGATCGAAAAGGGCGCGGTCTGCATTCTGGCCCCCAAGGGCGTGACCGCCCCCGTCCCGGTGATCGAGGCCGAGGATCCCGCCGAAGCCCTGTCCGCCATCGCGGCGAATTTCTATCCGCGTCAGCCCGCCACCATCGCTGCGATTACCGGCACCAATGGCAAGAGCTCCACCGTCGAGTTCCTGCGCCAGATCTGGGCGAAGGCCGGAATCGAGGCGGCGGCGCTGGGCACGCTTGGGGTCACCCGCGCTTCGGGTCGCACCGATGTGGGCTATACGACCCCGGACGCCATCGCCCTTCACAAGAGCCTGGACCTGCTGACCGAGGAGGGCGTGACCCATCTCGCCATGGAAGCCTCCTCGCACGGGCTCAAGCAACGCCGCATGGACGGGGTGCGCCTGTCGCTGGTGGGCTTTACCAACCTCACCCAGGACCATCTCGACTACCATCCTGATTTCGAGGACTATTTTTCATCCAAGATGCGGCTGTTCTCGGCGCTGGCCCCGATGGGCGCGCCCGCCGTCATCAACATGGATTCCGACTGGTCCCAGCGTGTCGCCCAGGCCGCGCAATCGGCGGGTCTGTCGCCGGTCGAAATCGGTTGGCGCGGTCGGGATCTGACCGTGCACGAAATCACGCCGCATCCGGCGAGCCAGATGGTGCGATTCAGCTGGAAGGGCGAGGAGCGGGAGGTCGATCTGCCGCTGATTGGCGAATTCCAGGCGGCGAACGCCTTGGGCGCTGCGGCCATGGCGATCGCCAGCGGCGTCTCGCCGGATGCGCTTTTGAAGCCATGGGCCAGCTGACAGGTGTGGCCGGACGTTTGCAGACGGTGGGCACAACGAAGGATGGCGCGCCTGTGCTGCTCGATTACGCGCACACGCCCGACGGCCTGGACAAGCTGCTGCGCGCCGCGCGTCCGCACACCCAGGGGCGGATCATTCTGGTGTTTGGCGCGGGCGGGGATCGCGACCCGACCAAGCGCGCCCCAATGGGTGAGATCGCCGCTCGCCTGTCGGATGTCGCCATCGTCACCGATGACAATCCTCGCTCTGAGGACCCCGCCGGTATCCGCAAGACCATTCTGGCCGCCTGTCCGGGCGCGCAGGAGATCGGTGACCGCGAGGCGGCGATCCGGGCCGGCATCGAGATGCTGAAAGCGGGCGATGTGCTGCTGGTGGCGGGCAAGGGGCATGAGACCGGTCAGATCCTCGCCGATCGCATAATTCCCTTTGACGAGACCGAGATCGTCACCCGCATTCTCAAGGAGCTGGGGGACGAGGCATGACCGCACCGCTCTGGACGGCGAGGGACGCCGCCGAAGCGTCGCAGGGGCGGCTGACTGAAGGCGGCTGGGCTGCGTCCGGCGTCTCCATCGACACGCGGACCCTGCAACCCGGCGATCTTTTTGTGGCGCTCACTGCGCAGCGCGATGGCCATGACTTCGCTCAGGCTGCGCTCGACAAGGGCGCAGCCGCGGTTCTCGTGTCCAATCCGGAGGCCTGCTCGGGGCCGCGCCTGGTGGTCGAGAATGTGCTCGACGGTCTGATCCGTCTGGGCGAGGGCGCGCGTCGCCGCTCGGACGCCGTGCGCGTGGGCGTGACGGGGTCTGTGGGCAAGACCAGCGTGAAAGAGGCGCTGGCGGCGGTGTTCAGAAAGGCCGGCCCGGCGCACTGGTCCGAGAAGAGCTATAACAATCACTGGGGCGTGCCGCTGACATTGGCGCGCATGCCTGAAGCGACCCGTCACGCCGTCTTCGAGATGGGCATGAACCATAAGGGTGAGATTTCCGAGCTGACCCGCATGGTGCGTCCGCATGTGGCGATGATCACCAAGATCGCGCCCGCCCATCTTGAGAATCTGGCTCGATGGAGGCCATCGCCGACGCCAAGGCCGAAATCTTTGAAGGGCTTGAAGCGGACGGCGTGGCGGTGATCCCCGCCGATGACGAGTTCGCCCCGCGACTGATGCAGGCGGTGCAGGGATCGGGCGCCGGATTCATGCTTGATTTCGGTCTTACTCCGGGCGCCGCGGTGCGCATCCTGTCCTATGATGAGGGACCGGATGGAGGCGTGGGCCGCATGGATGTGATGGGCAAGCCGATGGATTTCCGCTTGCGCCTGCCCGGCGCGCATCAGGCGGTGAATGCGGCGGGAGTGGTGGCGGCGGCGCTGGGCGCCGGCGTCGACCCGGACCTGGCGCTGGACGCCCTGTCAGAGCTGAAGCCGACCGAGGGGCGGGGCGTCGCCTTTTACGCCCAGCTCTCCAGGGGGCGCGTCATCGAAGTCGTCGATGAGACGTATAACGCCAATCCCGCCTCCATGCGGCGGCCTTTGGCGCGCTCAAGCTGCGCAAGCCGTCAGGGCAGGGCCGCAAGATCGCCGTTATTGGCGAAATGCTCGAGCTCGGGCCTGACAGTCGCGCCCTGCATGCCGCTCTGGCGGAACCGCTCATCACCGCGGGCGTCGATCAGGTGATCGGGGTGGGCGAGGGCGCGCGGGCGTGATGGATGCCTTGCCTGCGGAGCATCGCGCCGCCTGGTGCGAGACCGCAGAGAGCGCAATTGAAACCTTGAGCGAACTGGCGCGGGATGGCGATGTGGTCCTTGTTAAGGGATCAAACGCTTCTGGTGTTCATAAACTTGTGTCATCGCTGCGCGACAAAGCCAAACCTGCCTCCGCCTGAAGGGCCTGACCGACTATGCTTTATCTTCTGCTGTCTCCGTTCGCAGACCAGTTCCAGGCCCTTAACCTGATCAATTACCTGACGTTTCGGACCGGGGCGGCAATGATGACCGCCTTTATTCTGGCGCTGGCCATCGGCAATCCCTTCATTGGCTGGCTGCGCACGAAGGGCTCCCAACCGATTCGCACCGATGGTCCGGAAAGCCATATCGTCGCCAAGGCGGGCACCCCCACCATGGGCGGCTTCATCATCCTCGCGGGCATTCTGGCGGGTACGCTGATCTGGGGCGACATCTCCAACCCCTATCTGTGGGTGGTGATCTTCGTGACCGCGGGCTTTGGCGGCATCGGCTTCATTGATGACTGGCGCAAGGTCACCAAGAAATCCACCGAGGGCCTGTCGGGCAAGGGCAAGCTGATCCTGCAATTCGCCATCGCGGCGGTGGCGGTGGTGGCCATGGTCTACCTGCTCGACACCGCGCCGGACACGCCGGACAACTTCGCGACGTCCGTGGCCGTGCCCTTCTTCAAGGATCTGATGGTCCCGCTCAGCTTCGCCTTTTACCTGTTCGGCATGGTGGTGATCGTGGGCGCGTCCAATGCGGTGAACCTCACCGATGGCCTTGATGGCCTCGCCATCGTGCCGGTGATGATCGCGGCGGGCAGCTTCGGCTTCATCGCCTATTTCGTCGGCTCCTCGGTCTATTCCGAATACCTGTTCCTGAACTTCACCCCGGGCACCGGCGAGCTTGCCGTGATCTGCGGCGCATGATCGGCGCGGGTCTCGGTTTCCTCTGGTACAACGCCCCGCCCGCCATGGTGTTCATGGGCGATACCGGTTCGCTGTCTCTGGGCGGCGCGCTGGGCACGATCGCCGTGGCGGTGAAGCACGAGATCGTTCTCGTGATCATTGGCGGCCTGTTCGTGCTCGAAGCCGTGTCGGTGATGGTCCAGGTGGCGAGTTTCAAGCTCACCGGCAAGCGGGTCTTCCGCATGGCGCCGATTCACCATCATTACGAGAAGCTGGGCTGGGCGGAATCCACCATTGTGGTGCGGTTCTGGATCATCGCCTTCGTTCTGGCCCTGATCGGCCTGTCGACCCTGAAGCTGCGATAGGGCGCGCTTGCCGGTCTGAGCCGCGCAAGGAGCCGCCGAACTAGGAAGAGCCCATGAGCACCCGTCGCAAGGCCGGATTGTGGAGCGGACTGGACCGCCCGATCCTGGTCATCCTGATCTTTCTGATGACGATCGGGATTGTTCTGGCCTTCGCCGCCAGCCCGGCGGCAGTCGAGCGCACCAGCTGGATCGACGATCCGTTCTATTACCTGTATCGCCAGCTCTTCTTCGTCGGGGCCGGGCTTTGCATTCTGGGCTTCACCTCCGCGCTGTCCGTGACAGGGGTCCGGCGGTTCGCGGGGCTGGCGCTCGTTGCGGCGTTAATCACGCTGGTTCTGGTGCTGGTGCTGGGCGCGGATGTGAAGGGCGCGACGCGCTGGATCAGGATCGGATCCTTTTCACTGCAGCCTTCCGAATTTCTCAAGCCGGCCTTCGTGGTCATCGCCGCTTGGCTGTTCTCCGAAGAGGATCGCGGCGCGCCGGTGCCGGGACGGCTGGTGGCGTTCGGCTTCTACGGCGTCTCGGTCGTGCTTCTCATGCTGCAGCCCGATTTTGGCCAGACCGTGCTCATCTCGCTGGTGTTTGGCGCGCTCTTGTGGGCGGGCGGCCTGTCCTGGCTGCATTCCATGGTTCTGGGCGCTCTGGCGCTTGTGGGCGGCGGCGGCGCCTATGTCGCCCTGCCGCATGTGCGCGATCGCATCCTGGATTTCATTGGCCCGGGCGGCGAGCGCACACAGACCGAAACCGCGCTCGACGCCATGGCGCGCGGCGGCGTCTGGGGCGCGGGCCCCGGCGAGGGACAGGTCAAGCACCTCCTGCCAGAAGCGCATACGGACTTCGTCTTCTCGGTGGCGGCGGAGGAATATGGCCTGATCGCTTCCCTCGCGATCATCGGGCTTTACGCGCTCCTGTTCGCGCGCGCCTGGATGCTGGGTTTGCGTCTGAACGATCCGTTCGCCCAGCTCGCCACGTCGGGCCTGGCATTGCTCTTCGCGCTGCAGGCGCTTGTGAATATCGGCGTGAATCTCGATATCGCCCCGCCCACCGGCATGACCCTGCCCTTCATCTCCTACGGGGGATCGTCCATGCTGGCCCTGTGTTTCTCTGCGGGCCTGCTGCTGGCGCTGACCCGCCGCCGTCCCGGCGCCTATGCGCCTCGCCCTCGTCAGGGAGATTTGTCCGCGTGACCCCAAACGTCTGCTCATCGCCGCCGGCGGCACCGGCGGCCATATGTTTCCGGCCCGCGCCACAGCGGACGCGCTCATGGCGCGCGGCTGGTCGGTGAAGCTGGTCACCGATGCGCGCGGGGCGCGTCACGCGACAGACTTTCCCGGAGAGCCGGTGAGTGAGATCGAGGCGTCGAGCCCCTTCGCCAAGAACCCGGTCAGGATGGCGCAGTCGGTGCTGAAGCTGACCCGGGGCGTGTTTCAGGCCCGCACCATCATGGCTGAATTCAAGCCCCATGTGGTCGCCGGGTTTGGCGGCTATCCCGCCTTTCCGGTTCTGAGCGCGGCGTGGAGCTATTCCATTCCCCGTATCATTCACGAACAGAACGCCGTTCTGGGACGGGTCAATCGCCTGTTTGCGGGCTCGGTGGTCAGTGTCGCGTCCGGCTTCGCCCGGCTCGACAAGATGCCCCAGGGCGCTGTGCACGCCGTCACCGGCAATCCCGTGCGCGCCCATGTGCTTCAGGCGCGTGAAGTTGACTATGCGCCGCCCGGGCCGGAAGGCGAGATCCGGCTTCTGGTGCTGGGCGGGTCGCTGGGCGCGCGCATCCTGTCTGAAACCGTGCCCCGGGCGGTGGCAGCCTTGCCGGAAGACTTGCGCCTGCGCCTGAAGGTCGTTCAGCAGACGCGTGAAGAGAGCCTTGATAGCGCGCGCCAGGTGTACGCCGAAGCCGGTGTTCAGGCGGAGCTCAGCCCGTTCTTCCGCGATATGGGGCGGCTCTACGCCGAGAGCCATCTCGTGATCTCGCGCTCGGGCGCGTCATCGGTGTCCGAAATCGCCGCGATCGGCCGTCCCGCCATATTCGTGCCCCTCGCACTTGCGATGGATGATCACCAGACGGCGAATGCCGAAGGACTGGTGCGCAAGGGCGCAGCCGACATGATCACCGAGGCCGACTTCACCGTGGATCACCTGCGGGCGCGCCTTGAAACCCTGTTGGCGGACGGCGAAGCTCTGGATGCGCGCGCGCGCCTGGCCCGGACAGAGGGCCGACCTGACGCTCATGAGCGTCTTGCTGATCTGATTGTACAAGCTGCGGAGCCGAAACTCTGATGCCGCCCATTGATCTCGCCGCCTCGGTTGGTCCTGTTCACTTCGTCGGCATTGGCGGCATCGGCATGAGCGGCATCGCCGAAGTCATGCTGACGCTCGGCTACAAGGTCACGGCTCGGACATCAAGGACAGCGCCAATGTCCAGCGCCTGCGTGAGAAGGGCGCGGTCGTCCATATCGGCCACGCCGCGGAGAATGTGGAGGGCGCGGGCGCGCTCGTCGTCTCGAGCGCCGTCAAGAAGGACAATCCTGAACTCGTCGCCGCGCGCGCCAAACGCACCCCGGTGGTGCGCCGGGCCGAGATGCTGGCGGAGCTGATGCGTCTCAAGCACGCGGTGGCGGTCGCGGGCACCCATGGCAAGACCACCACGACCTCGCTGGTGGCCTGCCTGATGGATGCGGCGGGCTTTGACCCGACCGTGATCAATGGCGGGATCATTTCCGCCTATGGCTCGAACGCCAAGATCGGCGAGGGCGAGTGGATGGTGGTCGAGGCCGACGAAAGCGACGGCTCCTTCCTGAAGCTGCGTGGCTCGGTGGGGATCATCACCAATATCGACCCCGAGCATATGGAGCATTACGCTCGTTCGACGCATTGCGCGACGCCTTTGCCCAGTTTGTCGAGAACCTGCCGTTTTATGGCTTTGCGGTGATGTGCATCGATCATCCTGAAGTGCAGGCGCTGGCCGCACGGATCGAGGATCGCCGGGTCATCACCTATGGCTTCTCTCCGCAAGCGGATGTGCGCCTGTCCAATCTCGTCATGGACGAGACGGGCGGTCATTTCGACCTGACCTTCCAGCCGCGTGGAATCGAGCCGGTCACCTGGGCGGGGATGAGCCTGCCCATGATGGGCGAGCACAATGTGCTCAACGCCGCAGGCGCTCTGGCGGTGGTTCAGGCGCTGGGCGGCGGCGAGGAGGAAGCGCGCACGGCGCTGTCGGGTTTCACCGGCGTCAAGCGTCGTTTCACCATCACCGGTCAAGCACACGGCGTGACGGTGGTGGATGATTACGGTCATCACCCGGTCGAGATCACGGCGGTGCTGAAAGCCGCGCGCCAGCGCGTGGGCGCGGGACGGGTGCACGCCGTGGTGCAGCCGCACCGCTATTCGCGCCTGCATGATCTGTTTGAGGATTTCTGCACCTGCTTCAACGACGCCGACAGCGTCTGGGTGACCCCGGTCTATGCTGCGGGCGAAGCCCCGATCGAGGGGGCGAGCCAGGACTCCCTGGTGGCGGGCCTGCAACGTCACGGCCATCGCAATCCCAATGCGACGACCCGCGAGACCCTGCCTGACGACCTCAAATCGGTGATGCAGCCGGGGGATCTGATCGTCTGTCTGGGCGCAGGCGACATCACCGCCTGGGCCGCAGACCTGCCTGCCCGTCTGGAGGGCTGAGCATGGGCTGGCCGTCCCTTCTGGATCGCCTGCCGTCCATGCGCGGCAAGCTGATCGAGAACGCGTCCCTTGCTGATATCACCTGGCTGCGTGTGGGCGGTCCGGCGCAGGTTCTGTTCCTGCCTGCCGACGCAGCTGATCTGGCGCGCTTTCTGGCCGAAACTCCGCGCGATATCGACGTGCGGGTGCTGGGCGCCGGTTCCAATACGCTGGTGCGCGATGGCGGCCTTCCGGGCGTGACGGTCAAGCTCACCCCCGCCTTCGGCAAGGTCGAGGCGCTGGAGAACAATCGCGTTCGCGCGGGCGCCGCCGCGCTCGACAAGATGGTCGCCAAGGCGGCCGCGAAAGCCGGGATCGCCGGACTGGAATTCTATGTGGGCGTGCCCGGCGCCATTGGCGGCGCGCTGCGCATGAATGCGGGCTGCTACGGGACCGAAACCAAGGACGTCCTGGTCGAGGCCATCGCGCTTGATCGCACCGGACGGCGCATCATCGCGCCGGTGGAAGAGCTGGGCTACGCCTATCGCCATTCGGACGCGCCCGAAGACTGGATCTTCATCGAGGCGGTGTTCGAAGGGCAGGCGGATGATCCTGAAGCCGTCACAGAACGCATGAACGCCATCACGGAGCGGCGCGAGGCGAGCCAGCCCATTCGCGAGAAGACGTCCGGCTCGACCTTCAAGAACCCCGATCCGGAAACCTCGGGCGGGCGTTCGGCCTGGCAATTGGTGGATGCGGCGGGCTGGCGCGGCAAACCCATTGGCGGCGCGCGCTTTTCCGAACAGCATTGCAATTTCCTGATCAATGACGGCACGGCGACCGCCAGCGATCTCGAAACCCTGGGCGAAACCGTGCGCGCCGAGGTGAAAGACAAGTTCGGCGTCGAATTGCACTGGGAAGTCAAACGGATCGGAGAGCCCGAATGAGCAAGCATGTGGCGGTTCTTTTGGGCGGGCGCAGCCCGGAGCGCGACGTCTCGCTTGTATCGGGCAGGAAGGTGGTCGAGGCGCTGGAAGCCAAGGGCTATCAGGTCTCCCCATCGATCCTCGCGATCACGACTGGATTGACCAACTCAACGGCGTCAAGCCTGACGTTGTCTTCAACGCGCTGCATGGCGATTGGGGCGAGGATGGGCGGGTGCAGGGCGTGCTCGATTATCTCGGCTATCCCTACACCCATTCCGGCGTTGCAGCGTCGGCGCTGGCCATGGACAAGCAACGCGCCAAGGCGGTGCTGCGCGAGGCGGGCATCCAGTGCCCTGAAGGCCAGTTGATCAGCCGGTTCGAAGCCGCGCGTGACCATGTCATGAAGCCGCCCTATGTGGCCAAGCCCAATGCGCAGGGCAGTTCGGTGGGCGTGGTGATCGTGCCTGAGGGCGCGAACCGTCCGCCGGCCATTCTGGGCTCGGAGGACTGGCCCTATGACGAGGAAGTGCTGATCGAGCGCTTCATTCCGGGCCGCGAGCTGACTGTGGCGGTCATGGGCGACAAGCCGCTGACCGTCACCGAGATCGTCCCCAAGACCGCCTTCTATGATTACGACGCCAAGTATTCCGATGGCGGCTCGGTGCACCAGCTGCCGCCGATGTGCCGCAAGCTGTTTTTGACGAGTGCATGGCCGAGGCGCTGAAGGCCCATCAGGTCCTTGGGTGCCGCGGCCTGACCCGGTCCGATTTCCGGTATGATCCGGAAACAGGCGGCGTGTGGTTACTCGAAATTAACACCCAACCCGGCATGACTCCCACATCCCTCGCGCCCGAACAGGCGGCGCACTGCGGCATCGGTTTTCCCGATCTCGTAGCGTGGATGGTGGAGAATGCGGCGTGTCCAAACTGAAGGCCGCCGGCGCTCGAGACACATCGAAAGCCCGGCGCAAGTCAAAGACAGCCCCCAAAGCGGCGGGCGGGCGCAAGCTGTCCAACTGGGCGGCGGCGCAATGGCGTGCGGCGCGCAACCGGGCGGGCTACGCCTTCAAGCTGATTCTCACCGTTTGCGGCGTCCTCCTGGCGGGCACGGTCCTGATCCTCACCGCGTTTGGCCAGATCGATGATGTGGGCGGAATGCTGGCCAGTCGGGCCGAGCGCGAGCTTGAAACCGCGGGCTATACGCTGGACTGGCTTGATGTGGCGGGCGCTGAACGCACGGGGGTTGAAGAAGTGGCCCTCGCAGTGGGCGCCGCGCCTGGCCGGGGGCTGAGCCGCGTGGATCTCAATGCAGCGCGCGACGCCATCCAGTCACTGAGCTGGGTGAAGTCCGCCGAGGTCCTGCGCCTGTGGCCGGACCGGATCGCGGTGCTGATCGAGGAGCGCCAGCCTTATGCCATCTGGCAGATCAACCAGACCCATCATGTGATTGATCCCGATGGCTATGTCATCGATGCGGCGGATCCCCGCGACTTTCTGGACCTGCCGCGCGTGGTGGGAGAAGGCGCGAACCGTGAAGCCCATGCCGTGATTGCGCTGCTCGAGCTTCATCCTGAAATTCGCGACCGTGTGACCAACGCCATTCGCGTGGGCGAGCGGCGCTGGAATCTGCGCCTGCAGAGCGGCGGCGATGTGCTGTTGCCAGAGGATGATCCGGCGAGTGCGCTGGCGTTGCTGGCGGCGATGCATGAGGAACGCGGCGTGCTCGATTACGAGGCGCAGATCCTTGATCTTCGAAATGCCGGGGAGATGGTCATGCGCCCCTGGCCGGACCGGGCGGCGGAACGCGCAGGGCGAGGGGCTTAAGCGATGGGTGCGATGGGTTTTCAAGTCAGGAGGCGCTGCAAGCGCCGCCACGCCGCCGCGCAAGGCGGGCGTGTTCGCCGCGCTTGATATCGGCGCGTCCAAGACTGTGTGTTTCATCGCCAAGACCGAAGAGACGCTGGCGGGCCTGCGTCCGCGGGTGATCGGGTCGGCCACCAGTCCACGCGTGGCGTGCGCGCGGTCAGGTGGTGGACGTCAATCTGGCGGTGGACAGCATCCGCGCGGCGGTGGAGAACGCCGAGCGCATGGCCGGGCACACGGTCAGCGAGGTGTATCTGGCGGCGTCCGCGGGCGCCCCGCGAGCGCGCGCATCTCCGTCGAGATGGATCTCGCCGCCCGTGAAGTGACCGACCGGGATTTGCGCCGCATTCTCGCCGAGGCGCTGCGCCGTCACCATGAACAACGCCGGGTTCTCCTGCACGCCCTGCCGCTCTCCTGGCGCGTGGACGGCCATCGCGGCGTCAAGGATCCGCGCGGCATGTTCGGCGAAAGCCTGGGCGTGGACCTGCATCTGGTCAGCGCCGCCGCCGACCCCTTGCAGAACCTCATTTCCTGCGTCGAGCGCTGCCAGCTGACCGTCGCGGGCGTGGCGGCGACGCCCTATGTCTCCGGCATTGCGGCCTTGGCGCCGGATGAGCGCGATCTCGGCGCGCTGCTGATCGATATGGGCGCACACACAACGACCGTGGCCGTCTTCAATGAAGGCTCTCTACAGCATGTGGACGGGGTGCCGGTCGGCGGCGCCCATGTCACCAACGACATCGCCCGGGGCTGTCCACGCCGGTCAACGCGGCCGAGCGGATCAAGGCGCTGCATGGCTGTGCGCTTGATAGTCCCGATGACGATCAGATCATGATCGAGACGCCCCCCGTGCCGGGTCTGGCGTGGTGACCATGAACCAGCAGCCCAAGGCGCTTCTGAACGCCATCATCCGGCCGCGTCTGGAAGAAGTCTTCGAAATGGTGCGTGATCGGCTGGACGCCGCCGGCGCCGCCAGTGCGTCGGGCCGCTCTGTGGTCCTGACCGGCGGCGCAGCGCAATTGCCGGGCGCCGCCCAGCTGGCCGGCCGGGTGCTGGGCAAGCAGGTGCGTCTGGGGCGTCCTGATTCGCTCGCCGGACTGGGCGATGCGGTCAGCGGTCCGGGCTTCAGCGCGGCGGCGGGTCTGCTGCTGCGATGTGTTCAGGGGCCATCAGAAGCAATCTCCGGCCCGCCCCGGTTTGACCAGGGTCCGGCCCGCATTCGCGAACGGGCGACGGGCGAGGGCGGCATGAAGGCGGTCTGGCGCTGGTTCGCGGAAAGTTTCTAGACTCCTCGAACAGACTCAGGGTCCTGTTATTCTATGCGAAAAAAGGTTTGCTCTGAGGGGAGCGGCTTAACGCTCGATTAAACAAGCGAGCGCAGTCTCACGGGGTGATTCGTTAACCCTGCCGCCCCACGGAGACCTGCCATGCCCTTGAACCTGTCCGCGCCGGAAACCACCGAACTGAAACCTCGCATTCTTGTGTGTGGTGTCGGCGGCGCCGGGGGCAACGCCGTTAACAACATGATCGACGCCCAGCTCGAGGGCGTGGACTTTGTGGTCGCCAACACCGATGCGCAGGCGCTTCAGCGCGCGCGCACCGATCGCCGCATCCAGATGGGCGCTGCGATCACCGAAGGTCTGGGCGCTGGGGCGCGCCCGGAAGTGGGTGAACAGGCGGCGGAAGACTCCCTGGCGGAAATCCAGGAGCATCTGCAAGGCGCGCACATGGTGTTCATCACCGCCGGCATGGGCGGCGGCACCGGCACCGGGGCTGCGCCCGTGATCGCCCGCGCGCACCGATCGCCGCATCCAGATGGGCGCTGCGATCACCGAAGGTCTGGGCGCTGGGGCGCGCCCGGAAGTGGGTGAACAGGCGGCGGAAGACTC
>LZQR01000251.1_pt1 | contig 14148 bp, 15 predicted proteins | sample 768601 | NCBI WGS metagenome assembly LZQR01 (sample SAMN05207299, study PRJNA324521) | oil field metagenome | isolation source: sample BH-FW-24 from oil reservoir | place: India: Bombay High | collected 2015-12-04
GCCACGACATCGTTGACCACTTCACTTACGTGTTCATGGGTGATGGCTGTCTGATGGAAGGTATCTCGCACGAGGCATGTTCTCTTGCAGGTACACTAGGCCTTGGCAAACTTATCGCATTCTGGGATGACAACGGCATCTCTATCGACGGTCACGTTGAAGGGTGGTTCTCTGACGACACGCCTAAGCGTTTTGAATCTTACGGCTGGCACGTAATCCCTGCTGTAGATGGTCACGATTCTGAAGCGATCAATGCAGCAATCGAAGCGGCAAAGCAGATCCACGCCCTACACTTATCTGTACTAAAACTATCATCGGTTTTGGTTCTCCAAACAAAGCTGGTTCTCACGACTGTCACGGTGCGCCACTAGGTGCGGAAGAAATCGCAGCAGCGCGTGAATTCCTAGGTTGGCAACACCCAGCATTTGAAATCCCTGCAGACGTATACGCTGAGTGGGATGCTAAAGCGGCAGGTTCTGAAAAAGAAGCGGCTTGGAATGCTAAGTTTGAAGCATACGCAGCGGCTTACCCAGCAGAAGCAGCAGAGCTTAAACGTCGTCTAAACGGCGAACTTCCAGCTGAGTGGGAAGAGAAAGCAAACCAAATCATTGCTGACCTTCAAGCAAACCCAGCGAACATCGCATCACGTAAAGCATCTCAAACGCATTAGAAGCGTTTGGTCAAATGCTTCCAGAATTTATGGGCGGCTCTGCTGACCTAGCGCCTTCTAACCTAACCATGTGGTCTGGTTCTAAGTCTCTAGAAGCGAACGACTTCTCTGGTAACTACATCCACTACGGTGTACGTGAATTCGGTATGACAGCGATCATGAACGGTATCGCGCTACACGGCGGTTTTGTTCCTTACGGCGCAACATTCCTAATGTTCATGGAATACGCACGTAACGCTATGCGTATGGCTGCTCTGATGAAGATTCAGAACATCCAAGTTTACACGCACGACTCTATCGGTCTTGGCGAAGATGGTCCAACTCACCAACCAGTTGAGCAAATGGCATCTCTACGTCTGACTCCAAACATGAGCACATGGCGTCCATGTGACCAAGTTGAGTCTGCAGTAGCATGGAAACTGGCGATTGAACGTAAAGATGCACCATCTGCACTTATCTTCTCTCGTCAAAACCTAGCACAGCAAGAGCGTACTGCTGAGCAAGTTGCAGACATCGCAAAAGGTGGCTACATCCTGAAAGACAGCGATGGTAAACCTGAGCTAATCCTTATCGCGACTGGTTCAGAAGTTGAGCTAGCTGTGAAAGCGGCAGAACAACTAACGGCTGAAGGTAAGAAAGTACGCGTGGTTTCAATGCCAGCTACTGATACTTTTGACAAGCAAGACGCGGCTTACCGTGAATCTGTACTGCCATCAGACGTAACGGCACGTATCGCTGTAGAAGCGGGCATTGCTGACTTCTGGTACAAGTACGTTGGCTTCGACGGTCGCATCATCGGTATGACAACATTCGGTGAGTCTGCACCAGCTGACCAGCTGTTCGAAATGTTTGGTTTCACTGTAGAAAACGTAGTGAACACAGCAAAAGAACTGCTAGCTTAATCTTGATTCAGTTGTCTCACCTTGAAATAGGTTGATGCATACCAAAAGCCCTACATTTTCATGTAGGGCTTTTTTGTATCTCGCCTTTCACCGTTAAAACGTAAACCTTGCCCCAAGACGAAGCGTGTTCTGGTTTAGGTTTTGCTATAAGTGTGTTCATACCCAGCATCGACGCGAGCAAGAAAGAACGTCAACCGAACTCACCACACCGAAGTTGTTTAAGCCATGCTTATGTGTGTCGGAATAGCTATAAAATGGTTGCAACGACCAACGCTCGTTAATAGAAACAATCGCTCCAGCCTCACCGATAAAGCCCTCATCGTAGTTTTTGGTGGTCTCTCTATCACACAGTCCAAGAATGGTGTCATTTCGGCACGACGAACGTCTCTGCGGCCTAACCCAATTCACCCCGCCAGAAGCGTAAAGCTCAACCTGAGAAGTAATAGGATGATACCAGCCCAACTGAACAGACAAATCAGACAGTGCCGTCGAAGAGCGTGTGGTCACAGAAGAGTCGAAACCGACGAAGAAAGTATCGTTTAAGGCATAGTTACCGCCGACGTAGCCACCGTAAAGCTGCTTACTCCCTGAGTTATTGTAGGCACCGTCAAAGTAATCTTGAAAGCCATCGTCACTCACCCTCGTATTTTGATACCCCGTGTAGAGGTAATTCGATCCTTTGAGGCTATACAAGGAGCACTAATAAAACTTAAGCAAATGGTGGTAACGATAAGGGGGCGCATGCTGATGCTCTGTCTTTTGATTGGAATATATGAAGTGTAACTTAACCTCAATTGAACGATGTTTTATTTTGTTTCAATTTTTACAAATAGAGGCCCCACTTCCTTTTATGCGAACCAACACCATCTGTGTATACGCTTAGCCTCTTACATTTACTTAAAGAACTTAAAAGTACCGCAATATAGGATCGGATAGAGTAATTAATCAACAATGGTAACGACATGCTTAGAAGACTATTCACTTCATTTACAATAATGCTTGCCTGCAACAGTGCCAATGCAGCTTTTTTCGAAAAGAACTTTATACACCTTTAGCTGAAGCTTATTCTTCTGATAAATCGATAGACAAATTCTTCTCATTGACCTGTAACCCGTGTTGGAACATGTCGACATTATTCGAAAAGAATAGTCGACTAAAAGAGCTAGAAATCAACCGTATTCATGCAGTTTTTGATGATCTGACTGAAACTTCGGCAAGGCTCTACTATACAGCTAAAGTGCAAGTCGACCCGGTTCCGCATGCTTTGCTTTACGAACTATTTGCGATCGTCCAATCAACTGGTGAATTGAAAATTTCGGATGCTGATTTATTATTTTCTGATTTTAAATTGCTCAATACACAGCAGTTGTCAGAAGATCAGCTCGTTGAAGTCGAATCAATGATCCACGACTCTATAAATCTAACAGAGACCGCCCGAATCTCGGCAATTCCTGCATTTGTCGTCAATGGCAAATTCAGCGTAAATTTATCGAACCATCGTTCTATTGATCAGTTTATCGATACACTTAACCGTCTAAAAGACGCATAACGTATAGGGTTCTTAGGAGGAAGTACACTTCCTCCTAATGCAGCAAGACTACCCTCTACGAATCACTAATGTAACTTTTCCTCCAACGTTATTGTTTGAAAGCAAAACAATCCCATCTAAAACCTTCGTCAACTCAGATATGAGTATTAATCCAATACCATATCCTTGCTGTGATTTAATTTCCCCTAAGGTCCCCGCATTGAACGCGCTGACGATTTCCTCTTCTATACCACAACCATCATCGCAAAAACGTAGTACGTCATGTTTGGGATAACGAGCTAAAGAGACCGTGATTTCTGATTTTGCATGCTTCAACGCATTCGAGATAATGTTAAGAAATACAATTCTTACGATACCGCTATCTGTTTGTACCAACGTGTCACATCCATACGTTGTCAACGTTTGATGTGAACCAAGAACATTGTTGAACGATGATAGAATAGTTTGCAGGTTAACTTGTCTTTTTACCGCTTGGATATCTCCGTTCATCAATTTAAACAAATACAAACTGCTCTCACATAAGGTATTCAAACTATCAACTTGAGTGGCCAATTTCTTTGTCAGATACTGATTATCACCTTGTTCATAAAGGAGCATATCACTAGTCAGTTGAATTGAAGCTAGCGGGGTACGAATGTCGTGTGGCAAAGATGCATAAATAACTTTTTGTTTGTTTATCAAGCTACTCAGCGATTCTGCCATGATATGCTGGTTATCGATTAAGTTACGAATAGGTTCAGGACCTGTTCTACAAGCACGACTCGAAAAGTTTCCGTTCATATACTCGGTTGATAATCGCTGCATTTCTTTCAAGCCATTCGACCAGCTCCTCAGTGATATCAAGAGAACTAATAATGTGCATGTAACCTGTAATAGACCATCAAGTAAACCTAACCACCTAAGTCGCTTAACATGTGCGTCATCCTGATATGCTTTACTGTTAAATGCACCGAGAATAAACGGTCAGTATCGTAACGTTTTACAATTGTATGAATGTCGCCTTTCGATTGGATTTTGTCAGTATCTGAAACGACATCACACTGAAATCGCCAAACATTATCTGCATCTATTTGTCGGCTCTGATCATGTTCAATGAAACCTTCAATAACCATTTCAACGCGTTTAAGGTTGAGCTCCCGCTCTGCATCTTTTTTCAAGGGCACAATAAGGCTAAAAGACAATACCGAACTAATTAAATAGCCTATAACAACGGATGCAACGATTTGAGACAAAAACGTATTCATAACTTGCTCACTGGATACGCTAAATAGAACCCTTTAGCCCTTCGATTTTTAATTAGCTGTACCTCAGGTAAGTAACGAAGTAACTTTTTACGTAATGATGAAATACGCATATAAATGGAGCGGTCTTCGACATGGTAACTAAATCCATGAATCTTCTCGAAAATATCACTAACCATCATAGGCATATTGGCATCGATTAAGACCTCAACTAGTTCATATTCTGAAGGAATCAAGTTTACAACAATGTCGTTATAAATAAGAGCTGAGTCTTGCTCGCGCAAGTAGAAGTTGTTTGAATCACAAGAGATAGTTACTTTTTTGTCAACCGCACTTAGTTGACGCTTGATACGCTCTACCAACACATTACTGCGAATAGCTTCGAAACGTAATCGTGCGCCCCTAAAACGAGAGAATTCGTTTCACATAATTCACTATCATTGGCTGTCATCATGATAATCGCAGACGGTATATTTTTTCGTTTTACTTCGCTTAGGATTTCCAAACCAGATTGCCCGGGAAGTTGTATATCTAACAAAATTAACCTAGGCTTTTTCGATTCAATGTGCTTTATCGCTCCTTCTCCCGTCGCTAAAGAATCAACGTTAAACCCCTCAACAATTGACAGTAAGTAACTGAGCATTTCTCTCAACTCGTTATCGTCTTCAATAATTAATATGTCTAACATTTGACAGCCTCTTTTTATGCCTACTAAACGACTTAAAGTATACCTTAAGGTAGCTTAGTCTTCTTTAAGCCAATGTAAGACAACCTTTGGGTTACGCTGCGTCGTTACTTGATTAGTCTTTAACTCGATTACTATCGATACGAGTACAAGCGATGTAATTTGACGTGAATAATAATTTGACGGAGGTCATATCAATTGAGCAAAGAAATAACTTTTCCTGCTAGTTTTAACTTGCTATCAACAACAGATTTACATAGCTATATTACTTATGCCAGTGATAATTTCTGTACCGTTGCGGGTTTTAGTTATGAAGAACTAAAAGGGCAACCACATAACTTGGTTCGTCATAAGGATATGCCAAAAGCTGCATTTAAGGATATGTGGTCACATTTGCAATCCGGAAAATCTTGGATGGGGCTCGTAAAGAATAGAACTAAAAACGGCGATTACTATTGGGTGGATGCATATGCAACCCCAATAAAATTGAATGGAAAAACTGTAGAGTACCAATCTGTTCGTCTAATTGCAGATCAGGAGAATGTTTGCAGAGCTAACAACATATACAAACGCCTAAATAATGGAGAAAAGATAAAAAGATTATCACTACCAAAACTAAAGCTTTGGCAAAAAATAACGCTATCGAATGCTCCTTTATTCTTGGCGCTGGCCTACGCAACACCGGTGAATTATAGTTTAGCTTTTGGACTGTTTACGCTATCTATGACATTGACTTTTACCTTAACAAGGCGACTCGATAAGTTAACAAAAAACGCACAGAAGATTTATGACAACCCTTTAGCACAGTTAATCTATACCGGTAGTCTAGATGACGTTAGCCAAATTGAACTGGCACTGAAATGCGAAAGTCAGAGTTAAACGCCGTAGTAGGAAGAATCCAAGCCTCCAATACAGATACACTCAATACTGCGAAAGACAATATGACTGCTGCTAATATTACATTGACTAATATTAGTGAGCAAAACGATCAATTATCACAAACCGCAACCGCGATCACTGAAATGGGCAGTGCGATTTCAGAAATTGCTGAGAACGCGTCTAGCACATCGAGAAATGCGGAGACTTCTATAGAGTCAGTAGACAAGTGTAAAAAGCGGTCAACGAAACAGCACAACACATATCACGAGTCTCTGATGAGTTGACTCAAACATCGAGTTCTATTATCAAGCTAGTCGAAAAACTCGACAGCATAGACGAAGTCGTGGACTTGATATGTAAAGTTTCAGAACAAACAAAACTGTTAGCGCTAAATGCTGCAATTGAAGCTGCTCGCGCAGGAGAACATGGTAAAGGGTTTGCGGTGGTAGCAGACGAAGTGAGAACTCTTTCACAGCAAAGCCAAAATGCAACCTTAAAAATCACCACTCTGACATCTGAAATTCAAAGTCAAACTCGTAAAGCCGCAATGTTAATCGATGACGCTATTGATGCATCTAGCTCATGTATCGAGGCTTCTGATGAGACCGAGAGAGAGCTTTATGATGCATTAATAAACGTGAACAACATATCCGACAGAAGCATTCAAATTGCAACCGCTATTGAAGAGATGACGTCTGTTAGTCACGAAATGAACCAGTCGATACAACAGATATATGACAAATCGGTAGAAAATCAGCGTGCTGCCGAATCTAGTACCAAGTCAAGTGACCAACTGACTCAATATCTAGAAGATCAACAAAACTTAGTGGCCCAGTTTAGGCAAGTTTAATATAGCCAGCAAAGCTAAATACAAGGTTTTTAACCCTAGCATTTCTCCATAATAATCACCATGCCAGTAGGTAGCGAACTCTGACTCATTGGCATGGTGGCCTTATCCTAATAAATAATACCTCCCCTTCCCCAAAAATTTGGCAGACTTAGGTTAGACAATGCCCCGGTCGGCGTGAAATACGTTAAACAAAACTGAACCCAATCCAAGCATGTACATAAGTAAGCATCGCAATACTTCGAAATAGTTAACCAGTTGCGTCGTTACAATATCCCTCGACTATTTGAGCCATGTAAAACTTATTAATACAAAACTCCCCGAATAGGTAAGAAAAGCTAAGGGTTTTAAATGAGTACCTTAATCCCCCAAATTACATAGATAAATAAGAGCTTTGGACGAAGGCTTGGTGTCTAGAAAATCATCAGCTAGTTGATTGGTCGACTTTTTCAATCGGGAACAGGTATCTAATACTTGAAGCGGGGGCACGTCTTTACAGCAAAACTAAAAGGTAGATTGAATATTTTTGACAGTCCCTTCTACCTCGTGGCACAAACTAATAACTGTCAAACTTATTCGTCTGACAGTCAAAAGAATAAGCAATCTATCTGTCATAACTAGTGCTATCTGAGGAAGATAACCTATTTCTGATGACTAAGAATTATGGCAGCTTTGATACTTATACTATTTTATCTTTATACATCCTTACATCAACCTGGGAAAGAGCTTCTCTAAGACAGGTATTATCTTCTTTTATAACTAAACTTCCCATAGAAACATCAACACACATTTCTATACCTTCAACAAATACGCGAAAAGATTTAAGTTCAGAGACTAAAGAACTCAGACCTGGTGATAGTCGTTTGGCTGTGAGTATAAATTCGTCCCCTCCGATACGATATGCTCTCCCTGGCCATTTCGTTGATATAATTTGAGAATACTTCTCTAAAACCATATCACCAGCTTCATGACCATATGTATCGTTAATAAATTTAAACTTATTGATATCGGCATATATGATTACTGAGTTTTTTATTACTTTGGAATTTGACTTACGATAAAGGGCTCTGCGATTACCCAAGTTAGTAAGTTGATCGGTTGTCGCTTCATGATACAAAGCAACAATTACAGAAAGCATTAGTAGGCCAGTAATCACTATCATCGATATAGCAAACTCGATAAATTTATTCATTTTTATCATGGAGGCTCGCCAATCCTTTCGGTCACTAAACTTGCTAATGACTTCTGGAAAATCTACTATCTGCATTGCCTCTGAAAACAGCTTAGCATAAACTCGACCTTGTTCGTTGTTTTGAAAAGCTATCGCAACTCCGTAATCTATTGGAAGCTTAAACCTATTAACGATATCAATCGGAAGCTTGTAGCCTGTTTCATACATAAGCTTGTTGTAATTAATCGATCCAATTGGCAAAAAATCGATCTCTCCTGCAACCAAAGCTTGTATCAGTGCCTCTTGACTTTCATATAAGTACAGTTTTTGCTAGTTAAAAATTTATTGAATAGTTGCTCGAAGAAGTCTCCTTTGACTACGCCAATACGTTCAGAAGTTAATTCAGATAGAATAATATTTCGACCCGACTGTTCTAAATTACCAACGAGGTACATCTCAGGGTAATAATATATCTCGCTAAAACTAAAAAGACGGCTTCGACTATCATTGACTGCCATACCAGATATCATATCAATTTCTTCGTTTAACAAACTATCATAGACGCTTTGCCAAGACTCATCGACTTCATTATCAAACTGACATTGAAAACCAAGCAAAGTACAAGCTTCATTTATTGCAGTTTTACTCGCGCTGGAGTCTTCTATTAAACCATCGGTCTCTAAGTCTTCAGCTTTATAGCGAATGGTAATGGGCGAAACTATATTGTGAGCAAGCACTGATTTGCGTAATCCAGAGATACGAGCTTGCCTTTCTTGCATCTCAATAATACTCGATGATTGCGACAAATAAGAGCCGTTCTGTATAGCGAGATTAATATCAGAAATAAGCCTACCTTCACCCTCTTTTAGACCAGCAAACGCAACAGGTGGAACAAACCAAGAGTTGACCGTTCGATCCGCATAATAACCTTGAGACAGTAGTTTTTCTAAGTGCTCCATACTTCCTAAGACAACAGCATTATCTGGGTAGTGGAAACTCGTCATAAAACCAAGCGTACGATCATAAGTTTCATGATAATGCGACTACTTGAGTTCCGTAATTTAAGTAAGCTTGCATAGACACTATCCTGTTCGATCCAAAGCTCGGAGACATTAACGCTGTCTATTGGAATTTTGGTATAAACATACGAATAATCAAAAGAGTAAGGTAAAGAAAAACGAAATCGTTCAGTTAACTTATCAATTGCATGAATATTAGAAATGAGGTCGATCTCTTTGTTCTCTAGAGCTGAAACTGCTTCTTCATTACTTTGAAAGGTCACTATTTTAAACTCGACATTCATATCTTTTTCCAGTTTGCTCAGCGTCTGAGATACTACAATATCTTGCCCTAGAGAACCCACCCTAACAACTTTTGCGAGTGTAAATGTTGAAATAAAAAAAGAAATAAGGCTAAAACTATTCTATTCATAACACACACAAACTTTATCTATTGCTTTCGATGATTTTGACGTTAATAGGTTATTAAGTGCAGACAATGACATCGGCCTAAAAAAATAATAACCCTGAACAAGACATGGCCCTAATCGGTTCACAGATTTTAATTGCCTTTCAGTTTCCACACCTTCTACTATAGCGACCGCACCTAATGTTTTACAATCTGTGTTGTTAACATGAAAAGCTTGCTACCTATCTCAGTATCAATATTATTTGTCAGCGCCCTATCTATTTGACCTTATCAAACTTGTATTTAGACAAATAACCTAAGGAAGAATAACCAGAGCCGAAATCATCCAACGCAATCGACACTCCTAACCCTCTTAGCTCAGCGATCTTTGCCACAGTTCCCGACTCATCACTAATAAGCACATCCTCAGTAATCTCAAGTGTTATCTCAGAAAACCAACGTCACTTGATAAGACAATATCTACGAAGTTCTTTATAAAACTATCGGACAAAAAGGTGATTGGAGAAACGTTTATTGCGATATTCTCAAGTGCATTATCAAGGGATATGTCAATCTTTCTAAAGTCTAATAGAGCTTTTTGAATAACCCAAAGGTCTAAATCAACAATCATCCCTGTCAATTGAAAATCAGTAATAAAAGTAGGAGGTGTTATTTTCCCCTCGTGTGAACGATGACGAAGTAATGCTTCAACTGAAACTATAGAGTCTTTATTTTCAGAACAAATTGGTTGATAGAATAGCTCAAACTTTCCTGTAGACTGCAATCGTTCAATATTTCTTTGTGCTTTTATCGATTTATTAACTTGACCAACAACATCTCCGATACCTAGAGCCTGCCTACTATCTTCATAGTCGAAAACTTATCACTTGTCATTTTACACTTGAATATAAAGTTAGATTACTAATTCTTTTGAAGAATGGAAAGTATATAAGCACGCCGATTGTAAAGTTTAATATTTGCAACAACATTTCATTTGATAGCCACCCATATAAATGGAACGTATTATAAAACGACGGCAGCATCCAGTTATAATTTTCAATAACAGGTTCGATTACCCCTAAACTTAGAAAAAAGTAAGCTATTAGAGCTTGAACTATAGGTATTAATATGAAGGGTACCATCATGAATGGATTCAACATAATCGGAACACCGAAAATAACAAGTTCATTAATATTAAACATGCCAAATAAAAGTGATATCGAACCCAGTGCTGTATACCTATAGTTCCGACAAAAATCATACAGATGACGAGACTCAACGTACTCCCAGAACCGCCCAGAGCAGAATACTGGTCAAGAAAACTAGTCAATACTAATGATCCTTGCGGTGCATATAGTTCATATTCCCCAATGAAATTTGCTCCATTAATTCCAAAAAACCAAGTAATATTTTTAAAAAATAGATATATGGCAATTTGTAAATACTCAGGAGCAACCCATTCATTTGAGTTTAGGACGACTTTAGCGCTGTCTAAAGCGAGGCAAAGGAATTCGTAAACAGCTTCAAAGCAAAAAATAAAAGTGAATATCGCTAATAGTGTCCAAACTATAAGGTTTACTGTTTGTTGTACAACCTGTGGTAAAGATTCACTCTTAAAAAATCGTTTCTCACTTATCCTTTTAAAGAGGTTAGCTACAAAAATAGGCACAATAATTGATAAAAAACAGAAGATGACACAAATGCTTCGAAAAATTATCATCATCTTTAGTTAACGATACAGCTTTCATTAAAATAAACATGGTCGAAAGTGATGGTGTTATAACCATTGCTCGCGACAGTTTATATTTATTACTTAAAAACAAAGAGAAATAAATACACAATAGAAGAGGATAAACTTCTTGTATTACATTTGAAGATGAAGATAAAAACGAAGAAACCGTTTTGTCACCATATGATGATGTAGCGTGAGCAAGTAGTGAAAACAACCCAGATATAATTGGAATAGGTATCAGAGTCACCATGACATTACATATACCTAATAATATTTTATTTTTTTCATTATTCATAATATCTTAAGCCAAAATTATCTGTATTTTAAGTTGAAATCGCTAACTGTCATTGGTCTTCCTAATAACCAACCTTGTCCGAAGGTTACTTTTAGCTCATGTGCAATATCCAAATCATTTTCATCTTCAATTCCTTCTAAACACACTGTACTTTCTTTGCTTATTATGTAATTGACAATTTCTTTTATATGATTATACCCACTTTCTTTTTTTCTCAGTATTTCCAAAATACTTCTATCAATTTTAACCGTGTCAAAATGTATTTTATCTAGTACTAGCAGCGACGAGTTCCCTGTAGAAAAGTCGTCAAGTGAGAACTTTATGCTAGATATTTTCCTCACCTCAAGTATAAATTTTTGAACCAGGTCAAAGCACTCTCTAGTCAATGTTTCTGTTATCTCGAACTCAAGATTATCTAAATCATTGTTAACTGAGATCAGAGCTAATACTTTCTCTCTAAAATCATCACTTGCAATACTTGTTGAACTAACATTGACAGAAAAATTCACATCAAAACTTGAACTTTCATAGATATAATTAATTGTCTTCTTAATCATAAGATAATCAAGCGTATGAATTTTATTCTGCGACTCTAATACTGGAACAAATATTTCAGGTGAAATGGACTGATTTCTAATACTTAATCTAGCTAATACTTCGACACCATACAGTTCACTGTTATCTAGCCTTATTTTAGGCTGAAAATAAAAATCAAACTCTTCATCCATTAGACACTCATTGATTGAATTTTCTATAGCTCGATTATCCATATAGCTCTTAGCTATTTGAGAGTACTCGTAATGGCAATAATTTTTGTTTTTTCAGCACTGTTTACCAGCATCGCAGAGCTTGATAATTTAATATCAGAGCAGCAATCCCCTGTCGTTTCTTTTATACCTACATCTATAATTAGGTTATACTTTGAAATTTTACGAGAAACTTCATCTATACACTTATAAATCAACATATCATCATGACAGTCGACAAAAATAATAATGGCATCATCTAGGTACCTAAAGGCTTTATAGTTAATACACTTAAAAGGGGCAAGTTGCTTTGTAAGTAGAGCTAAACTATCGTTACGATGCCTAGAAAAGTCATTTACATCATCATAATTATTATTCACTCTTATAAATAGAATATGACTATAATTCTTCTTTCTATAAAATAGATTGATCATTCTCTTATTGTATAATCCATTGATACCGTCGGAGAAATAACTTTTTATTCGGTACGCACAAAGAGTCAAAATAACACTAACGATATGATATACGTTGTGTGCAAATTTTGCCGTTCGACTAATTTAACCTGTGCCGTCTCCTCAATCATATATGTATTAGCCACATCTTCTCTATCAATAAACCCTGTACTTTTAGCGGTATCAATCAAGTCTGATATAGAGTCATAAATGACTTTTGAGCCTTTCATATTTTTAGGTATTGCAAACACAACAGATTCATAACCAACCAGTTGATTTTTATATTGTTCATAGCCGAGGTTAGCCATAGCTAAATGACCATCTAAATCACTAGCTATAAATCCATTAACCTCTCCGTTTTCAAACCCCTCAATCAAATCATTCGAGCACTTATAAGATATCGTCTCTCTACCATATTGATATGCTACCCGCTCGTTTCGTTGCAACACACCGACACGACCCATTTGCTCATTGTCTTCTAATGTAAACAGACTCTGCTTTAACAAGCCTATGCTCTCAGTCACATAGAAATCCTGTAATAGATCTTCTGAATAAATTGTAAGACGTGATAATTTATTACTTCCTAGCTCGCACTCTTCATCGTCACACTCTCTGGGTTTTATTTTAAAAAGACCCATTTGATTCGATAAATATTGATATTTTGAAAGCACGGAGACGTCATTATTGTCATGACTAAAAATGGCCTTACATCGACATCTACAATTAAATCCACCTCGACCAATTTACTATTTTTTATCTCCTCTTCTAAATATATATCCTCGACATCCGATAATGCCGAGTTAAAAGGGTCTAATAAAAATCAGCGTATTCTTTTATAATTCCGACATGTATTGATTTATTAGACGTAATGGGTGCCTTATGTGGGTATAGTTTTAATAAACTTGTGTTACCCGCTACAAATATTGGTTTGCTATAAAGGTCCGATATGCTTTCTACGTAGGAAACGTTATTGCGAAGGCCAATTGAATGTAAGTAGCTCTGCGCGTCCTCTCCCCACGTTGAGCCTTTCAATGCATATACTTCATCGCCTCTTGAAACCTTCTTCAAAGTCTAACTTGCTATATATGTAAACAATTTCATCACGAATAGGTTTAGTGAATGAGAAAGTATCTTTTCGCTGTTCATTTGGGGATAAATCGAATACCGCATGAACTGCACCTCTTTGTGCTAAGTCTAAAAGTTCACTTAATGGTGCTTTTAGTAACTCTATTCGTATTCCTGGTGGTAAATATTTCGCTAAGCTATCCAAATACTTTTCGTACACTCGCTTTTCACCTGTATCGCTCACAAGCTTATCGGAAGCGCTACCTGTGATTACCCCAACTCGAAAGGTCTTTAAGTCTTCATACACAGTCGGAGTTTCATTGAAAACATTCGTGGCAAAACTCTTACTCACCGAGAGCACGCAATATATAAATGTGATCAATACACTTCTATATACATACGATTCGTTCATTCGCATCTAACAGGTTCCGGGATGGATAAAATAACCTAGAGGTTACCGAAGCCCCCCCCTTAAATACTAATGTTACCTTAAGGAAAGTTAAGCAA
>LZQR01000252.1_pt1 | contig 14083 bp, 18 predicted proteins | sample 768601 | NCBI WGS metagenome assembly LZQR01 (sample SAMN05207299, study PRJNA324521) | oil field metagenome | isolation source: sample BH-FW-24 from oil reservoir | place: India: Bombay High | collected 2015-12-04
CAGGTGCTCCAGGCGCCTGTTGATCTCCTTGAGCGCATCCCTTTCGCGCAGGAGCGCGGCGACAGCATCACGCTGGTCGGCGGGGATCGCGGAAAGATCAATGGCGACAGTGGAGGGCATGGGCCGAGAATAGCCCGGGACCGCTCCGGATGCCCGCCATTTCCGGCACCTGATTCATTCTGCGCAGTGGGCCGGCTGGCCTCCAGAGCCTTGACCTTGCGCCAGTCCAGGCCCGAGAACAGCGCCTCGAACTGCGCCCGGTTCAATCTCATCACGCCGTCTCGAACGGCTGGCCAGGTAAATGTATTTTCTTCCAGCCGCTTGTAGGCCATCACCAGGCCGGATCCATCCCAGAACAAGATCTTCAGTCTGTCAGCTCGCTTGGCCCGGAAGACGAACACAGCGCCGGTGAACGGGTCCTCCTTCAGCACCGATTGCGTCAGCGCGGCAAGCCCGTCGTGGCCCTTCCTGAAGTCGACCGGCCGCGTCGCCACAAAAATGCGGACATTGTGCGAAAGCAGCATCAAGATGAAGCCCCGAGCGCATGAACGATCTCCGCCACCCGCACCGCGGGCGTGTCGGCTGCCAGATCAATCGTCACATCGCCGAAAACGATGCGGAGCACGTAGTCCGATCGCGGTGGGGCCTCCTGAGCCCGAGCAGCAGCCGGCTCACAAAGCACGAGGGGCGCGAAGCTGTCGGTTCTTCGGCGGTCTCCGCGGCGGGCAGGATCAGCTTGCCCTGCTTGGCCAACCGGCGCCAGGACGAAAGATGGTTCGGCTTCACGCCGTAACAAGCCGCGACACCATTCACCGTCGCGCCCGGCGCCAGCGTTTCCGCGACAGCCTGCGCCTTCACCTCATCAGGCCATCGGCGTTGACCCGACGCGTAGAACTCGACACCCAGGGATTTGAGAAACGAATTTGTAGCACACATTGCGAAACGCACTCCCAACATTGAGATGCGTATCAAGTCGCAACCTGCATCAGGACAGGCAACGTGGGCTCCAGACGGCGCTTACAACGTATTTGTGATTTGAGGGAGAGAAAAAGAAGCGATATGGTTGCTTTTGACACTCATCTTAGCTTGATCCTTTACGTTTCGGAAAATGGCAAAATAAAATTTGCAAAATGCAAATAGGTTTTGACATTCACAAGGCAAATGAATGATCGAGCATGGAATAGATTTGAAAAACAGGTTGAGGTACAGGCTGATGGTCAAGGTTGCCATTAATTGCCTTAACGGAAATCTTTCATGAAGATATTCCACGCTATTGCATTGGCAGCATCGGCGCTATTGCCTGTTGGATGTGTTGGCACCGCTTTCGAAATGGATTCTCGCGGCGAAATCGCGATTCCCGCCAGCATTGAAACGTTGATGAGGAGCAAAGGTACCAAATCAACGGACCCCTTGTTTATTAGAATTTTCAAACAAGAAAGTGAACTTGAGGTCTGGAAACAAAATCGAGTTGGCAAGTATGTTCTACTAAAAACTTATGCGATGTGTCGCTGGTCTGGCGACTTGGGGCCCAAAAAAGCTGAAGGTGACCGGCAATCGCCGGAAGGTATTTACGAAGTAACGCTCCCAAGATTAAATCCAAATTCTCAGTATTATCTGTCGTTTGATTTAGGTTATCCCAACAAACTTGAACGAGCGAGAGGCTACACCGGAACTGCCTTAATGGTTCACGGTGCCTGTTCCTCCTCCGGTTGCTTTGCAATAACTGACGATCAAATAGGTGAGGTGTACGCTCTGGCTCGAGAAGCATTACGCGCAGGGCAGCCTGCAATCCAGGTCCAGTCACTTCCCTTCCGTATGACACCCAGGAACCTTGCATTACACAAAAGCAATGCAAACTTCAATTTTTGGTTAGATTTGAAAGAAGCCTCTACAAGATTCGATGTATTGCAAGAGCCGCCTGATTTTGGGTTCTGCGAAGGGAGATACCGTTTTGGTATTTCGAAAACATCTGCGCCTCAATATGGGCCACTCGGAAAATGTCCTCAACTCGAAGCTCCACCTGCCAATGTAACTGAAAAGTTGGATGCTGATTTAAGATCAGCAGAACAACTCCTAGAAGAGGAACGTAGTGTTGAATTATCATACGTCGACGGTGGAATGCATACCAGATTTAGAACCGTTCTTCTAAACAAAGGAGCAGAATTTTTATCAAAACAAACGTCTAATAATGGTGTACCAATAAGCAGGCCTAAAGCAGCTTTGTCTGACCCGTTCAATCGCATGCTTGGCCAGCCATGATTGCTTTTCCAATTTATCCAATTGTCATTTCCACTATCAATAATCAAGTAGATAGGAAATTGGAAAGATAATTCCAAAAAGCAATGGCTGGTGAACTAGGTATATCAAAAGGCTATTGCGCCCCATCCACACTAAGCTTCGTGTCAATTGAGTGTCAGGCAGGTCTGCGGCCGACCTTGAATTGAAGTTTTTTGAGAGCGAAACCTTCGTGAGGAAAATTCCTATCATAGTCAATCCAGCCCAAGGTAAAATTGGGACGAAATCGTTGCTTGGCGGAGGGAAGGCCGAAAGGCCGGTCCAAGCAAACCATCGCGTGTTTAATAAATCCAACGCTACAAATTGAGGAACAATTAGAAACACTAAGCCGGTGGATAATGCCCCTAGCGGTGGCAATCTAAGGAACAAAACGCCAAGCAAAGAAGAAACAGCAATCGCATGTAGTATCCCAAAATAAATGTAAGTTTCCGGAAAAGCGAAACTAGTAACAATAGAAATTGTGAATGCTGCCGTAACTATCACCAGTACTCGTTTTGCGAATTTTTTTAGCTTGAGCTCTTCGTTGTGTGCGAGTACGAGGCTTACACCGACAAGAAACATAAACGTTCCGGCAAGAAGACGTCCGAATAAAAGCCAAACTGAATTAAACGCAAGACCCCGTACGAGTCCTGATAATTCCAAATCCCAAACAACATGGAAAAGAACAACTCCAGCAATCGCAATCCCTCGTACTGCGTCAACTAGAAGAATTCGATGATTTGTTAAATTGGAACTACTATTCCAAGATCCCGTCATTTCACACTCCGGAATTAAATTTTATTTAAGATATCAAGAGATCGATCTCCCAACCGAAAACCACACAACTTCCAACAAGAAAGCGTTTCAAGCCAACGGACAACGACAAAATTGAAATAAATGTTTCCAATAAGTTCGCTGAAGCATACGTCCCGGAAACATTACGCCTCAAATCCAGACGAAAGAAACCTTTCCATCTAGGTCACATACTCATAAACAGAATTCTCTTGTAGGGAGAGTTCTGATTCACTGACCGCCGTGAATGGAGGTCAGTATGGCACGCTTCGATCTGACGGATTTCGAGTGGTCTGTAATACAGCCCCTACTACCGACAAAGGTGCGTGGTGTACCGCGCGCTGACGATTGCAAGGTCCTGAACGGCATCTTCTGGGTCTGCGCACGGGGGCACCCTGGGCCGAGATACCAGTGCGCTACGCGCCCGTACACGACCTGTGACAACCGCTTCAACTACTAGCGCAAGGCTGGCCATTGGGCGCGTATTCTTGAAGCGGTATCAGATGCTTACGACGGTGACGTGCAGATGATCGACTCGTCATCGATCCGTGTTCATCAGCATGCCGCCAACGGCCAAAAAAGACGGGCGATCCCGTTGCATGGGTCGCTCGCGCGGCGTCCTTACCACCAAGATCCATGCGCTTGTCGATACCGAGGGACGGCCGATCCGCCTCAAGTTGACTGAGGGCCAGGCTCACTACGGACGCTCGGCCGCCGACATGTTCGAAACGCTTAAGGCCGGTCACATCCTGCTCGCCGACCGCGCCTATGACAGCGATGCGTTGCGCGCGGAAATGGCCGGGCGAGGCGTATGGGCCAACATCCGCGCCATGCCAAACCGCGTCAAATCCTTCCCGTTCAGTGCCTGGGTCTATCGACAGCGCAACGCCGTCGAGCGCTTCTTCAACAAACTCAAACACTTCAGGGCCATTGCCACACGATACGACAAGCGCGACGACAATTTTCTCGCGTCAGTCCAACTCGCTTCAATCCGCATCTGGCTGCGAACTTATGAGTCGGTCACCTAGGGCTTGTGGGGATTCATCTCGAGTTTATCACGGCAGCAGCGAGGTAAATAAATGCCTCGTAGCTGCGGTCGGTTTTGGAGGCGCGCATGGCGATGCGTTTGAACTCTTTGAGTTTGCAGAAGAAGTTCTCGATGAGGTGTCGCCATTTGTAGATCTCTGCATCGATCTTTCGCGGCAGGGCTCTGCGGGAATGCTGAGAGATCACGACCTTGGCGCCGCGTTCATCGAGGTCAGCGACAATGGCATTGCTGTCGAAGGCTTTGTCGGCGAGCAAAGCCCCAAACTCGACACCGTCAATCAGCGGTGCGACTCCGACGCTGTCAAAACGGTGACCAGGCAGTAGGCGGAATCGAACGAGATTACCCAAGGCATCGGTCAGGGCCAGTATCTTGGTGGTCATACCGCCTTTGGATCGGCCAATGGCCTGGCTCTGAGTCCCCCTTTTGCGCCCTGACCATGGCGGTGAACCTTGACGATGGTGGCATCCACCATGGCGTATTCCATGTCCGGTTCGTCCGACAGAGCATCAAAGATGCGTTTGAAAATATCGGCCTCGCGCCAATCCCGGAACCGCCGGAAGGCCGTGCTCCAGTTACCGAACATGGCAGGAAGATCACGCCAGGGGCTGCCAGTGCGCACACCCCAAAACACGGCTTCGATGAACAAGCGGTTATTCCCGCCGCTCCGCCCGGGGTCCGTCGGTTTACCAAGCAGTGCGGCTCTATCTTCGCCCATTGGGCGTCTGTCAGTACAAAACGATCCATCCAAAGTGTGAATCACATTCATACTGATTTGTGAATCCCCACAAACCCTTGAGCGTTTCCATTAAATTTGGGTCATTTGACGACGGAGTCAAATCACGACGCGAAGCGCGCTGCACAGCGTGATACGGACGTTGGGCATGCGGCTGAACACCACCGAAAGGCTGGTTCCGGTCACCCTAAGGGCCGGTTGGTTTCGCCGCTAACTGCGTTGGTGCGAGCATCTGGTGGAGCCACACCGTGGTGTGTGTCAAGGCACCTCAAATTTCACCATAATGGGCCCTCTAAAATTCCCCAGTTTGGTGTCCCGGTAGTCAGCCGGATTTACAGACCGGCGGCTCCGTGTATAGCTTTTGGTGCCCGTCCCCTGCGCCTCGGCGGGGGTGGTGGCGAGATCGGCGCGTTTGCACGCATATGTCCCGGGATTAGATCCGGGTGCCCGCGAAGCCGATAGCTGGCGCCTTCGATCTGCACGACGACAGCATGGTGAAGAAGTCTGTCCAAGAGTGCGGTCGCAACAACAGGATCCCCGAAGACTTCTCCCCATTCCGCGAAGCCGCGGTTTGAGGTGAGGATCATCGCCCCTTTTTCATAGCGAGCGTTGACAAGCTGGAAGAACAGGTTGGCTCCGCCTTGTGTAATCGGCAGATAACCGATCTCGTCGACGATCAGTAGCGAGGCCCGGGCGTAGAAGCGGATCTTGTCGACCAGGCGCCCCTCCCGTTCAGCTTTGGACAGGGCCTCGATCAGATCGGCCAATGTCGCCCGGTAGACGCTTCTACCGGCTTTGACCGCAGCGACGCCAAGACCAGTGGCAAGGTGGGATTTGCCGGTACCCGGTGGGCCCAGGAAGTGGACCACTTCGACCGTCGGACAAAGTCGAGCTGGGCAAGGGCTGCAATACGTTCGCGGTCAAGCAAGGTTGGAAGGAGAATTCGAAGCCTTCCAGCGTCTTGATCGGAACCAGCCTCGCCGTCTTGAGGGCCACGTCGATCCGCCTGGTCTCGCGCGTGGAATACTCTTCACTGAGCAAGGCATCGATCGCTTCCACCGCCGTGATCTCACCCTGCTCCAGACGATGAAGCGTGTGATCGAGTGCTTCCAATGCACGCGGCATCTTCAGCCCGACAAGCGCCCCCGGACTCTTTCCAGAAGCTCACTTATGCCGGCACCCGTTCACTTGCCAGGCGCCGTCCGACCGCATCATAAAAGTCGAGTGATCGGTGCAATCGATCAGAGTTGCGGGAAGGTGCTGTCCGTTTCGGCGGTGCCTTGCGATGAAGGGGATCGACGCGCCGTTTGTTCTTGCCCTCCAGGATCGGGTGACGTGCGATCTCGATCCCGTCTTCGAAGATCCGGATGTCCTGGGTGTGGTTCTGCACTTCCAGTGTCCGCCTGCGGGTCGTGTCCGGCACGCTGTAGTAATTTCCGTCTACCGAGATCATGCCCTCATGACTGACCCGCCGCTCAATGGTGAGAACCGCGCTGTACGGCAATGCCGACAGTTCTTTCAGGGCTGGCTGTTCTTCCGCAAAAGCTACGTCGACAACACGGTCGGTCGTCGCGTGCACTCGCGGATTGGCCACTGTTTCCCGCCATTGCGTGAACTGGGCATTGAGATCGTCGAGGTTCCGGAAGCTGCGGGCCAGGAAGAAGTCCTGACGAATGTACCGGAACGGCCGCTCGACTTTTCCCTTGGTTTTCGCCCGATAGGGCCGGCAGGCTTTCGGGGCCGTCCCATAATGATTGAGAAGCGCCACCAGCGAGGTGTTGTACGTGACAATGCCGGCCTCGTCTTCGCCGATCACCGCAGTCTCCCTGCGGTCATAGAGAATTTCTTCCGGCGCACCGCCCTTGGCATCAAAGGCCGCTATGTGACAGCGCATCACTGATTGGAGGTTCTGGCTGGAGACGAACCGACCCCAGAGCCAACGGCTGTGCCCCAGGACCAGCGAGAAGAGCCAGACTTCCACGTGACACCAGGCTCGTCAGTGAAGTTGACGATAAACTCAGCAAAATCTACTTGAGCCTGTTTGCCTGCTGGCGTTTCAAAACGCCGCTCAAATTGAGCCCGCGCCGGCGGCCGGATCTCGCGAAGATACTTCTTCACGGTCGTGTAGCTGCCTTCGTAGCCCAGTTCAGTGATTTCCCGCAGCAAACGCCAGCCAGATAGATCGGGGAACTCAGTAACCCGGTCCCTCAGATAATCACGATATCCATCCAATTTGCTCCCGCACGGCGGACGCGGGCTATAAACGGGAGCTTCCAGCTCATCTCTAGATATTTGCGGAACGTCTTGCGGTCATGGAAAACCAGGAAAAATCGGATAACCAGCTATGGTTTGTGAGAAACTGGCAGGGGCGGCGCTTCTGACATCAATAGCAGACCAATTCTTCTGTTCGCCGCAAGGTAGGGGTCATTAGGGAAGAGTGGTTCAGAGTCTGCCTTTCCTGTTACGCCAAAGATTTGGTCGCTTGGTACACCATATTCGACAAGAATTTGCCTTGCGACATTTGCACGGTCACTCGAGAGCTCCCACGCAGTGTAAGTTGGATCAAACCCTTGTTGACCAGCAGTGGTATGTCCCGTGATATGGATTCTATTTGGCATCCGTGAAATAACTGGCGCCATTTTTGAAAGAAGTCTTCTAGTGCTTTCGTACGGATATTTAGATCCTTCTTTAAACATTGAGCGCCCATCTTGATCGACAAGCATAATATTCAAACCTTCTTCCGTTTCCTCCAATATGATGTTTGTAGAGATTTCTGTTATTTCGGGCATTTCTTGCCAAGCTTGGCGTAGCGATGCGGCGGCGGAGGCAAATTGCCGCGGCTTCTCTATTTCCGCCTCTAACGTATCGTTCGTATTTGCTTCCGGGCCTTGCTTTCGACGTTTTTCGTGTCTCTCCTGAGCAAAGTCAGAATCTAATTCTTGTGGAATTTGGCTTATGTCCTTCATGTAATCACGGATTGGAATTCCCTCTACTTCAATAATGCCAGTTTTTCGAGATGTTTCTTTCACGCCAAATGCTTCGCGCATAGACCCAGCAACGACCTGTAGTTTCTCTTTATCTTGAATTGAAAAGAGATAATCAAAACAAAAATACTACAAGTAGTGACATTAAGTCGGCAAATGTCACGATCCAAAGAGGCGCGCTCCGTCCGTCCCTTTCCCTTTTCTTCTCGACATTATTTAATACTCCGCGGAATTATACATAGTGTTTACGATCAGTCCGCAATCAAGATGAAGGTCTATATCCATTTTCATCCAGGTCAGTTAATTGATTCCTAAGTACACCAAATGCGGATTAGATCATTTCTCGTTTGTTCGGCGCCGCCCGTTTGAAACGATGTTTTCGCACTCTTGTCTGCTTGCAAGACAGTTTCACGCTCACCGAGAGCTGAATAGATTTTTTTCAGTCATGACCAACACTTGAGAGCTACTTGTTTTTGACAAATTTGAATTGCCGAATTACCCGCATTGGGCCCGATACTTTAGTATCCAATCCGAACAACTCATATCTTGCGCAACGGAGACATATTCAACTTTAACGCCAACACATTGGAACTTAGATTCAACTTTCGTTTCTAGCAGAACGTTGAAAAAGTCACTGGCGCTTTGGTTTCGATGATGATTCCTTTGGTCCTGCGGGATTTGAGATGCACGGGTGCGAAAGAACCATCCGTTGCGCAAGATCCGGAAAATTGTGACCACGGTGTTGTTTGGTCTGAGCGCCGACTTTGCAGTGCTTTATTCTTCGATGGGACGTCCTTCGATCGCACCGGTGAAGCTGCTACGAGCATTGCTGTTGCAGGCGTTTTACTCGATCCAGTCGGAACGGCTTCTGATGGAGCGGCTGGAATACGACCTTCTGTTTCGCTGGTTTATCGGTATTGGCGTTGACGATCCCGCATGGAACCATTCGATCTTTTCGAAGACGCCAGCGCAATACCAATCGGGTGAAACCTACATTCAGGGCAAGGTCAGCCGTTGCGGCGACGAACTCGCCCGCACCGCCCTCTACAAGTCAGCACATTCGCTACTTGTGCGCCCGAAGAAATGGTCGAGCTTGCGCGCCTTGGGCATGAACATCGCCAAACGTCTCGGCATGGCACGGGCCCGCGTGGCGGTAGCTCGCAAGCTGGCCGTTATCCTGCATCGCATGTGGGCCGTTGCAGCCGAATTCTGCTTTGGAAAGGAAGCCGCCGTCCCCGCATTGGCATGAGTTAGGGCAAGGAACAAAAACGAACACAGACAGTGGTTCGCCCGAGAGGGTGATCCGGAGCGTTCCTGCGGGGACGATGGGCAAGGCGATCTCGTTAGCAGGCACGATCCTGGGCAAGTTCTCCAAGGTCGTTCAACAGATTGAGTCGCCTCGCTTTCCTGACCCCATCATGCGGCGGCTCCGCGCCGACCGCGAAGAAAAGCGAGTGACCCACGGAGCGATATACTCCGGAAAAGGGACAGGAGAAGCTTGACCTCACCGACCCCACTCAGAGAAGCCTGCTAGCTGACACCGCCTAAAATTTCCATCCTGGAGCGACCCAAAGACAGGGAGAACTTCAATTTTGTAGCTTACTGATCTATCCGGCACCAAGCTAACACTTCGCCATCTTTGGACATCACTTTTCTACATCGGCCAGAAATTAAATAGATATTTCATTTTCCGAAGCTGATGCGGGGCCTTTCCTTAGCATTACAAAAAATAAGACTGCATAGTTTAGTTGTTTCAAATATTTTTCCCTTCAATCATTTCCTATTGTAGTCTTCTATCTCTGACAGATCGACACCTATATCCGCCTTGTTCGGATCCTGCGCCCATAGTTGTTGACGCAGTTCGTTTTTTGGGTCCGGCGCCGCACCTTCGGTTTCCGATACCGGTGCGCCTTCCTCTGAGGCGGCCGGGTCCGGAGTTGCCAACTCAATGGCCTCACCTGGGTCTTCCGCCGTGAACACATACTCCCCATCGAAATACCCCGTCTGGTACGCCTCAATGGCATCTTCAAACGCCTCTGGAACAGGCGTGCCGTACCACTTCGTAACGACCCGGTAGACACGGGCAAACAGCGCCGTCCCGATCTTGATGTTGTTGCACGTGTCAAAGACATCGGCTGCGACCTGGGACTTGTCCGAGATGCCAATACCAACCCGGATATTGCGTGATCCCGACGCGCACGACAGCTTTCCCGAGGTGATCCTGAACCAGCTTCATCGCCTCTTGCGGAGAATTCGCTTGTCGAACCAGAAACGTCTTCGACCCGGCACGCACGGTCACATTTAGCGGATCCTTGGAACCTACGGCCGCTATGAACTCTTCAACGATCGCAGGAGTCAAGGAGGGGTCGGCACATTGCTCAATCAGGGCAACATCTATCATGGGTTCACTCGTTGAATGCGATCACCAGCGGCACATCGAACAGCTTTGCCCATGCCGTGACGCTGGCGCGTTGAATGTCGGTAATGTTGCTTTCACCCGTCCACCAGCCGTTGCCGATCGCAACGATTGCGTCTGAGCCCATGGCCATGGATTGCAGAACGGGCCAAACGAGGAGCTGTTCGTAGCAGATCAGAGGCGCGGCACGGGTGCCTGCAACCTGTGTGACGGGATTATCGAAGAAGTAGGCGTTGCGCCGTCTCCATCGCCCGTGAGCCGCCGCCAGGGCTGCCACATCGAGACCGGAACCGGAATGCGCTCGCGATAGTAGATCCGCGATCCGCTTCCCGAAATCTCCACCATGACTGTGTCGTAGCCAGTCCTTTGAACAACAGCGGCTCCTCCGATCACAGTCACCGGCAGTTCGGACAAAGCGTCCGTCCAAAGCTTTTCCGTCGTCGGCGTCCATAGTCCAAGAGCGCTTTCGGGAAGGACGGCGACTTTCGCCCCCTGCCCGGCCGCCCTTCGAACCATGGTAATGGTTTCCCGCTGCTGCTCATAACCGGCAAGCTGTCCAGCCCCTTCGTAACCGAAAGTGGTGTTGATGCCGGTCCAACCTCGATTACCTTTGGCTCTGTCCAGAATGCGGCGGACCAGGCAGCACAACCGGCCACCACCGGAACCGCGATCCGCCAAAGGTTTGTGGTCTCATGAGCAACAGGATCGCGGTCGCTGCCAGCCCAAACCAGCTCCACCCCGGAAAGAGCACTCCGGCCGCCGTGATCGGACTGGCCCAACCCATTATCCCGAAGGGCGGCAGGCTCATCAGAACACTTGCGATCAGGTAGCGCAGCATTCGTGGCCATCCGGATCTGCGCGTCCAAAGTACCGAATGAACGGCGACAAAGACGAGCGATGCCGCGAACCACAGCCCCAGGCCGATTGCATATTGGGAGCCGAAGAAGATGCTGGCGCCCTGCGGCAAGCCCCGTGACGCTCCAAGGAAATGCGCGGCGGCCACCAGTGCCGACACGGATCGCGACGGAGCGTAAGCCCAGAAAGCCGGGAACAGCATTCCGGCCGGCAGCAGGAGCACATACCCGGACCAGCCGATTGTACCGGTCGCCATGCCTCCCAGAATACAAAACAGACTGCGCGCAAATTTAAGGTTGGAAGGTGAGGACTTCTCGCGCCAGTCCGAGAACGCCGCCCGCCGGAATGGGTCCAAAATATCTTGAGTCAAAGGAAGCCACATAATTGGAATGAACAAAGAGTGCGCCGAGGGGAACGACGCCCCCGGCATTTGTCGGCAATGCGCGCCCCAGCCCGTCCCTCGCTTGAACGGAAGAATGCACAAGTCGCTCCCCATCGACGGCAACCTGATCGCCTTCGATGGTGATGGTTTGCCCGGGCAGGGCCACGACGGTTTTGATGAGCGGTGCTATCCCGCCATCACAGAGACCTGCGGGAAGATAAAGCCGTTCGCGAGCCAGTTTGATCGCCGACGCATCTGCAGGCGGACAGATGAACAGGGTGTCGCCCACCTGAACTTCGCGGGAGAGCGCCTCGATCCGCCAAAGTCCGAGCGGAAAGCTCGGTGTTGTGTTGATCCGGTATCCTCCGAAGGTTCCGACCGCAGCAATGCCACCCACCGTCATTCCGGCAAGCGACATGATCAGCAGAGCCCCTCGCCGACCCTTCCGCCTTGCCTCGCTAATCACCGGTCATGCCCCGATCCTTGGAAAGATCCTTTTCAAGGCCTGCGCCTGAGCTTTTTCGTCTGAACGCTGCTTTGCTCGTTTTTGAGCATCGATCTTCTGGATGGCATTGAACTTGGGCCATGCGTCGATAAGCTTGGTCCGGTCTTGGGCGGCGACCCGCGCACTCGCCTTCTCGAAGGCAGGCCCTTCGGGTTTCATTCCTGCCATGAATGTGCGCTCTCCAAACCGCCGGTCCAGCTTGGCGGCAACCTCGCCGAGTTCGGCCTCGACCATTTTGTCCGCCAGAAGGAACGACAGGCCGCTACTTAGATCGTTCCGGTCGATGGCATCCCGGATCCGCGACAAGACCGTCTCGGCCGCCGGTGACAGCGCCGGAATGTCGACACGCGACAGATCGCGTTCGCGCTCCAGCTCCACAGTACGCAAATCCCCGATCTCGGCCCTGAGACGAATATAGGTTTTCACATCATCGCTGAGCTGCGGAACGTTGTTCAACGCTTGCTCGCGGCTCTCGCGGGCGGCCTTGCCCGTCAGCATGCCGGTCTTGCCACGCAGCGCACCGAACTGCTCGGGCGCATTGGCCAGATCTTCCGCGAGCCTGTCCCGAGCTGTTGTTTGCGCTTCGCCACTCAGCTTCACGATGTCCTCGATCCGCATCGTTTTGACGGCCTGTTCCGGCTGCTCGAATACAAGCCGGGCGCGGTTCTGAACTTCGGCCCAATGCGTTGTCAACGTGGCATCCGACTGCAACCTGGCCTCCACAGCGTCAAGAATGGACATGGCCCACATCTTCACGCCCGCGATCCAGGGTTGTGAGGAGGCCAAATGTTCGCGTGCGTGTGTTTGGACGGTATTCATCTCCCCAGCAAGACCTCGCTCAAGACCGGTCAAGCCAATCCCCAGCTTTTCGCCGAGGGACAATAGCCGTTCACCGAGCTCCGAGAGTTTGGCCTTCTGCTCGGCAAACCAGCGGCGCTGGTTCTGCAGCATTGCCTTCGCAACTCGAAGCCCATAGAGCCCCCGGCTATTGGCATAGCCGAGTGCCTGGCCGTAAAGCTCCGAGCCCGCATAATCGAGCGTCGTATCCTTCGCGCCCTTCTTTGAAAGCACTTCTGTCAATCCGCCATTCTTCGCGAACGACAACGCCCCATGATAGAGCTTCACGTCCTCCCGGTGCCGGGTCATCGCCACATAAGACAGATGCCGGTCGAGGGAGAGCGTTGCCAGCACCTTCACCTTGTCGACCGTTGCCCCTTGCGATTTGTGGATCGTCGTCGCGTAGCCATGATCGACATTGCGATAGGTCTTCTGGTTGACCTCGACGCGCCGGACCTGATCGGAACCGATATCGCCGATCTCAGCGAGGATGCGCCCCTCACCCGCCTCGATGACCCGGCCGATCATGCCGTTCTTGACGTTTAGGTCCCTGTCGTTTTTCAGGAAGACAATCTGGTCGCCGGCGGCAAAGAACCGCTCCCCCTCTTCGCTGCGGAATTTTTCTCCTGTTTCGATCACACCACGAGCAATCAGGACCTCTCGCGCCATCCGGTTCAATCGGCGCACATCTTCCCGCAAATGCGCCAGCATCAACATCGACTTCGACGGATCATAGTCACGGGACCAATCGTCGATCAGCTTCCCGAAAACCTGATCCTTGAGCGGCATGCTGACGACATGACCGTTGGACTGATAGGCATGGATCGCCTTCGCGACCTTGCCACGCGCAAGATCCATGGACGCTTCGCGCATCCAGTTGGCGCGCTGCCGGTAGATCGTGCCGAGTTCTGCATAGCCGGTTCGCTCGGTCAGCGACCGGAAGGCGGCGCCCGCTTCAATCGGCTGCAGCTGCTCCGCGTCTCCGATCAAAACAAGTTTGGCTCCGGCCTTGGCGATCGTCTCGACAAAGACGCTCATCTGTCGGCTATCGACCATGCCCGCCTCATCGATCACGAAAACGTTCTTTCCACTGGGAAGACCTTCGCCCCTACCCCAAGACAATTGCCAGGATGCCAAAGTGCGCGATGCGATCCCGGCCTCTTTCTCCAGTCCCTCGGCAGCCTTGCCCGCAAGCGCGGCGCCGACGACCTGATAGCCGTTTGCCTCCCACACCTGGCGCGCGGCTTTCATCATCGT
>LZQR01000253.1_pt1 | contig 14057 bp, 13 predicted proteins | sample 768601 | NCBI WGS metagenome assembly LZQR01 (sample SAMN05207299, study PRJNA324521) | oil field metagenome | isolation source: sample BH-FW-24 from oil reservoir | place: India: Bombay High | collected 2015-12-04
CAGAGGCATATCCACAAATGAAATAGGATATAAAGCATATGACACTGCAGAGCCATCCAAGAAGCATGGCTGGCGCGCAACTGACAACGCCGTACCGGATCATACTTCCGCTCGGACACCCTTGGGACAAAACACTTCCGTAGCTCGTCGTCGGAGTAAATAACATGACTAAATCTGCTGGCAAGAACACAACATCAGTAACCAAAGACAGAGGCATATCCACAAATGAAATAGGATATAAAGCATATGACACTGCAGAGCCATCCAAGAAGCATGGCTGGCGCGCAACTGACAACGCCGTACCGGAGAATGGTTTACCGTAACCACCTCTAGCATGGGCATCCATAGATGAACATCCCACCGTCAAAGAAGCCATTGCTATAACGGTAAGCACTTGTAGTTTTTAAGAAGATTGTTTTTCATGTTCGATAGGTTCCAACTGATTGTTATTGATATACATTATTGTTCGGCGACATTAACGCCTTATGTATTTATAAAACAACCTATCTAGCTAATTTAATGGGTAATAAATCAATTTTCGTGATGAATGCATTGTTTCTTTTCATCAAGGTATTCATGTTTGCCACCCCTTTTATAAGCAAACATAAAGACGCGTCCCCAGAGCTCAACTTGAGGAAATAATAAAGATGCTTAGCGGAGCGTTATAGCAAGTTGATACCAAACTGTTTAGCTATCAAGTTGGTTATAGCAAAGCAAACGACAGACACGATGCAACTGATCAGTAAAGTGGTCCAAAAGGAATACTTACTGAGTAGGTAAGGGAAAAGAAGAAACATTGGCAGTGTTGGCACAACAAACCAAAAAGTATAGAACGCATGATTAGACAGTTTCTCCGTTCCCTGCTCTTCGATATACATCCAAACCAACGCCAGTATGGTCACGGTAGGCAATGCGGCAACCAATGCGCCTAATCTATCGCTTCGCTTTGCGACTTCAGATATTAGTACCACAATAGCAGCGGTTGTCAGGTACTTGGTTACAATCCATAGCATGTCAATCCTCCTGATCGATGATGCGCTCGTCCATAATCACTCAATCCCACACGTAGTTAATTACTGAACATGTGTGAGCTATCAAATCCACTATTTGCTCCGGCGTCATTGTCTAGTCTAGCGCTGACACATTCACCTTTATGAGTGCGTGATTAACGCCCTCGTCATGCCAAGTAGCCGTACAAACTACACCGGATGCGTACCTGATTTACAAGGCGATAAAGCCATATCTGTGAGTGCGATACTAAATCACAATGAAACTCTGTCACCCAGAGGCATTCGAACTTCGACAATAAGCCCACTCCACCCAGCGGTAAATTCCATTTATTTTCATAACCTTACAATAACAATAAAAACAATAAATTTTTATAAAGATGAACTTTGAGCTTTTTTCCGTAGCTTTCCGCGCAATTCGTTTCTCTTTTTGTTGATAAATCTCTAGCTTGACTACCACTTTCATAACGACGTGAAAGGCAACGATGATAACCGCTAATACGAGTTATCGATCAGCATCTATAACACTGGGAAACACATAATGAAAAATAAAACTGCAGCACTTTTCGCCCTAACAGCATTAACAGCAGCAACAACGTTCAACGTTAACGCAGCGGCAAAATACGAGTCGTTTGTTGGTATTGATGCTGGTGCACGCTTAAGTGGGCAAGCTGAATCCAAATATGACGGAAAAGAAGATCATCTAGACCTAAAATCATCAATGGTATTTGGCGTGGAAGGTGGTGTAATCCTTAACCAAGCGCATCAGTTCAGCATCGGTTACGACTACCGTGGAGTGAGTGTTGACTACACTGATGACGATCTTGAAGTTGGCACGCTATACACACAGTACGATTACCTTGTACCTATCACGCAAAAGCTGGCGTGGACTATTGGTGGCAAGCTTGGTTACGAGATGTATAACTCAGATTTTGATAATGCAGACGAGCTAAACGGTGTCGTATTGGGTGCACAAACAGGCCTAAACTACCGCTTTAACGCTTGGAGCGTAGGTACTGAGGTGAGCTACCTTCACCACACACACGAATTCGAATCTTCAGAGACCTACAACGGTCAAACAGAAACTTCATCATATAAGATCGGTGACGAAGTTCTGCTAACAGCAAACGTGAAATACCACTTCTAATAACAACAATCTTAGTTGGCTTTTTCTCCCGGGAAACCGGGAGTTTTTTCGTTTTAAAAGAAGGTAATTACCAAACTCGGCTTAGCATTAAGTGGTTTCGCTCTCTCGCGATCACATCAAGGTTTTCATCGTGATAGATGAGTTGGTTCTTAGACGTACCAGAAAGAAACAATGAGCTGTAACTCGCCGCTTGGTAACCATCTAGCACTTTGGTGGTTTGAATGGGCTCAGTCGTATAAGAAAACTCAAACTCCCCATTAAATGAATTGTTAATTTTCCCCGTCACCGCAAAAAGCGCAACACCCTCTAACCCATTTCCCTCTATGGATACCGTTGATTCGAGGTTCTCGTTATTTAAATCAACTTCAATGCGCTCTTTCCACACACCGCCGTCCGCTGAGTATTGCTGTACTGTGGTGGTGTATCTACCACTAAGCAAAGCTTCTTTTCACTCACATACACAGAAACGCCGTAAAGGGTGAGCGAAAGTAGGAACAGCCCAATCCAAGGTCTCAAGCTACGTTTCATCCGAACTCCTTAATCAGCTTTGGTAACGTGTCCATTTCGAACAGATAGTTTTCACTGCGTTGGTGTGCGTTGTCATAAACCGACAGAGTATAAATTCCTTCGGTTTCCGCCACAAAATAGAAGCAATCACATTCGGAGCGATGAATCATAGACTCAAGCTCTGGCGGTATTGTCGTCGCTTTTTGTTTTAGAACTTTATGATGATTAATCTCGATGAACTCATAGTCTTCGTGGAGATAGGAAACCAAATGTGTGTTGGTTACCCTAGAAAAATTGAAGAAAGACAACAGCACGAGCACAATAGAAAAGAATGCCAGAGAGGCTTTCGCTAACGTAAGTGAGTTAAAAGCACGACGATTTGGCGCTGATACATTGGCTCCCGCACAGCTGCAATAGAGCATGTACCCGACACCTGCAATGGTTCGTAGCTCTACGGAATCAGAGATGGCAATGGCAAGCCTCAGTTTTTGTACCGACTTTTGCAGAGAAGAATCCGTTACGATCGTATCCGGCCACCCTGCTTGTTTGAGCGTCTCTTTATCAATAACTTGGTTTGCATTGTCCAGAAACGCTTTGAATAAAAGACATTCGTTGTAATTCAATGAGCGTTCAAGGCGGCCTGTGCTGACGCTCATCTTTTCGATGTCGAATATCAAATCGTCACAAGTGTACTGTTTTCTCACTTTTACTTGCCTATGAACGTTTTAGCTAAAAGGCCCACAATTATAGTTGATATACAAAGCCACTATCAACCCTTGACGTAAACGCGGTTTCTACCGGTTTGCTTGGCTTTGTATAGCGCTTCGTCGGCCTCTGCCAGGGCGATCCTTACATCATCAGCAGAATGAAAATGGGCAACGCCGATACTCACCGTAATTTCTATATTCAAATCATTAATAAGAATTGGAGTTGCAGCGACCTCTTGTCGAAGCGCTTCACAGAACAACACTGCTTCTGCTCTCGTAGCACCCGGCATAAGGAGAACAAATTCCTCGCCACCAGTACGTGACAAAGTAAAATTCAAATCGGTCTTCGCCCCACACAGCAAAGCAAACTGAACCAGAACCACATCGCCAATTTCATGGCCGTAGGTATCGTTGATGGCTTTAAAGAAATCGATATCAAAAACAGCAATAGAGCCAGAAACCTGTTGTTCTTTTAAAGCGTAAAGTCGATTTTCCAAACCTCGTCTATTTAGTAACCCTGTGAGAAAGTCTGTGTATGCTTCGTTTTGTAAATCGAAACGTTGTTTCTCAGACCGGCGATATTGATTAAAAAACTTTACGGGGGACATTATCAAAAGCAAGGTGATAAGCAACGTCGAGAAAATAAGAACTCTGGCCAGTACTCCTGAATCGCTCGGCGAAATAGATACCTGCCAGTTGGTGTTAAATATTGTCACGATGCTAGTGTCAGCATCGCAATCAACCTCACCTTTACTACTGATCACTTTTTCATGAAAGTTGCGATTATCTGGATCGAATCCAACGATCGAATAATTAGAGATATTTTTATCTTCTAGAATATTCTCTAGCGATTGTAAAATCGTTTCTAAATAGATAACCGAAGAGGAAAAGCCCACGAATCCAGATTCATTGGTAATTCCTTTACGTAGGATAAAAGCTTGCTTGCCATTTTGAACCAGCGTTACCGGCCCAATTACCATGTTTTACGGCAATTAATCGACTGCTCCGCTCCTAGCCTTCTGCTTTGATCTTGAAGCACATTGTGACCTATCGCCCGTTTATTTCTTCATATGGGTAGACGAGCGTCACAACGCCCTTTGGCAAATATAGCAAGGAATCAACGTTACTATAGGTAAACAACAAAGTCCGACTCAGTTTGTTAAACGATTCAAGTGAGATATGGCTATCTTCAGAAAGTACTACGACTTCCTTCAATACTTCTGCGGTAATCAAGGCATCGTTGAACACCTTCTTCATCTCTTTATTTATCGCATTGATGACATTAACTGACTCTTTTGGTTATTGATTCTACTCAGTTGAGTCGCTAGTAATTCGGTTAATATCATTACCGAGATGACTAATGCTACTTTGATGCTTTTGTTCATGATAACAATCCCAGTTCGTTTGGTTCTCCATATCCATTACTTGGTTCTAAAAATTCCATCTATATTTCAGTAATTTCTTTTCTTATCGACGTTATTATGCTCGAGAAATTCAAGAAGCAGGGATTATACGCATAATTGAATAACGGTCGATGCCCAATGGGTATCGTTAAGGAAAAACTTTTTTTTTTTTATCAAGATTGATTAATTTCTATCGATCGACGGCGGTGATCGACACGATCGATTATCTTGATTAAAAAGATTGATCTAGACGGAAAATATTTTCGCGCAAACTTGTTCAATGGGTAACCAAACAATCAGCATTGCCAATAAAAAGACTAAGACGGAAATAAAAGAGACGGTCAGAGAAACCGTCTTTTAGTTAGCTTTTGATAGAGGTCAGTCTTTAGGTTGTTCTAACTCTTTTTTAGGCGGGTCGGTATTATCTAATTCTGCTGCCACATCTTGAGTTTCGGCGTCTACCCACTTCATAAATACCTGATAACCTGCCGCTAAGAATGCAGCACCGATAAACATGCCCAAAATAACGCCAGACACCAGCCCCGAAACTAAGAGCGATTTTCTGCTCCGCATCCGCGATTGTTTTAGATATCAACAACTCAAAGTGCTCTAACTGGCCAGCAGGTATCAACTGGTTTTGAATTTCGCGTCGCTTATCTGAATCAAACAGACGCTCTGCTAGCCAACCAATGAGATACATGAGCGATAAGCAACCACCTGCTGTTGCAATATTGCCTTCTACAACGAGAGGAACATCTTGAACATCCCCTCCCATGCTTTCCAATGCTGGTTTCGCATCTGGGTTTGTTGTGAGCTGTTTACCATCAAGTAAACCCAATTCATGCAAGATAAAAGAGCCAGCGCAAATCGAGCCAATCAGTTGTTTTTCAGGGGCAAGCTTCATTGCCGACATAAACTCTCTATCTTGGAGTGCAGCTGGGATCCCTTTCTTACCGCTTGATATTAGTACCACGTCTTGTGCTGCAACTTCAGAGATATGACCATCCGTTTTTACCGCCATACCTAGGTGAGAAATATGTTCTGGCTTGGTTCCTAACACTTTGACGGTCCAACTGTCTTGGGTTCTTCCCAACAGGTCATACATCAAGAAAAAGTCTACGTCAGTGAAATCATCAAACAATACAATGCCAACGGTATACATAAGCCAACTAACCTAACCAATTATTAAACAGTGCGACGAGTGTAACGACAAACCAAGCAAGTCGCGAATTGTTCATTAGAAATAAGATCACACATTCGTACATGCTTAATAAGCCGTTGCTAATTAGCGTATTTTTGACACTTAACACAGACTTAACATCAGTTGTATTGATATCCACTTATGATAATTGGGCGCTCTATCACATCGAAAAAATCATTGAAATCAATCGATTTAATTCCTTATTAACTTTTATAAATCCGAACTACTATCATGGAAAACCATCGCTCAACATCAATAAGGTTAACAATAATGAAAAAGGCTTTCTCTACTCTAAACATCGTAGTCGCACTGTTTTCTAGTGCGGCATTTGCGGCAGACAACTACACATTGGATTCAAACTTTTCTTCAGTAAGCTTTGCTACCATCAAGAACCAGTTTGTTGTCGAGCCAGCGATCATTGATACTCTATCAGGCACGTTAGACAACAATGGCAAATTTGATGTTGTTATCGATCTTAATAGCGTTGAAACAGGTATCCCTATTCGTAACACACGCCTGAATGAGATCTTCTTTGAATCTGCAAAACACGCACCAGTAAAAGTGGCAGGCAAAGTGGATTGGGCCGCTCTGGGTGAAGGCTCACACAAGGTAAAAGTACCGGCTGAAGTGACGTTGTTTGGTAAGACGAAATCCGTAGAATTCCCTGTTGTGGTTCTCAATGCAGGTAATACGGTAATGGTAAGTTCAAGTGCACCTGTCATCATCGGTGCTAGTGATTTTGGTATCCCAACGGAAAACTTGACCAACTTGGCGGCAACGGTTGGTGGAATTAAGATTTCGGATAGAGTTCCACTTACTCTGAACCTAACCTTTAAAAAGTAGTTTAGTAGCCCAAAAGCGGCTTGCTAACTGGAAACAAAGGCTTGGATAGGCTCACCAAGCCTTTTTTATGCGCTATCAAACAAACCTTTCTTTAAGGTTTATGACCGACTTAGCTTGGACAAGTTAAACGCCATGCTTTTTAATACATCATTCTTATTCACGAAATGATGTTTCAGAGCGGCCAGCGCGTGTAGCAAAACCAAGCTTGCCAGAGTCGCGCAACCAAAACGATGAACCATAAAAAGAACGCATTCACTTCAGCATTTGAAATTGGGTTTGGAATAGTAAACAGCCAAAAGAATGGGTACTCGTGCTTAAGCATTAAAAAACCGCTAACAAACACAACGAACATCACTAGATAGAGAGTGCCATGTGCAAGTTTGGCCATGCTTTTCTGAGTGTTTGGAATTGTGTCTGGTAGCTCTGGTGTCTCACGAAAAAATGACCACCCCCACCTCACAATCAATAGTACCGAAGCGATCGTTGCAAACGACATATTAAGCGTCGATAAAACGTGGAACAGTTGCGGCATATCCATAACGAATAACATGCCGTAGCCTGCAATCGTTGCATAGATAATAATCACTGCCATAATCCAGTGTAGCCATTTGCTGAACGCGTCGTATTGTTGAGTGGATGTATTTTGGACGTGCGGAATCGCTTTCTGGTTCTGACCAGAATCTAATTTCGACATATTGTCACCACTGACTTTTATTTGAGATTGGCATGGGAATACGGCGAGCAAGAGCGTTCCCATGATGAAGATTGAAGAAATAACGGAAGGCATAAGCGCCTTCCGTCGTTCAAGTAGATTACAAGATGAGGTGAGTACTACTTGCTTACGCCGATCATGTCGTTAAAGTAGTCCACTTGCTCTGCCATGCTCAAACCTTGGTTGTTTGAACCCAACGTCCACATAAAGAAGCCACCATAACCGTTATCTTTCTGCCATTCAGCACGGTCTAGGTTGTTCTGGCGTGTTTCGACAAAGTTACCACCTGGTGCCCACTGACTGTTGATCGTATTACCTAAACAATCTTCGACTTGTCTCCAATGTATTCAGCATAGTTTGCCATCGCCACTTCGTATAGGAAGTTTCGACCCGCGTCGTATGTCATCACATTGAAGAAATCAAAGTCGTTCTTGGTCGCTTTCAACAAATCAATCACTTCACCGTGGTGAGATGAGCGGCCAGACTCTTCAATGTAAGAACAGTTTTCAAATACGCTCGCGTCCATACATTCAACTGGATCCGCGCCTACGTGGTAAGTCGTCAGAGACAGAACCTTCGTATTGCCCACTTTCTCACGGATCAGTTTGATCAAAGCCGTCAAGTCCTGATTCTCTTTGTCCGTGATTCGTGCCGCTTTCTCGAAGTCGAAATCTAAACCATCAATGTGCACGTAACCCGCTAATTGGTACTTGCTGTAGTCACAGCTACCGTCTGAATTTGTTGCAAGACACTCGCCTTCCATCTCTTCAGGTTTTAGGTTCTTTTTGTACACAGGGAATGGTGTATGCACCAAATCAACCAAACCTGTCGCAACCGATTCACGGCTTTCAGGCGTACTGATAGCCGACCAAATGCTTTCGTAAGTTTGACCACCAAACGCGACCATCATAGTGACATTTTCATTGTCATGCTTGAGCGTTGACCATGCTAGGTACTGTGTTGGCATCCAGTCCGGGTTGTAATCCGGTGGCGTAAGCATGCCATCAGAGATCGTGATGTTACCGCTTGCGTCCCACTTACCAAATGACAATAGGTAACCATCACCTTCTGAGTTGAATAACTCTTCGTAGTCATTCAAACCCCAAGACGTTAGGTAACTGATAGAGCGGTCAGGGTTATCGACTAAACCGCCACCACCTGTGCTCTCTTTCACCGTAATGTTAGACGTTGCAGATGTTTGCTCTTGGTTGGCCGTATTCACCGCTTTTGCTGTGATAGCGTATGTACCCTTCTGAGCACCTAGCCATTCATATTCATAAGGTGCTTCAGTGTCTTTAAACAGCTCGCTGCCATTCGCGATGAAGCTGACCGAGGAAATATCACCTTCGTAGCTCTTCGCGTCTGCTTTGATCGAAATCGCACGACCTTCGAAGTAGCTTGAACCATCGACAGGAGATGCTAGAGAAACAACCAAGTCTTTATCGGTAATCGCTAAAGAAATTGGCGCCGCCTCTGCACTCGCCCCTTGATCATCGTAAGCAACAACCGTCAATGTGTATTGGCCTTCGACTTGGGCAGGCACCGTGATGGTGTAAGTATCTCCTTGTGAAGGCGTGTTTGATGTCGCAACCACTTGACCATTCAATTGAACATCAACGCGGGCAACTTCAGTGTCATCCGTAGCATCGACAACCACGTCGAATGCTTGGTTAGGTGCGATTTTCTGTCCATCTTGCGGCGATTGAACGTCCACCACTGGCACTGGGTTAGGATCACACTCACCAACTTCATTCCATGCATCTTTCCACGCATCTGGATAACTTGGATGACCTGTTCCCGGTGTCCATACTGGGTTACCACACCAACCCGCTACCGTACATGAGTAGATATTGCCAATGTTAGTGACTTCATCACCGACTTTATAGGCCACACCATCTTCGTACTGAGGTATGTCACCACAGCTTGTGCTTGTATCTGTCACCGTAATGGTTAAGTTCTTACTAGAGACATGTTGTTCGTCATCTTTTGCTTCCGCACGAAGCGTAGTAGAGCCTGCCGTTTGCGTTGTCCAGTCACAAGAGAAGTCTTGCGTCGCTTTCGCATCAAGAGAACACACTTCTGCATCGTTAGCGAAGAACTTAACGGTCGCTAAGTCATCATCAGCATCCGTCACATGCGCTGAAATAGTGATGCTGTCACCTTTTTGGTGAGAAGAGCCTTCATCTGGCGAGATAAACTCAATTACAGGTGGATTTGGCGCCGTCGATTCTGACTCTACCGTCACTTGAATCGCTTTCTCTGTGAGTTTGTCACCATTGTCATTGAACGCCATGACAGTGATCGACGCAGCACCAACTTCTGTTGGAAGCCAAGCTTGCTGGTATTCTGTTGTGCCTTCTACAACGTTTTGCTCGCCCAATTTGGTACTGTTTGCCCAGAATTCTAGTTTGCTTGCACCGTCACCTTCGACACCCGTGATGATGTCAACATTCGTACCTGTGTAAACCACTGAGTTTTGAGCAGGCGCTAAGATATCCAGTGAAAACTCTGGTGGCGGAACAACTTCGCCATCCACTTTCACCACAACAGAATTCTCAAACGCGTCCAGGTCATTCAATTCGCCACCGAAAGAGATAGTCAATGACGCAGATTCACCTGAGGCCAGCTCACTATCAACCCAAGAGCCTTCTGGGAACGTCAATGTCACCGCGTTCAATACACCATCCGCTTGCGTCGTATGAGAGATTTCCCATGATGGGTAAGAAAGATGGTTTGACGCCCAATTGATTTCGTTAATCGCTACCGGCAATAAAAATTCGATCACAGCTTCACGCATGTCTGCGCTATCTGAGCCTGTGTTTGTGATATCTAGCTTATAGGTGCTCCAGTATTCACTTTCTGACTGAGCTACCGCATCGGTGCTGAACTCTGCGGCCATGGCTTGTGAAATTGGATTCAACAATAAGCCAGAACAAAGCATTGTTAGCCCTAACGTACGATAACCAATGGAATTGGTCTGTTTAGCACTGCCCTTTCTTAGATACATATTTAAGTCCTTAGTCTTATATTAATTATTTAGGTACTGTAGAAAAACCTGCAATTGGCAATTCAACGATTCCTTGCAAGTACACTTAATTTATAAATAAAAATAACCAAGGCAAAAATTCATTTTCACTTCTGGGATAAATATCAAATTTATCTATTATGAAATAAACCACAATTTATAAACCATATAATTATATAAGAGCTAATTAAATGCTATTTATAGAATAAACTTAATTAGCCACCTTTAATTTAGCGAAACGAAAGCTATTGAATTTAGCTGGAAAGGAAAGGTTTCAACGACATAAAAAGAGACTATGACCAGCCGGTCAAAAAAAGAATAAAAACCCAATATAACAACAACTTAAATGATAAAGCCCAATAGAAAATCATATTTAAAAAATAAACCACATGATTGCCATGTAGTAAATTTCGCACAATAAATAAGTCACAATGAATGGTTGTTTCATTTCAATATCACTTTGAAATATGAAGTAAAGATGCAAAATCAATAAAAAACTGAAGTCAACATTTGCTTTCATTTGGAATTAACGTCACACATTTTTCATGAGCTACAGAAATAATAATCTCCCTACAACATCTAGAGTATTAATTCTATTTTCAACTTAATAGCTCAATTAACAATCTAACTATCAATCAAATCCTTTCACTATTTCTAATATAGGTCGACCTTGACGATAATGTATTTACGCTTTTTTGTGTTTATTTTACCCACTATTTCTCCAAGTATTAGAATCAAAAAGGCAAGCCGAAGCCTGCCTTTCACTGCGTATTGCACTTTTTATCTGAGATTAGGCTCAAGAAGTTCGTTTTTCCTCTTTCGCGTCCACATTGCTAGCGTTTTGCTCTGTGGCAACCATGTCATCAAACTGAGAAATTCTTGCCAAGAATGCAGGCTTGTCTTTACTTGGGATCGAGCTTGCCAGTGGCAAGTCTACTTTCATTGAATCGACCGCGCGATTTCGTACCAGTACTTCGAAGTGCAGGTGTGGGCCTGTTAGACGGCCTGTCGCTCCGGAAAGCGCAATTTTCTGCCCACGCTTAACATGGTCTCCTTTCTTAACTAAGAAACGGCTCAAATGCAGATAACGCGTTTTGTAGACACTGTTATGCTCTATTACCAAGTATTTCCCCGCATAAGGATGGTTACGAATCGCAATCACTTTACCATCGCCAGTAGAGTAGACTGGAGAGCCAACAGGCGTCGCGAAATCCGTGCCATTATGTGGTGAGATACGCCCTGTCACTGGGTGTTTCCGATAAGGGTTGAAAGGTGAGGTAATACGACGGAACTGTTTGTCGACTGGGTAACGATTGAATGCTTGCTCAAGGCTGTTTCCATCTCGGTCATAAAAACGTCCATCTTCCGCCAAAAACGCCTCCACATCTTTGCCGCGCATCTTGATTGCAATGCCTTGTACTTCTGTATTGCCAGTTAAATGATCATCAACATATTGGCGACGAACCAACACATGAAAACTATCACCAGCACGAAGTTCGCGAGCAAAATTCACTTTATCGCGCAATACACGTGTGATGTTGGCAATCTGGGTCGTAGTTAAGCCTAGTCGATGAGCAGACGATGAGAAGCTACCGTTGATCGTCCCTGAGTGCATTTCCTCACGCCATTCACCCGGCTCTTCCACAAAGTCATACGCAAAAGTACCATCGCTGTTTTGCGTGTAGATCGCGCGTTCAACGAGACTCTCATGAAAAATCACTTGCTGTAAGGTTTAGTGTCTCTATCCACCACAAACTCGAGGTGGTCGCCTGGTTTAATGGTATCGAGCTTAAGTGAGATTAAGTCAGCTTCAAGAAGCTTCTGCGTCGTTTCGTACGGCACACCCCATGAAGAAAAAATGGTGCTAAGCGTATCGCCGACTTTGACGAAGTAATGAATACGAGCAATGTTGTCATGACCTTGAGCGGAGCGGTCATTCTTTTGTGTCGCCTCCGTTGATTGAGCGCCAGACTTTGGAGCGCTCTCTAACTGAGAATAAGGTGTCACCTTAATGGTGATTTCTTCAGGTTTCGTTTCTGCTTGATAGGTGAGGTATGCTGCGAGAGAGAATGCGGTAGCAGCGACAGCAATGAGTGAATAACGAACAAACTTCATAATACTTGGATTGACTGAAAACAATAGTTGTTATGTTATAACATCATGCAGTCACAATGAAAACATTACGTATTTGAGAACTTTGTTTCTAAGCTTTATTGGGTTCTATAAGCCGCTCTTTTGATCAGGAAAGCTTATAGAAAAAAAGGCCAAGTCAACCTTGCCCTTCTCTATGATTACCAAATCGTGTTTTAGTTCATCGGACTGACAAAACTTCTGCAAATTCGTCTTAACGGCCCCTCTATGAGCGGAAATACTGGCCAATCATGGGACCACCTTTTAGGCTTTCGAGTATAAATTGCACTCGTTGTTCGACGTTAAGTGTTGGAACCTCAATCAGCGTATATCCAAATCGTTCGTATGCTGCAACCATCAATTGATAAGTTCTCACGGCTTCCGAAAAGTTTTGCTTTCTCTCTTCATCGTTGACAAAAATGGCCTCCCAAGGTGGGAAAGATGAAAATGTGTTTGGCGTATTGTTGTTCCTCACAGGCATTCGTTAACGATTGCGGGATAGGTAAACTTTCGAGTTGGCTATAGCATATGAATCCACAATACCGCGGTCAAAGAAGACGAACTCCTTATGATGCTTGTGGGCTTCATAGTTGTTTTGCTCTTCGCGCACCATTTCATCACGAAAAGCGATTTTGTTTTTCCAAGGTAAAGCGTCACCACCAAGTGCCACTTGATGTTGGATCACCTTACGCCCAGTTTCTGGTGCGCAAACGTAACCAAGCTTAGTAAGATGCTCAATCACTGAGGTTTTGCCCGAACCCGGACCACCAGTAAATACGATTAGGTTATTCATTTAGACCTCAATGGTTAAAAATAGAAGGTTGAAGATAAAGGTTAAAGGTAAAGGGTTGTCTTATCGCCGCTTATTCCGACTTAAGGGCGTTAGTGGCATTAACGTAGAAACAACGAGAAAAAATGGATGTCATGACGCAAGTTGGTCTTAGACGACATTACGCGGGGAAGATTAGGATAACGGTTCGAGAGGAAATCAATAGAAGTGCACAAAAAGGCGCTAGAAACTGCCTCTGCATTATAAACGTACTGACGTAAAATGCACGGCTGTAAATTACATTACCCTCCCCTAAATCTGTGACCAAGCATGGCAATCCTCTGAATAACAGACGAAATGAATCGGCTTTTTGAGTATAACCATTGAGCATCAGTTGTTAGTCGCAACTTACTCAGTAAGAAACACCACGTTTACGTTGCCAAAGAATTTAAGACATACGAAGGATCTTATGACTCGTTTCGCTCCGCTAAAAGCCGCTAACCACCAGCTCAAAAACCGTCTAGTTGTGCCACCCATGGCTTCCCAAACCGCGACGACCGATGGCATTGCTACACAAACCACCATTCAACACTATGACAAACTGGC
>LZQR01000254.1_pt1 | contig 14023 bp, 11 predicted proteins | sample 768601 | NCBI WGS metagenome assembly LZQR01 (sample SAMN05207299, study PRJNA324521) | oil field metagenome | isolation source: sample BH-FW-24 from oil reservoir | place: India: Bombay High | collected 2015-12-04
TCTATCAGCATAGCAACAACAGTTACGTCTATATTAATGACGCTATCTTTGTCGAAACCAAGTGGGCGTTGGCGACGACTTCAGGCGTATACCTATCAGAGGGCAGCAAGTTTAATCATGTTGTCTCATCGGGCAAAAATTACATTGAGAAAGTGTATTATTCCCATACTCGTCGTGAAATCTTAGTCGGCACTTTAAAAGGCGCGTTGATATTTAACATCTATGAGCCAGGCAAGCCTGTTATTCGAATTGGCGCTTCTCATGTCTTAACCTTTGCTGAAACCAATCAAGAATACTGGGTAGGGACAGAGCAAGGTCTTTATTTGTATTCCTTCTTAACTGGCGAAGTAACCCAAGTGACACCAGCAAGTTTTCTAGAACTAGAGCTCGCTAGCACCAAAATTTACTCGTTGCTGAACGATAATATGGGGGAATGTGGATTGCCACCAACCAAGGCATTCGCTATTACTCTCTGTTTAGTAAAAAGTTTGAGCGAATCACGTTCAGCAGTTATGACCAGCAAATGCTCTCTGGTCGTATTCGGCAGACGCTTACCGGACCCGATGGTGCACTTTGGTTTGCGGACGATCATAAGTTGTATCGCTCGAACAATGGCAGCATTACCGATGTGTTAAATGTGTCGTCACAAATTAACGAATTTGCTTTTCAGGGAGAGAGGCTCTGGTTGCCACGTCCACGGGTTTGGAAATATATAGCCTGAAAAACTTACAGCAGATGACATTCCCTTACCTGCAAGTCATCGCAGGCAAGACAATCGACCATATTACCGCTGATGGCCCCAATCGCCTTTGGGTATCCAGTGGTTATCAGCTATTTAATATTGATGCTGTTAATCAGGCTATGAGAATTAGTTTGCAGTGAATTGGTAGTGAGTAAGTTCTTACCTGCGAAGATTACGCGTCTGTACGACAAGGAAGAGTTGCTGCTGATAGGGACTGACCATGGCGTTTACGAGTATGACGGAGAGCGAATTCGCTTTAACCATTTTTCAGAAAAGTACGGTGAATCACTCGATATTATTACCGCAAATGATGGTTCGCAGTGGTTTGCTTCCGCCTATGGCGTTTTCAGAACCGTTCCGGGCAGCAATGAAAAACAAGTGATGGAGATGAGTGTCGCAAACTCTCGCCCAGCTTGTTTGCTTAGTGATTCGGAAGGGGTGTGGCTTGCTTCTTCTGTTGGCTTAAGTTACTACCATTTATCTGGACAGCTCATGAAGCATTACTCTTCTTCATCGGGCCTTATCAATAATGAATTCTTACCAGGCATTTGTAACGTTATCCGTCGTGCTGAAGATAGTGATCGCCAACTTATCTTTGGCTCTCAGTATGGGTTAGTTAAAGCTGACTCGTCTAAATTGCTGGTTTCTAACACGCCAGAATCTAAGCTTATTGTTAGCCAAGTCATGCTGGAAAATGAAGTGGTGCAAGTGGGTAGTGCCGACTTAGAAGAGATGAAGCTGCCTTATGGATCGTCCCTTAGTTTCCTTTTGGTGTGATGCCCAAGCCTGACAATCAGAATTTGTATTATCGCTTAAATGAAAGTGAGAAATGGCAAACGTTAGAAGGTGGGCAATTAACGTTAGAACACCTTAATTCTGGCGATTACCACTTACAGGTTAGTAATGACTTACAACTGGCTTCGGGTTTGATCGGATTAGACTCCAGATTTACAGTGCTTAAACCATGGTATCTATCGAGGTTGGCCATATCGGGCTTTACCTTGGCTGTTATTGCGGTTCTTTCCCTTCTAATGTACTGGCGCTCACGCTATGTGCTGCAAGCTAACCGAGATCTGGCAGCTCAAGTTACGCTAAAAACCAATCAGCTGCGCCATCAAAGTCGAGTGTTGTTGACCAGTAACCAACAATTGAGAAAGCAGATTCAGGTAAGAAACCTGCTGGTGGATCATGTTGCTCAATCGATAAAGTCGAGTATTGATTCGATCGCGAACAAGCTTTCCTAGTGATGTGGATTCGGTAACTCAAGACCATTTATCCAAGACCTACTGGCAATTGAACGAGCTTAAAAGTGCTCCTGAAGACACCAGCAGCGGCAGTCAAAATTACAACTTAAGTCAGATAACCCAATCGGTGGTGGATGTTTGGCGCGAGGACTTTTCAAAAGCAGGCATTAATGTCGAACTGCAAGATGAGCAAAAGGCGAGCCGCATTTCACTAGAAAGCTTTAACCTCGATGTCATTTTTAACAGCATCTTTGCCAATATCATCAAGCGTTCGTTCCGGGGACAGTTGGTTAAATTAACACTGGAAGAGGGCAATGATATTGTCTCGCTGAGCTTCATTGACCATGGTACTCAGTTGCCAAGTAAAGCATCGACAATACGCCCAACGAGCACCAACAATGTTGACTTAAGTATGGATAACCTGCCTCAATTAGTTGCAGCCAGTGGCGGCCATTTATCGATGTTCACTTCTGATGCTCATAATAAGATAGAGATTACGTGGCCATGTGCTCAAGAGCCAAGTCATGTTGAGGAGGCGCTTCCTGAGTTTGCTCAGACACAGCAACCTCAACAAGAAGAGATGTCGCCTGAGCAAGAGTGGTTAATGAAAGTGTATCAGTTAGTGGCTGAGCACTACCACGACCCAGAGTTTGGTACGGCATCTGCCGCTAAGATGTTGTTTATGTCTGAGCGAAGCTTGCAGAGACGATTTAAGTCGGCGTCGTCCAGAACACTAAAAGATTATGTAACGGAAGTCAGGTTGGAGACCGCATGTGAGCAGTTGCTAGCTGGTGAGAAGATCAGTGACGTTGCCTTCAACTGTGGCTTCAATGACCCATCCTACTTTAGCCAGAAGTTTAAATTACACTTTGGGTTACCGCCGTCTAAGTTCGCGATGACACAAGAGAGCCAAACAAGCCTATAGTGCTAATTCAAAGTTTATCTAGCCCAGCTATTAGAGTTGGGCTTTTTACGCTTGTAAGACGAGCGGTATCGTAAAGAACGCGAAATGGATGCTAGGTAGAAGGGTAATCAGATTTAATCTGGCGGGATGCGGGATGCGGGATGCGGGATGAAAGGCTCGATCCATCTAACGAGGAATACATGTAGCACAATGGCGATATAAAATTGCGATAGGTAACGAGAATAATTGGGATTTTTCGAGGAAAACGTTTAGGGATTATAGGACGTTAAGTGATAAGCGAATGAAGAAAGAGAAGAAAAAAATATCGTGGTATAGCCGGGGGACTATACCACGGGTGTCAATGACACCTTCGCTTGCTGCCGGAGTGACATGTTGCCATGCCACCTCTGGAATTCTTTTGAGTGGCTGTTGCCTCTCGATGGGTTAACTATACGAGACCTTACTTATTTTTCTTATAAAAATAACGACAGCTTTATGTGAGAAAAGCGACAAAGTTTTATTTTTACATTAAGTTGCTGTTTTTAAATGAAAATTAATGTTGCTCAATTTGGTTTGTTACGGTTGTGTTAATTTTGGTTAGCCTGAAAATATTCGATTTTGACGAAAATGACGTGATGTAACTTGACGGAGTTAACGTTAAACTGTCGGTGGTAATAGTGAAATCTTTGATTTCACACAATGATTAAGGTGATGTAGAAGAGTAGAATCGGCGCATTGAATAGTCTTAATAATAATATTTATCATTAGCAATACTCTTAAGGGCCACTATGAAGCTATCAGAAATTAAACCCGGAGAAACGGTGACCATCCGATTATTGGAAGGTCTCACATCGGATGTCAGAAAAAGCTGATGGTTATGGGGTTATTGCCAAACACAGAAGTAAAAGTGATTCGACGTGCGCCAATGGGTGACCCACTGCAAGTTGAAGTCCGTGGTGTTTCTGTTGCGTTGCGAGAAACCATTGCGCAAAACATCGAAGTGGAGCGAGCATAATGCAATACCAAATTCTTACTGTTGGTAACCCTAATAGTGGTAAAACGACGCTTTTCAATGGCCTGACTGGTGCTAAGCAGCAAGTCGGTAACTGGGCTGGTGTGACTGTTGAAAAGAAAACAGGTCAGTACAAACATGCTGGTGATGAGTTCTTACTGACAGACCTTCCGGGCATCTACTCTCTAGACAGTGGCAACGACAGTAACAGTATCGACGAATCTATTGCATCTCGTGCGGTACTTACTCATCCTGCTGACTTGATCATCAACGTGGTGGACGCAACAAGTCTAGAACGCTCTCTATATATGACGTTGCAGCTGCGCGAACTCGGTCGCCCAATGATCGTCGTGTTGAACAAGATGGACGCGCTTAAGCGTGAGCGCCAAGTCATTAACGTTGCAGAGTTAGAAAAACACTGGTTGCCCAGTGGTGAGTTTGTCTGCAACAATAAAGTACAAGTTGCAGAGTTTAAAGAGAAGCTGCATAAGTCTGTGGTTCAAGGTGTTGCACTAAAAGAAATTTCTTTGAACTACGGCGAGCAAATGGAAGCGGCGATCAACAACGTTTCGGCTCTTTTCAATGATCAAACCGTTTCCAACCGTGCTCTAGCAATTCGCGCGCTAGAAAAAGACGCGTTGGTTCTTAACAGCATGTCTGATGCTGACCGCAACAGCGTTGAAAGCACGATAGCTGAGCTTGAACTGGATGTTGACCTGCACGTTGCCGACACAAAATACACACATCTTCATGAAGAGTGTAAGAAAGTACGCCGTAGCGAAGGTAAGCTAAGTCGTAGTGTGACTGAAAAGCTCGACCAGTTCATCCTCAACAAGTGGGTGGGTATCCCGTTCTTCTTTGTTGTGATGTACCTGATGTTTATGTTCTCTATCAACATCGGTAGTGCGTTCATCGACTTTTCGATATCGGTGTTGGTGCGATATTAGTGGATGGTGGTCACCACTTACTAGACGGCCATTTGCCAGTGTGGTTAGTGACGGTGCTTGCTGACGGTATCGGCGGTGGTATCCAGACTGTTGCAACCTTCATTCCGGTTATTGCATGTTTGTATCTGTTCCTAGCGGTACTTGAAAGCTCAGGTTACATGGCTCGTGCTGCATTTGTACTTGATAAAGTTATGCAAAAATCGGTCTGCCGGGCAAAGCATTTGTACCACTGGTTCTTGGCTTTGGTTGTAACGTACCGTCAATCATGGCGACTCGTACCCTAGACCAAGAGCGTGAGCGTAAACTGGCTGCATCTATGGCGCCGTTTATGTCATGTGGTGCCCGTCTACCAGTATACGCGCTGTTTGCTGCGGCATTTTTCCCTGGTTCTGGTCAGAACATCGTATTTGCACTTTACCTACTTGGTATTGTGGCAGCGATCTTCACGGGTCTTTTCCTTAAGCACACGCTTTACCCAGGTAGCAGTGATAGCTTGGTGATGGAAATGCCGGACTACGAGCTTCCTACTCTACAAAACGTTGTAATCAAAACATGGCAAAAGCTAAAGCGCTTTGTATTGGGTGCAGGTAAAACGATCGTCGTTGTTGTTGCTATTCTTAGCTTCTTTAACTCGCTAGGTACTGATGGCAGCTTTGGTAACGAAGACAGTGAGAACTCTGTACTTTCTAAAGCAGCACAAGTCGTAACACCAGTCTTCGCGCCAATCGGTGTTCAAGAAGATAACTGGCCTGCGACAGTAGGTATTATTACCGGTATTTTCGCGAAAGAAGCGGTGGTTGGCACGTTGAACAGCCTATACACCACTCCAAGCGATGGTGAAGAAGCTGAATTCGATCTAATGGGCAGCCTAGAAGAGGCGGTAATGAGTATCCCTGAAAACCTTGCTGGCTTGAGCTACTCAGATCCGCTCGGTATTGAGGTTGGTGACTTAACAGACTCAAATGCAGTGGCAGAAGACCAAGAAGTTGATGCGTCTATCTTTGGTAACATTAAAGCGAAGTTCGCCTCTGGCAATGCTGCATTTGCATACCTAATCTTTATCCTACTGTACACTCCTTGTGTGGCGGCGATGGGTGCTACGTTCGTGAATTTGGCCATAAGTTCGCACGCTTTATCGCAGTTTGGACAATGGCGCTAGCGTACTTATGTGCAACATTCTACAACCAGTTGACGCACTTCGCGGATAGCCCGATTACCAGTGGTATTTGGATGGCAGCGATCGTAGCTATCTTCTTTGGTACGTATCGTGTGTTCAAGCGAGTTGGCAGAAGCAACAAGGTTCATTAGAGGCGCAAGTAGCATGATTTTAAAAGAGCTTTATCAATACATTGCAGACAAAGGAACCGTCTCCCAGTCAGATCTGGCTAAGCAATTTGGGATGAGTGAAGATGGTGCCGACGCAATGTTAAGCGTGTGGATTAAGAAGGGTAAAATTAGCCGTCTAGTCGACACCAATAAAGCTCATGACGTGACTCGAGTACGTTACTCGGTGACCAAACAAGATGGTCTATCTCTGACAGTCACCATGTAGCGATTGTCAGAATTAGTCACCTAAAAACTTATCACGTAAAAACGACAAAGCCGCACCTGTAACGATGCGGCTTTTCTTTTTCTGGTTACTTTTGTGAATACTGCGGAATCAATACTCTTCAGAGTGTTTAGTCGCGCCTAACCCTAGGAACTTCAAACCAAGACTTAAAACTAAAATCGAAATAGGTAATGTTAAGATCGTCCAATCTAAGCTGTCGAAGTTAATCAGTACGAGCTCTAAGAACTTCACAAATAAGATCACGATGATGACTTCAGCCAAAATATTTTTTAGGTGGCCGATGTTTGAGATGTCTGATCCAATGCAAAACCGACTGTTCTTGTGTTTTCGCTTTAGCTTTGTTGGAAATAAACAGTGTGTAGATGCCATGAGCAAAAATGAACAAAACTAACGCGACAAGAAACGTATCCAGTGACTTGATCAAATACGCGATCGCGATGTCTGCTTTATCTAAATGTGCGAGTGCTTCTGGAGGTGTTTGATTAAGAATGAAGACCGCAAATGCCGAATAGGTTTTGCTGCGCCCATAACAAAAAGCAAGAACGAAGCAGCCATAGAACAGATGATGGCGATCCAGCTAACGTATCGGAATGTGTTGAAGACTTGTTTCATGATGACCCTCTCTAATTGAGCTAGCAGTCTAAACAAGTTTGATTTAAGTGATAATCCCAGAAAATGAGAAAGATTGTTACAAATGTGTATTAATCTTTCTCTGTCTATTTCAGTCGTATTCAAAAGCGAATTATTTTCGCTAGCAGTGCTTATGCCTTTTGGAAAATAGAGCTCAGTGACAGCACGTTTTTAATGCGACCAAGTAATTCGTTTTGCTCTTCTTCTGTACGGAATTCACCTTTGGTGTTACCCCAAACCGGTCCCGGCCATGCGACGTCATCTTTGAAGCGAGCAATATGATGAATGTGCAGCTGTGGCACCATGTTACCCAGCGCGCCAAGGTTTAACTTATCTGGACGGAAGGTTGCTTCTAGTGCTTGGCTTACCGCTTGAGACTCTAGCAAAAACTGTTGCTGTTCTTGCATTGGCAAGTGGTGAAGCTCTTTTAGGTTTGCACGTTTAGGGACCAAGATAACCCATGGCACGGCGTTGTCTTTATGCAGAAGCGCCACACACAGTGGGAAGTGGCCGATAACGGTGGTGTCTTTTGCCAGTTGAGGGTGCAGTTCAAAACTCATTATATTATCCGATTTGAATTGAATGACATCAGTATACGCCAGATAAAACAAAAGGTTGACGCTTTCACGCCAACCTTTCGAAATCATCTCGATTCTCGATTCTCGAATCGCTTACATACGCTCTAGAGTATCAATGCCTAGTAGAGATAGACCTTGCTTGATGGTCTTCGCTGTTAGGGCTGCTAGTTTTAGACGGCTTTGTTTCACTGCTTCATCTTCAGCAACTAGGATAGGGCACGCTTCGTAGAAGCTAGAGAATTGACCCGCTAGTTCGAATAGGTAGCTACACATGATGTGTGGTTGACCTTCGCGAGCAACAGATTGAACCGCTTCTTCGAACTGCATAAGTTTTGCGATAAGCGCTTTTTCTTTCTCGTCAGTGATCTTAATTTCACCTTGTAGGTCATCCATAGAAACGCCAGCTTTAGCGAATACAGATGCTACGCGAGTGTATGCGTATTGCATGTATGGTGCAGTGTTACCTTCGAACGCTAGCATGTTGTCCCAATCGAACACGTAGTCCGTGGTACGGTGCTTAGAAAGGTCTGCGTATTTAACCGCTGCCATTGCAACTGTGTTAGCGATCGCTTTCTTCTCGTCTTCGGCTAGTTCTGGGTTCTTAGATTCGATCAGCTGTGCTGCACGAATTTCTGCTTCATCAAGAAGATCAGCAAGACGAACTGTACCACCTGCACGAGTCTTGAATGGCTTACCGTCTTTACCTAGCATCATACCGAACGCGTGGTGCTCAAGAGATACTGACTCTGGCACATAACCCGCTTTACGAACGATAGTCCAAGCTTGCATTAGGTGTTGGTGTTGACGAGAGTCGATGAAGTAAAGTACGCGGTCCGCGCCTAGTTCTTCGTAACGGTATTTCGCACATGCGATGTCCGTTGTTGTGTATAGGAAGCCGCCGTCGCGTTTCTGAACGATAACGCCCATCGCTTCGCCGTCTTTGTTCTTGAATTCTTCAAGGAACACTACTTGCGCGCCGTCATCTTCAACCGCAAGACCTTGTGCTTTAAGGTCTGCTACGATCTTAGGTAGCATGTCGTTGTACATGCTCTCGCCCATTACGTCATCACGAGATAGAGACACGTTTAGACGATCGTAGTTACGTTGGTTTTGGATCATGGTTACGTCAACCAGCTTCTTCCACATTTCTGCGCAGAACTCGTCGCCGCTTTGCAGTTTCACAACGTAGTTACGTGCTTTCACTGCGAATTCTTCGTCTTCATCGTACAGTTTCTTAGACTCACGGTAGAAGCCTTCAAGGTCAGCCAGTTCCATAGAAACTTCGCCAGACTCTTGTTGTACACGCTCAAGGTTTGCGATAAGCATACCGAACTGAGTACCCCAGTCACCGATGTGGTTCGCACGGATCACTTTGTGACCTAGGAACTCAAGAGTACGTACTACTGCATCACCGATGATGGTTGAACGTAGGTGACCAACGTGCATTTCTTTCGCAACGTTTGGTGCAGAGTAGTCAGCAACAATTGTTTGAGCTTCGTCTGCTGCAACGCCAAGACGTGAATCAGCCAGTGCTGCTTCTGCTTGCTTCGCTAGGAACTCTTCGCTTAGGAAAATGTTGATGAAACCAGGACCTGCGATTTCTGTCTTGCTCGCAATACCGTCTAGGTCTAGAACATCCAGTACTTTCTGTGCAAATTCTCGTGGGTTAGTACCCAGTTTTTTAGCAACGCCCATTACGCCGTTTGTTGGTAGTCACCAAATTGTGGCTTTGCTGATTGGCGTACCGCCGCAGGACTGCCTGCAGGTGCGCCAGCGGCTTCTAGAGCCTGAGATACTTTGTCATTAATAAGTGCTTGGATATTCACACGCGTTTCCTTCAATTCAAGGACGAAGAACTCGGCGAAGTAAGTGCCAAGTTCTGCTGGAGTTCACAAAAATGGGGCTAATGATAACAACTTTATTGCTTTTCATACAGAGAGGAATTGGGGAAATTTATACTTTTTCGATTGAATGGAAATGAGGCTTGGTTTGCGTTTACTATTGCGCTCAGAGTAATGAGATAAATCGCCCCAAAAGAGAGCCACAATGACGACTCAACTAGTTGAAAAACGCCTAGCGCCTGAATTGATGATCCAAGATCTGGATGCATTTATGGCGAAGATTGAAGAGCTTGCATCCCTGTTAAAACTGGATCTGAGCTTTGCTCAAGCTGACCATATTGCGTTGCGTATTAACGATACTGATACCGCAAAAGCTGCGCATGAGGCTTGGATTCAACACGGCAAGGTGATTTCACAAGCGAAAATCAACGGTCGCCCAATTATTGTTATTGAGTTCGATAAAGCGTTGGAAAGCCGTGGCTGGAAGATTGAGTGTCTGGAGCTGCCATACCCTGCGGAAGGCAAAATCTACCCAACTGAAAGCTGGGAACATGTGGAGTTTGTGATTCCGTCTCATGCCGAAACCGCAGATGAGTTTCTTGCTGATTTGAGACACACTTATCCAGCGTTTGGCGCACGCTTTAATGAGTTAGAAGAGCTGGGTGTGAAGATCAAACTATCGAGCCCGAAAGGGGAAGGAGAACGCTTGAATAACCCAACGGTGGCGTTTAAGTATCAAGGCATTTGTATCAAGCTGCACCCGCATTCACTCAAGCGTATTGTTGAGTCTGAGCAGTCGTAAACGCTAGAGTGAGAGTTGCTTAGTTGTGGAAGTAAAAAGGGAGCCGAGGCTCCCTTTTGCAAGCTAACTATTATTTAGTTAGTGACTTGCTTTTGGGTTTGTAATGAAAGCTTTTGCCTTGCAACTCTTCATCTAAAGGCAGTGTAAAAGTTTTGGCAAACGGCATTCGTTTACAATGATCCGCCTTGTCTCTAACGATAGTAATAAGAGCTTCTGTCTGTGAGCTTTGCTCTATTTTAGGCTAAAGTCCTCGTTTTCACTGCAGCCGTTAGACTCTGTGATAAATGAAATTTGACTCTCACTTGTCCTATAAGCCTCTACCATCATTGCTTGGTGCTCAGACGTCTGGTTTGTTTGCAGTCCTGCGTTTGCTGAACATGCAGTTAAACTGATAGTGCCCAAACCAAGTAGGAATATCTTGAGTCTATGCTTCATCTCGTTACCTTTTTTGCGTCGTACGAATGAACCTGCAGCCATTAACATCAGTAGGCCAATAGATAAACTGCCGCCTGAACTAGACTTTTTATTAAAGTTGGTACCAGTGTTGCCAGTATCGCCCGTATTATCTGTGCTGACTGACATATTTATATTACGAATAACTGCTTGCGCGCTGTAAATACCACTCGAATTCGGTTGTTTGAGGTATGCAAACGCTATTGTATTAGATGTTTTGTACAGATCGATCTTGAGCTCTTCATAAGCGAGGAGTTGGCGGGTGACATAGCTAACTTGACCATTAACAAAGATGGCAAAGTAATCAAAACCATCGGACATTACTTTGAGATCCATGGTAACTTTGCCCTTCGGAAGATCGGTCAAAACCAGCTCAGATACACCAGGATAAGCTCCCATATCCGCTGATTGCAGTTCACCATTTTCAGCCGTCCAAGCGTTTTGACCGGTATAAACATTTGCGTCTGCTAGCGGAATGGCATTACGCACTGATCTGCTTGCTTTATCTACACCTGAATACTCGAAAGTTGTTGTGAGTTTGGACAGTTTCGGATGATCGGTAAAGAGCTCTATCGTTGTTGCTGATTCCGAATAGCTAGGTTGGTAGCCGACGGTAATTTGACAGCTTTGCGAAGGCTTTAAGGTACCAGTACAAGTGCTTTTCTCGATGGTACTTCCGTATGATATTGTGCTTTGGTAGATGTTGAATGGGATAGTATCGTCATTACGAATAGTAAAGGTCTCTTGCTGCGCTTTTCGCTCAACGAAACGAAGATCTCGGTACTGAGTGAAGCTGATAGTATTGCGATGACTATCTATCCATCCATTGTGTTGAAAATGAGCGACGTTGGCGTAAACACCATAAGCGTTTGGCTGAGCACATCCATCCCCCCAGCTGACCACGCCTAGCAATTTGTTGATACCGTTATCATCAACGATGAGTGGACCGCCGCTATCTCCTTGGCAGCTATCTTTTCCTCCCCAATAGTATCCCGCACAGATGCCATCATCTGATACGTTGGCGTAATTTCCTTCTAGGTTTTGGCAGGTCTCTCGATCCACATACTCTAAATCAACTTGTTGTAAAACAGCCGGAAACTCCCTTCCTGTCGTAGAGGTGTTTCCCCATCCTGCGACATGTACTTTATCTCCTGCGCGTACGTTAGCTAGAACTTCTGGCGTTGCAAGAGCAATAGTCGCGCTGTCGACACTGCGTTCCAACTCAATAAGAGCCATGTCATTGTTCGTTGTTTTGCTGTTATATGCATCATGTGAATAGATATTTTTAACGGCGATGCGCTGTGCTTGAGACTCTCTGTTTTTGTCATAAAGACCAAGAACGATATCCAGATCGTCCGCATTGAGATCTTCTACGCAGTGCGCAGCAGTTAATACGTATTTTCCACCAAGGAAACTACCGCCACAGAAGTGACCAATAGATGCTGGCTGTCCTTTATGTACCAGTGAAGCAATAAACTTCCAGTCAGAAGTATTGGCTGGCTCACCGCCGATAATGCGAGTGGATACATCATTCTTAACAGGCTTAAGAGTATCTGCGATTGTGGTTGCTGGCAAAGTCAGCCCAATCAGAAAAGCCACTAACGTTTTTTTCATTTTAATTCCGTAATATTAAAGTGATCTTATAAAAATGAGAATGAATTATAGATAGAGTTATTGCTCGAGTAAATGGCTGAAATAGAATGAAAAGATAGAAGATAGGGGAGTGATTCTTGGGATTTATTGCGGAAGATACTGTTGAAAAACAAACCCGCCAGTTAGGCGGGTTTATTCATAGTGAAATGGTAAAAAGAGAGAAGTAATTACAGAATAACCGTCTTATTGCCGTAAACAAATACGTGGTCATTGATCACTTTATTCAGAGCCTTGCTCAATACGTTCTTCTCTACATCGCGACCTGCTTGCGCCATATCTTGTGCGCTGAACGTGTGATCCACTGGAATAACGTCTTGCTTGATGATTGGACCCTCATCCAAGTCATTTGTCACGAAGTGCGCCGTAGCACCGATGATCTTCACACCGCGATCGTAAGCTTGTTGGTATGGCTTAGCACCGATAAACGCGGGTAAGAAGCTGTGGTGGATATTGATGATCTTGTGACGGTATTTCTCCACGAAAGTCGGAGTGAGAACACGCATGTACTTCGCCAGTACAAGGTAATCGGCATCATATTGATCAATCACTTCAAGCATCTTCTGCTCGTGCTCTTCACGGCTAAGATCTTCGTGAGTCACGTGATGGTAAGGGATATCAAAACGTTCAGTGAGTGTTTGAAGTTTGTCGTAATTACCAACAACCGCAGCAATTTCAACATCTAAGCTGCCATCGTAAGTCTTCATCAGAATATCACCCAGACAGTGCGCTTCTTTGGTTACTAGGATGACGATGCGTTTGCGGCGAGAGCTAATAAGTTTACGTTTTGCACCTTGTGGCAGCGCTTGGTCTAAATCGGCGAGTAGCGTTTGATCGTTGAAGTAACCCTCCAACTCGGTTCTCATGAAAAAGTGCCCACTGGTGTTATCAACAAACTCGTTATTATGAACGATATTCAGCTGATGCTTATAACAGATATTGGTGATTTTTGAGATCAAACCCGGTGCGTCAGAACAATGGGTTAACAGTGTTTTCTTTTCCATAAATCAGATACTTCCATGCATTATTTTTCTAGCGTACGAATAAAAGGGTCACGTCAGAAGCGTGAATCGTACAGCAATCTGACTTCATAAATAATCTATTCTCGGCGCGGTTTCAACCAATTATCCGTTGAAGCCCTTGTTTGGTGTGCTTCATTTGTTCATTTAAAACACCAAGGTTTACTCTGCGTTAACCCTCGAATTGATATAAGCGATTCAGTATTCGTGTGTTGAATTTCGAGGAGGTAAAGGATGCCTAAACATTTTGGTGTTTCTGATGAGGATTTCCGCCAGTTAATGGAACAATTACATTTGCTCAATGCAAACCAAAAATCTCTGTTGCAACGTCAACTGAGGAAACTAACCGTTTCTGAATCCATGAGCACTTTGTCGGAAGAGGAACTCTCGTTTCTGCAAACCGTATTGAGTCGTTGAGAGCGAATAGACAGAAATAGCGCTGCAGGTTGTCTGATTGAACAAGTATCTCTGATATACTCACGACAATTTTTCCAACCAGATGTCAGGCATGATCGCAAAAACATTCTCCTCTGAGGGCGCGTTAGGCAAAGCCATTCCGGGCTTTCAAGCTCGCCAGCCACAAATCGATATGGCAGAAGCTGTCAGCAGTGCGATCAAAGACCAAACTCAG
>LZQR01000255.1_pt1 | contig 13850 bp, 12 predicted proteins | sample 768601 | NCBI WGS metagenome assembly LZQR01 (sample SAMN05207299, study PRJNA324521) | oil field metagenome | isolation source: sample BH-FW-24 from oil reservoir | place: India: Bombay High | collected 2015-12-04
ATCTTTCCACATCAGCTGTGGAGACTGGTTGCCACCATCACAGCCCCAGCTGTTGTATTCAAACGTTTTGGCCATTGGGTGGCCTTCTTGGATGTCATTACTGGTTAACTCAAATGCTTGAGCTGAACCCACTGCCAATAAGTTTAATGCCAAAACCGATGTAGTGATTGCTTTCATGATGATGCTCCTATTTCTTAAGTTCGGGATAAGTGTATGCCCCAAAAGAAATAGAAACACACCATTAAGTATCAAAAGCAATTATTTTAAGCCAATCAGTGATACTTTTCGTAATGCTTTTTAAATTCGTGCTTATCAGCGACCTATTTCGTTTATGCTGATTAGCCTAATAAAACAAAGCCCAGCGTTATTGAGCTATATAACGCTGAGCTTGAGGGTAACGCTGGGCTTGATGATTTAAGTAGGGTGATGTCGAACTACTGGAACTTCTCACCCGCAGCGGCAACGAACGCCATTTCTACCAACAGTTCAGGGTTCGCTAATTCAACTTTGACGCAAGCACGGCTTGGTGCGCATCCCTCAGGGAACCACGCATCCCACACTTCATTAAGGGCATCGAAGTTAGCAAAACCCGTCACGTAAATCGTCACAGATAGAATGCGCGACTTATCGCTATCAACACTGGCTAGCATTTGCTCAGCTTGGTCGAAAATCTGTTGTACTTGCCCTTTCATATCCGCAGTTGTATCTGCTTCTGCCACCTCAACAAAGTTGGCAATACCGTTGAATACCGTTACATCAGACCAACGTTTGCATGGATTAATACGATGAATTGTCATGTTATTTCTCTTAATTACGGCTTCTCAACCAAACACACAGGCGCACCGATGTCGCATGAGTATCCGGTTGGAGTGATAACGCCAGTTTCCGGATTCCTATGGAAGCTAGCGACATTATGTGAATGTTGATTGGCAACGAGCATCCACTGCCCGTCACGGGATAACACAAAATCTCTTGGGAACGCGCCACCACAATCGGACGCCGCAATTTGAACCGGAGTGTTGCTCGTTACATCAAATGTACTGATCAGATTTTGCACGCGACATGAGACATAGACAAAGCGCTCATCCGCAGAGAGACGAATCGCAGACGCCGCTTCTTTGTTCTCTTCATCGGCTAGCAGCTTCACTTGCTGAGCCAGATTCCACTGCCCGCTTTGCTTGCGAAGTACCACCAGCGTTTCGGACAGTTCGCAAACAACGTACGCGACAGACTCATCGCGATTGAAGATCAAATGACGAGGTCCAGAGCCTGCAGGCATAGCGACGCTTTGAGAAAGTGAAAACTTAACTGCCTCACAATCATTGCCGTAGTCATAGAAGCGAACACTGTCTGTACCTAAATCGACCACAGCCAATTGAGCGGAGTGTTTTAGAAAAGTGACTTGATGGGCATGAGGTGAAGTTTGACGGTCAATATTTGGCCCATTGCCTTCTACGCACAATTCTGCAATGGATTTCAACGGCTTACCTTGCTCATCAAGTTGGTAAACACTCACATTGCCGGAACCGTAGTTTGCAACAGCGAGTAACGGTTCTTTAATGTCGATATGGCAAGGGTAATCACCTTCAATTGGCAATGCATAGCTGTCTGTTTTTCCGCAAATGTCAGCTCTGCACCTGCCACGCGATCGACTTCATTAAAGGTATATAACCCCTCTCCTTTGAGCGCAAGGTAAGAAGGGTTACGAACCGTTTTCACCGCTTCAGGAACAAGTTCATTGGTGAGCGTCAATGCGCCAGTAGCGGTATCGAGAGAAATACATGCAATGCCCTGACTTTGACTTGGTGAATCGGTATAGGTGCCTACATAAAAATGTAAGTGACCATTTACTATCATGGGAAACCTTTAGGAAATAAAAGAGTGCTTAACCGATAAGATGCCGCCTGCGTTACCAGACGACAATCCCTTTTAGTTATCAATCGGTTAAAGTGTGAAGCAACAACTCAGTTGGTGACACTATGGCGACAATGGTTTCATCAAAAATTATCGCATTTTCATTGATGATGCGTTGATACACTTCAGCGTCAGATTGGCTAATATCACTGCCCTGCTTAGCAAGCTCAATCAAGGTTAAACCTAAATCGGCAACTTTGATTGCTGCTTCTGCAACTGGCACCGTTTCTACCGACGCCACGTTGGCCGCGAAAATAGGTTTGGCTTGCTGCGCCGCCAACTTAACGCCTTGATAGTGCATCGCTAACGCATCCAAAACTGCGGTATCACCTTGAGCATAAGCCGCGACCAAATCTTGCATCTCATACACTGCTAGGCTTTCTACTGGTAATGCATCCGCGAAGCGGTTTAGTCGCTCATACTGGTTGTACAAATCACCCTCGTTTGGCGTAGAGATCCACTTCTCCCAATGACGAGCGTAATATTGAGCCGGCTCGATGTACTTCGCTAATGTTTGTAGTGGGGCTTCGTCTGCACCATTAGCAAGACGTTTCAACATCATATTGGCATCGGCATGATGGCGTAAGCCAAGCGAAATCTCAGACCATGTATCCATCACCTTCATGCGCTTGTACATGCTGCGCTCATCGGTCAGGTCTTGGCTCGACCATAGGCGCTCAGCAATTGCGTAGCTTCGTGGCCATAGGCGCTGCTCGATGGTCATTGAATCGAGGTTCTCACCCCAAATGGTCATTTCTCCGCCTAAGATTAGCCGCTGTTCTTTCTCGGTCAGCTCAGCCGGATAGCCGCCATTCGGCTCAGGAATGACACTCCCCTGCATGTCACTGCTCGCGACCAACTCTCCAGTCGCAGGCCAACGAACATTGCCAATCAACTGGTAACTGCTGTCTTTCAACTTGCCATCCGCAAAGTCATAGTTGAATTCGGTGTAAGACATAAAGTTATCGAAATGCCCCTTAAACTTCACACCCGGCACATACTCGATGATGAACACCTCTTCGCGAGACTTACCGTTGTAATCGGTAAACGCTCGGTAGCTGCCGTCTGTCGCTTCAATAATGGTCAGATTACCTGTACGTGGACCACCTTTGTTGCGTGGTTTCACCCAATCGTAAGTCGCGAATTTCTCACCTTGATGAAGTTGGTCATCAACCGTGATTCCTTTCGGCATTGGATCATTGCGATAGTGGTAACTGGTTGGCTGTGGCTGGTCTAGGTAATAGCCTGTTGAGAGAATGCCTTGGTAGCCCTCTTTTGCTGCTCGACCTATACTGTCGTGCCCTTGCCAACTTTGAATCACAATCGAGGTTGGAAGGTCTTTGTGCCAGATCTCATCCCAGCCAGTCATCTTCTTGCCGCGCTGTTCCAACATCTGTTCGACCTTGGTGTTCAGATACGATTGCAGACCACGCTCTCCATCCAGATTGTTGTCTTTGATGAATTGCTGAGTCTTCGGGTTGTCTTTCCACTGTTGGTAATTTGGTTCATCACCGCCGATATGGAAGTACTCATCTGGGAAGAGCTCAACCACTTCGTCAAACACACTCGCCAGCATCTTGTAAAGTTCGGGATTGGTCGGGTCCATTAACGGCTCAAACACACCCCAGCCACGTTGATGCGGATAAGATTGCTCACCCATACCAGACATTAATTCAGGGTAAGCGTGCGCTACTGCAGAAGCATGTCCCGGCAAAGAGATTTCAGGTATGACTCGAATGCCAAGGTTACGCGCGTAATTCACCACATAGCGGATTTCATCTTTGGTGTAGTAATCACCATCGGCGGTGTCTTGCCACAGCTTTTGGTAATTATCGAGCTGGATACGAATCGCTTGGTCATCCCAAATATGCCAATGGAAGACATTCATTTTTGCTGATGCCATTGCATCGAGTTGGCGAAGGAGCACATCAAGTTCGATAAAGTGACGGGAAGTGTCGTAAGAAACACCGCGCCAAGGAAAACGCGGCTCATCTTGAATCGACACCGCAGGCACAAAGTATTCACTAGCGTCCGTAGTCACTAACTGCAAGAAGGTTTCTAAACCATGGAAAGCACCGTAAGGGCGTTCGGATCGAATGATGATCTGACCATTACGCGATTCAAGTTGATACGATTCCTCACTGTTAATGTCTTGCACCTCTGACTTAGGCGCATTACGAATATCAATCACCAAGGTCGCGTCTTTTTCTGACTCGGCATGCCAGTTCAACATTGGTAAGCCAGTTCGACGATATAGACGGTCCATAGTGCGCTTTGCGTTGAACTGCACGCGCGGTGAATCGTAGCCTTTGATGTAAATGCTGAAGGATTTATCCAGTGTGATTTTACCCTGCCCCAACTCTACATTTTGTGGGTAAGGCATTAGGTTAAGATCGGTGTTGGGAGTCATCGCCATCGCTGCCGTTGGAATTGTGATTAAGCCTGAAATGAGTAGTGCTAATGTACCTTTGTTCATCCGCGCCATCCTGTTGTTGTTATTATTGTTCAACCCAAGTCACGCTATTTAATGGGGTCTCGCGACTTGGGTAAAAGAGCTCTGTTTGAGTTACGCGACCAGCTCTACTGCTTCACGAACCAGCTTGCCAATTTCGTCCCATTGTTCGTTTTCAATTAAGCTCGGTGCCACCATCCAAGTACCACCGCAACAAACCACACGGTCGATAGCCAGATAATCATTGACGTTGCTTTTACCGATACCGCCTGTCGGCATCAGACTCACATCAACGTATGGAGCCAGTAGCGACTTCACCATAGCGATACCACCGCTCGCTTCTGCCGGGAAGAATTTGAGGAAGTTCAAACCCAGCTCAAGTGCTTGTTCAACCTGACTTGGGTTGTTCACACCCGGTACGATTGGCATATTGATTTTTTGGCAGCGACGCACAGTATTTGGGTTCAAACCGGCGCGACAATAAACTCTGCACCCGCGTCTTTCGCTTGGGTAATCTGCTCTGGCGTCAGTACCGTGCCAGCACCGATGCACATTTGCGGATAAGCATCACGCATGGCTTTAATCGCATCGGCAGCGGCTTCTGTTCGGAACGTCACCTCCGCGACTGGCAGACCGTTTTCTACTAGCACTTTTGCCAATGGAATCGCGTGCTCAACCTTATTGATTTGAATAACAGGAATAACTTTGAATTGCTGAAGTTGCTGAATCATTGCTTGGGACATAATACGTTCTCGGAAATTATCGAATTAGATCAGTCATGGCGTCGTTTGGAATGATCGCGCCAGGATATTGAATAACGGTTGCTGCTAGTGCGTGACCGAGTTGGGCAGACTGCTCACAGCTTTGCCCGGTCAATCGACCTGCAAGGTAACCAGCAGCAAATGAATCGCCAGCGGCACAAGTGTCAATCACTTTGATGACCTTCTCGGCGGCTACGTAAGCGGTTTGCTTGTCATCACCATGCGACCAAACCAATTTGCAAGGCTCACAGCCACGTTTAATCACGATTTCTTGGCAACCAAAGCGAAGGCAGCGCTGCTCGGAACTTTCCTCTTCGCCCCATACCAAGACATCATCGTCTTCAGTGATAAGTGCAATATCGACCAATGGCAGAATTTGGCTGTACCAATGCTTTGCCTCTGTTGCAGACCAAAGTTGAGGACGGAAGTTATTATCAAAGATAACCTTGCCTCCACCTTGTGAGAACCGACTTAACGCCTTTTTAAGCCTTACTTTGCTATCGTCATTTAATATCGCAATGCTAATACCACTTAGGTAGAGGTAATCCAGCGCTCGGTTCGCAATCACGGCTTCTAATTTGTTGAGTGAAGAGGTAGAGAAGTAACTTTTAACGGCTGCGCTGTCACGCCAATAAAGAAAGCTGCGTTCGCCCTCTTGGTCGGTCTGCACCATGTACAAACCCGGTAGTTGAGCTGGGAAGATCTCGACAAGGTCAGTCGCAATGCCCTCTTGTTGCCAGTTTTCCAGAAGTTCTTGAGAAAGTACGTCTTCCCCAAGACCGGTAGCGTAAGACACTTGGACTGATTGCTGAGCCGTCAGTCGAGAGAGGTAAAGTGCGGTATTAAGCGTGTCGCCACCAAAGCCTTTTCGAATTGGGTCGCCACTCAGTTCAATCATGCATTCGCCAAAGAAAGCAATTTTAGTCTGGGATGAATCGGTCATCGTTCACCTACTTTGGATAGATTTAGAATGGTGGCTCGGGGGAGCCACCAGTTTATCAGGAGCTTATGAGCAAGTTTCTGTTCGAGCCGAAGCTCTTTGCTATTAAGCGTTTTGATTTGCTGTTGTGCGGTTTTTTAATGAAGCATCTTCTTCTAGAACACCATCGTCAGACAGTTCCATTTCCATCAGAGCACGCTCATCATCTAGGATTGCTCGTGCCATTTCTGGTGACACTTGGTTAGCTGGAGTCACTAGGCTCACTGCCACACCAGCAGTTAGAGCAAACAAGCAAGATGGAATCACTGGGTTGCCCCAGAAAGCGGTTAGGTCAGGGCTCATCATTACTGAAAATGAAGCGATAGACGCACCTGCCAATGTTGCCAATGCACCTTGCCAGTTGTAACGCTTCCAGAAGCGACCCAACATACCGCACACGAACATGCCAGACATAACTGTCGAGATCATCTTAGTGATGTAGCTAATGATGTCATTAGAAGTTAGCGCGAACAGCAATGCACAACCGATCACCACAACCAAAGCCAAGCGAGAGTAATTCAACATGGATTCTTTGTTTGGCACACGACCGGTGAACATGACGTAAACATCACGCAGTAAGATAGACACGCCCGCAATCGCATCGGAACTTGCACTCGACATGGTTGCCGATAGACCTGCAATCAGAACGATAAGACCAACACCTACTGGCAATACCGTTGCCGCGATGTATGGGAAAGCAAAGTTCGCGTTGTTTAGTTCAGGGTCAATCGCATGCGCCGCCATACCAATGACTGCTGGAATGATAGAGAAGAACAAGTACAGCACACCAGAAGCCACGAACGAACGGCGGATGGTTGATACATCTTTGCCTGAGTAGATGCGTTGGCGGAATGAAGGCGTTGCAAGTACACCCACACCAATCACAACAGCAAGAGAAACCGCTGGGATTAAACCAAGCTTATCAATCGCAAGGAAGCTAACCGCTTCTGGGTCCATGGCAGAGTAGAGGTTATCCAAGCCACCAATGTGCTGCACTGACAGTACCGCCATTAGGATGAAGCCAACGAATAAGATGATAGCTTGAATGGTGTCCGTCCAAACCACCGCAGTGTAGCCGCCAATAACCACGTAAATGGTAAACGCTGCTGCGATGATCATCTTCGCAGTGCTCAGCTCAATATCGGCAATCCACGCTAGGTACATACCACCACCAAGGATGTGTGCGCCTAACCAGCCAATAGAAGCGATAAAGATAAGCAGACCAACCACGTTCTTCACGATGCGGTTTGCACCTACGTAGTATGCGAGCTCTTCACTCATGGTCATAAAGTTGAGTTTACGAACTGGCGCAAACCACAGCGCCAATAACAAGATACCAATTGCGCCGCCAATGCCATAAAGCGCGCCAGCCCAACCATTTGAGTAACCAAACCCAACCGCGCCCATACTTGAGCCCGTGCCAACCATAGTTGCTACCGTGGTACCTAATACGAGGAACAGAGGTAAGCCTCGACCACCGAGTAGAAAGTCTTCACCTGATTTTTGGTTGCGAGAGACAAACCATCCCAACCAAATTAAAATAAGACATACGCACCGAAGCCGGTAAGAAAAAGTGTACTGTTCATTGAACACCTCTCATATCAAAATCCATCTTTCAGATTGATATAATTCCAGCAGCAAGTATTAGATTTTATTCCAGAAATTATCTAATTTTATTTTTATAGCTTTTGCTAAATATATTAGGCACTACTGCTTTATGAAATTATATTTATGTAGGGAGTGAGAGTGCCCGAAAGATAATAACAGGAAAGTAATTATTTCCGGCACTCTATTTTATTTAATTAGGTAAAGTGTGATTTCTATCGGCGATCTTCGCGGTAGCAAGTCACATCGACTTCAACTTTCACGTCCACCACGAGGTCACACACCATGCAAATACGTGCAGGTGGGTGGTCACCAAAGAACTCTCTGAACACTTTATTGAACGATTGGAAGTAACGAGAATCCGTTAGTACCACTTTTACGTGTACCACGTCAGCTAGTGTGTAGCCAGCTTCTTCCATGATGTCGACACAGTTTTGAATCGCTAGGCGAGACTGGTCAATGATACCACCTTCTACCACTTCGCCGTCAGTCATTGGTGTTTGACCCGATACGTATAAGAAGCCGCCCGCTTCTGTTGCACGTGCAAATGGTAAATGTTGACCGCCAGTACCTACGCCGCCTTCTACACCATAACGTTTAATTGACATAATATTCTCCAGTGATAATGCTTAATCTATAAAATTAATTTATTTAATAAGTTATTGATGGGTATTATTTCGATAAATAAATACGCCATTTCTATTTCGGTGACTTTATCTTTTAAATAAGATAGCTCGCCATTTACAAATACAGATTCAATACCTTGCGCGACAGAAATTGGATTTTCGAACGTTGCAGTATCTTTAATTGTATTTGGGTTAAATAAAACCAAGTCAGCATATGCGCCTGCTTTTATTTCACCACGATCTTTTAGTTGGTAGCGTGCTGCTGACATTCCTGTCATCTTGTGAATCGCTTCTGACAATGGGAAAAGCTGCTCTTCACGACAGTAATGCCCCAAGACTTTCGGGAATGTTCCCCACAAACGTGGATGTGGGTGCGGGTCGTTTGGTAATCCATCCGAGCCCACCATGGTCAACTTATATTTGAGGACACGTTTGACGTCGTTTTCATCCATGCAGTGATAAACCGCGCCCGCAGGTTGCAACGCTTTTGCTGCTTCCATAAGAGGCAGTTGCATCTCGTCAGCAATGTCTTTTAGCATCTTGCCAGCGTGTTCTGGCTTGCTTTCAGACCAAGTGATGAAGATGTCGATTTCATCCGTCACCTGTTTTAAATCCAGCGTTGAAGAACTTGCAGAATATGGGTAGCAATCGCAAGACACGTCTTGATGCTCAGAAACCTTATCCATCAAATCCAGCACTTCGACCGTGCGTCCCCAGTTGCCTGCGCCTGCACATTTCAGATGAGAAATCACCACGGGCACTTTGGCGTACTGCCCAGTTTCAAAGGCTTCTTCCATTGCGCTGATGATTTCTTCAAACTCAGTGCGCATGTGTGTGGTGTAGATACCACCGTGATGACCGAGAATTTCCGCTAAGCGCATCACTTCATCCGCGTTGGCTTGCTTGGCACTCGCATAAGCAAGACCCGAGCTCAAACCCAATGCGCCCTCTTCCATCGCTTGTGCCAGTGTTTGGCGCATTTGCTCGATTTCTTCATCGGTAGCCGTGCGCAGTAAGTCGTCCATCACGTTGTTACGTAGAGTTGTGTGACCAACTAACGCAGCAACGTTGACCGCAGGGCCCGCCGCTTGTACCGCCTTCGCATACTCCGCAAACGTTGGGTATTTGAAGTCTTCCTGCTTGCCCAATAGGTTCATTGGGTCTGGCGGAGTATCACTGAGTACCGCAGGGCTCGCGCTAATTCCGCAATTGCCTACGATTACCGTTGTCACGCCTTGGCTGATCTTTGGCAAGCAGTCAGGGTAACGAATCACATTGGTGTCATCGTGCGTGTGCACATCAATAAATCCCGGAGCCAACGCAAGACCCTGACCGTTGATAACCTTCTTTGCAGAAAGCTCGTCTAGCTGCCCTACTTGCTCGATACGATCTTGACGAATCGCAACATCAGCAATGAATGGTGCTGAACCCGTACCGTCAAATACCTCTACGCTTTTGATAATGGTATCGAACAACATACTTCACTCTCTTCGTCCGTCGTTAACATGATTCCATCTTAATAATTCTTGAAATTTAAACAGTGAAGAAACACACAAAAAAACCAGACTTGTTTGATACTTTCTAACATATTATTTATGGTAGTTAGCAACAAACAATTAATATCAATCACTTAGACCATGTTAGAAGTAGGTACGCCATGAAAGACAATCGCCAAAAGTGTGATAAAAACTATCATAATGAGTGTGTTACCACGCCAGGTTACGGAGAAAAGGCTCAACCTGTTGCGTGCAATTCCGATGGGTTACACAGTTTGATCCATGAAGAGATCACACTGCCCGCAGCGGTGATCAAATCTTCTTCATTGAAGAACAACCTCGATTGGATGCAGCGTTTTGCCAATCAGCACAAAGTGAAACTGTCGCCGCACGGTAAAACCACCATGACTCCCGCTTTCTTCCAGCAGCAATTAGAAAACGGCGCTTGGGGCATTACCGTCGCAACGCCAGCTCAAGCAGAGATTGCGGCGCTAGGCGGAGCGAAAAACATCATCATGGCGAACCAACTAGTCGGGCGCGCGAACATGACCATCATCGCCAACTTGATTGAAACCCACGGGGTCAACTTCTATTGCTGTGTGGACTCAAGCCGGAACGTCAAAGCGCTAGAGCGTGCCTTCGCTGAACATCAATTGCCGCTTAATGTACTGATTGAGTTTGGTGTCGAAGGCGGTCGCTGTGGATGCCGTAATCAACAAGATGTGGTTGAGCTCGCAACACTCATCCACCAGCAACCTCACCTCACGCTAAAAGGTATCGAGGTTTACGAAGGTGTCATTCATGGTGACAATGCTGAGCAGGACATCCGTGACTTCCTCAACACCACATTAGAAATCGCGGCCCAACTACAAAACGACAAGTTGATTGAGTCCAAACCTCTTGTTACTGGCGCAGGCTCTGCTTGGTATGACGTAGTTTCTGAATGCTTCGCCAACCTAGAAGATTTTGATGCCATAATTCGCCCAGGTTGCTACGCAATTCATGACACAGGCATTTACCTAGACGCACAAAACAAAGTCATGCAGCGCGCTGAAAACAACCAAGGTGCGGCGTGTGATTTAGGTGGTGATCTGGAATCAGCACTAGAGCTTTGGGCTTATGTCATTTCTCGCCCCGAGCCAACCAAGCTAGTTGCCGGCTTTGGCAAACGTGACGTGGCGTTTGATGCTGGATTGCCAATCCCTGAGCGCGCATACCGCGAAGGTGAGTCAATCTCTATTGAAAGTGCGGTAACGACCGCGGTGATGGATCAGCATGCGTTCATCGAAGTAGACGCAAACAGCGACCTTCAAGTGGGTGATATGATTGCCTTCTCAACCTCTCATCCATGTTTAACGTTTGATAAATGGCGTGCAGTGGCAGTTTGTGATGATGAGTATCAAGTCACTCATTGGGTGAAAACCCGTTTCTGATGATGAGCTTAGTGAGGCTTTTCGTTATACTTCATGCCAAACCAGTGGAGGCGGCACAATCGTCTCCATGCAAAAGATAGGAACACAGCTTGAGTTTAGAAGTCGATATTATCTCTCAAATCACTGAACGTTTCAGTGCGCTGCGCGATGCCGAAAAAAGGTCGCGAAGTTGATCATGGACGACATTCAAACTGCCGCCAATGCCAGCATTACTGAACTGGCACAAAGCGCAGAAGTGAGTGAAGCCACTATCACCCGTTTTGCCAAAGCTGTTGGCTGCAAAAACGTACGTGATATGAAGATCAAACTGGCACAAACCTTAACGGTTGGGCAACGATTCATCCTTGAGCCGCCTGACCAAAGTGGCTACCAAGGCATTTATGAATCGATCAAGCAATCCCTTGATGTAAACCGCAGTTTGATTGTTGAAGAAGATATCGACACTGCTGTGAATTGGCTGCACAGCGCAAGACAAGTGATCTGTATTGGTATGGGTGGCGGCTCAACCATTGCAGCACAGGAGATGCAGCATCGCTTATTCCGTCTGGGTTACCCTGTTGTGGCGTACAACGATGGCTTGTTATCGCGCATGATTGCAGCGACGGCAGACGCGAATGATGTGTTGGTGATGATCTCAGCCACTGGCTATACCCCTGCCATTATAGAAACCGCGCAATTAGCTAAGCAGTACGGCGTGAAAGTTATTGTGATTACTCCGAAAGACACGCCTTTGACTGAGCAAGCCGATTTGGTTCTGCCTATTGAGCACCAAGAGACGGACTTCATCTACAAGCCATCCGCTTCTCGCTACGCGATGTTGGCTTTGGTTGATGTACTTTCGATGGCATTAGCGTTAATCATAAGCGACGCTCGCGCGATAAACTTCGCCGACTCAAAGTTGCCCTCGACTCTTATCGTGGCGGCTTGGAAAGACAGCCTCTTGGTGATTAAACCAACGTGGTCTAGATAACTAAAAACTCGCTCATAAAACTCAAACAATGAAGCTCGATGTTCAGCATCGGGCTTTACTTTATCTAGCCGTTTCTTTACGTGTGCACGGTAAACCTGATCCTTGTCTCGATTCTTCAATTTATCTTTCCTAATCCCACCAAAATCACGGTAACCTACTATATTTGAATGAGAATATTCTTAGAGACGCATTCAAAGGTGAGGCCAGTTTCAATAATTAATCAATTGATGAATATTGAAGGAATTAACTCCCTAGCCGGACAAAACTGACTCACGTTACACTGAATGCAGTCCCACACTCTTCTATAGCTTGATACGAGTTCGAGCTCACCTTCTTAGAGGAAGCGTCGCATGATGAAGCGAATCATTCTTGGCACCCTAGCCCTGACTCTTTTAACTGCCTGTTCCAAAGATGATGGACAGCAAGCCCTTGGCACGCTTGAACGTGACCGTGTAACTTTTACTGCAACCTCTAGCGAGATAATTCGTGCCCTACCCATCAAGGAAGGCAGCCAAGTCACCGAAGGAGAAGTGCTGGTTCAGCTCGATACAAAGAACCAAGAAGCCGTTTTAGCTCACGCCGTAGCTGAACAAGCCAAGGCTGACGCTTATCTTTTGAAATTGACCAATGGTGAGCGACCAGAAGACATTGCCGCAGCGCAAGCAAGCGTTGCCAGAGCGGAAGCTCAATTGGTTGAAGCGCAAAAGAACTACCAACGTAAAGCGGAGTTAGTTCGCAAGAAACTCATCAGCCAATCAGAGAAAGACACCGCTTTAGCAGCCAGAGATTCTGCCCGTGCAGAGCTAGAGTCCTCACAAGAAGAGTTCAGCAAACTGACGGCTGGCTCTCGCCCTGAAGATATTGAACAAGCGAAAGCCGCACTCATGGCAGCAAAAGCCGATGTGGCACTGCAAGAACAGAAACTGGCAGAACTCACCATCACGGCCACGCGAGATGGCTTGTTAGATAACCTACCGTTTAACCTTGGCGAACGCGTCCCTGTCAATGGCGTGGTAGCTGTAATACAAGCTAGCCGCGTCCCATACGCTCGCGTTTACGTTCCTGCTAACTATCGAGTCGACTTTGTGCCTGGTAAAACGGTTAGCGTGCATGTAGATGGCGTTGAGCAGCCATATAGCGGCACCGTTCGTTGGGTTGCGACCGAGCCTTCATTTACGCCTTATTTCGCGCTTACCGAGGAAGAACGCTCGCGTTTGATGTACCTAGCAGAAGTCGACCTTCAAGACTCCGCACAATCCTTGCCTTCGGGTATTACAGCGCAAGTGGATTTGGTGGAGTAAGCCAATGACCGAATTCGCGATTCAAGCTGAAAATGTAGTGAAGAAGTTTGGTGACTTCACCGCCATCAACAACATCACACTCAATGTACCCAAAGGCAGTATTTATGGTTTTCTTGGCCCGAACGGCTGTGGTAAATCGACAACCATTCGTGTGTTGACTGGCTTGCTTAGCCCAAGTGAGGGCAATGTCGATGTACTCGGGCTAGAGATCCCAAAAGGCAGTATTTATGGTTTTCTTGGCCCGAACGGCTGTGGTAAATCGACAACCATTCGTGTGTTGACTGGCTTGCTTAGCCCAAGTGAGGGCAATGTC
>LZQR01000256.1_pt1 | contig 13838 bp, 14 predicted proteins | sample 768601 | NCBI WGS metagenome assembly LZQR01 (sample SAMN05207299, study PRJNA324521) | oil field metagenome | isolation source: sample BH-FW-24 from oil reservoir | place: India: Bombay High | collected 2015-12-04
CGGATGATTCTATTCATCCTTTTCCCGTTGGCGTACACCGTCGGTCTGGCGTTTACTAACTACAGCGCGAAAACCAGCTTCTTTCGATCGTGCACAGTCTGTCCTGTTAGATAGAACGTATCAGAGTGGTGAAGTTCCCATTCACTCTATACAAGACTGAGCAGGGTCACCAAATTGTTGTGAAGAAAGGCGATGAGCTACTAGCGACGCCAATTTTCCAACTTGATGGCTTCTCTGCAACGGATCTTGATCTAGCGCCTATCACTGAAACGACGGGTGACAAAGAGCCTATCAAAACTATTGTTAAAAACCGTAGTGCACTGGGTAGTGTTGACCTTCATCTTCCAAGCGGTGATGACATCCGAATGAGCGGTCTGCGTAAGTTCGCAGCAGTGGTACCACTGTACACGCTTCAAGATGATGGTGAGTCGATCTTCAATAACCGTACAAAAGAGATGCTGCGTCCAAATATGGATGTGGGCTACTACCAACCTGTCGATGAAAACGGTCAGTTTGTCGGTAATACGGTTTCTCCAGGCTTCGTGGTAAACATCGGTACTGACAACTTTGAGCGAGTTTGGAAAGATGACGGCATCAAAGAGCCTTTCATCAGTATCTTCATCTGGACGGTTGTATTCTCAATCCTGACGGTAGTATTCACGCTAGTTATTGGCTTAGTGCTAGCGAGTGTTGTTCAGTGGGAAGAGCTTAAAGGTCGTGCAGTGTACCGAGTGCTGCTGATTCTGCCTTACGCGGTTCCAGCATTTATCTCAATCCTAATCTTTAAAGGTCTCTTCAACCAAAGCTTTGGTGAGATCAACATGGTATTGAACGCTATCTTTGGTATCAGTCCTTCTTGGTTCTCTGACCCATTCCTAGCGAAAACCATGGTGATGATCGTGAACACTTGGCTTGGTTTCCCTTACATGATGATTCTGTGTATGGGTCTACTAAAAGCGATTCCTGATGACCTTTATGAAGCGTCTGCAATCGATGGTGCGAACTTCGTCCAAAACTTCATGAAAGTAACGTTACCTATGATGATTAAACCTCTGACTCCACTACTGATTGCGAGCTTTGCGTTTAACTTCAACAACTTTGTAATGATTCAGCTATTGACTGGCGGTGGTCCAAACATGATTGGTACTTCTGAGCCAGCGGGTTACACCGACCTACTAGTAAGCTACACGTACCGTATCGCGTTTGAAGGTGCAGGTGGTCAAGACTTCGGTCTAGCAAGTGCAATCGCAACGCTTATCTTCCTATTGGTTGGCGCGCTAGCACTATTGAACCTACGTTTCACTAAGCTATCTCAGGACTAAGGAGTAACGACCATGGCTATAGTACAAGGTAAATCTTTAAAGTACCGTGTATGGGCGACCCATATTGCTCTTTGGGCTTTCCTGTCACTGATTATTTTCCCACTGTTGATGATCATTGCGATCTCATTCCGTGAGGGTAACTTTGCAACAGGTAGTCTGATCCCAGACAACCCATCGCTAGAACACTGGAAGCTTGCACTAGGCTTCTCGGTAACAAACGCAGACGGCTCTGTAACACCGCCTCCATTCCCAGTTCTGACTTGGCTATGGAACTCGGTAAAAGTAGCAGGTATCACTTCTATTCTTATCGTGGCACTGTCTACAACATCGGCTTACGCATTTGCTCGTCTACGCTTCAAAGGTAAGAACACTATCCTGAAAGCGATGATGATCTTCCAGATGTTCCCAGCAGTACTTGCTCTTGTGGCGCTTTACGCATTGTTTGACAAACTAGGTCAGTACATTCCTTTCCTAGGTTTGAACACCCACGGCGGTCTGATCTTCTCCTACTTAGGTGGTATCGCACTACACGTATGGACGATTAAAGGTTACTTCGAGACGATTGACAACTCGCTAGAAGAAGCGGCAGCACTGGATGGTGCAACACCGTGGCAAGCGTTCCGTTTAGTACTGCTTCCACTATCAGTACCAATCCTAGCTGTAGTGTTCATCTTGTCATTTATCGGCGTTGTTGGTGAGGTACCGGTAGCATCTCTACTGCTTTCTGATGTAAACTCCTACACATTAGCAGTTGGTATGCAGCAGTACCTATATCCTCAGAACTATCTGTGGGGTGACTTCGCAGCTGCAGCAGTATTGTCTGCACTACCAATTACAATTGTATTCTTACTTGCACAGCGTTGGTTAGTCGGTGGTCTGACGGCTGGTGGTGTGAAAGGATAATCTCAGTTGGTCTCTGAGAGAGAAAAGAATAACTAGAAAAGGGCGACCATATGGTCGCCCTTATATTTAGCATCGATATTACAATTTTGGTTTGGCCGCCGATCAGTAATATCAGGCTATTTTGGCGTTACGCATAGCTGGCTGTTAGCTTAGTTCCTTACGCTTTAATCACTAACAGTTTCTTGTAACCATAACCTGAGTCTAGACTCAGGTTTTTTTATACCTACAGATTCACTGCGTTTTCTTATTGCGTATACAGACTAACCAGTTTGCAATGGATTACACAGCATCGGCAGAATGCCGTGCGTATCACTTCACATAATTAGTGTAGGGTTATTTGAAAGAATAAATGGCGTAACTAAAGGTGGAGGCTAAAACTCTCGGCTTGAAGGTGCACAGCCTACATATTGAAGCAGTGTGTATAAACTCTCTTGTTGTAATGCGACACGTCGGAAAAGATCGGCAAATGTGGTATCACCACCAAAACAGGTTTGAATGTAGTGGTTAATTTCCTCTTCGTTATAACCTTCCACATACATGGTGCGTACCCATTGATATTCGACCGCTTTCAAATTGGTCAATGTATTTTCACTTAACGTGGTCTCTTTTAATCTCAAGATCCAAACTCTATCCAACACGAAAATTGTGCGTGGATTTAATCAAACCAAAGTGAAAGATTTATGACAATTTGAACCTAGTGTGAAGTGAATGACAGAACCATGACATTACTTCACACATATAGAGCAAACGATTACTTGATGATCAGTTTGGGGCCTTGGGAGGGCAAGTTATTTGAACTGTTTGAGCTATTTGAGATATTTGACGTGTGCTTCCATCTCTTCGCCAATTTGTTTACGCATGTTCATCAAGCGAATAGCCGACTGTTCCAGTGCTTTGTCTTCATCTGATTCTGGGATCCATTTTGGAACGTCGGTCGGTTTTCCATCTTCATCGACCGCAACCATAATCACGATGCAATGCGTTGTTAGACGGTTCTTTAGCTCTTTAGGATCGCTTGCTTGTACATCAATGGCGATGTGCATTGAGCTGCGTCCGGTGTAGATGACCTTAGCACTGACTTCGACTAGATTTCCGACATGAATTGGCGCAACAAAGCGAATACCACCTGCATATGCGGTAATACAATACTTACCACTCCAAGCTGCGCTGCACGCGTAGGCGGCTAAGTCGATCCATTTCATCACGGCACCACCGTGTACTTTACCGCCGAAGTTAACGTCTCCTGGTTCAGCAAGAAAACGAAGGGTTATGTCTCTTTGACCACTGCTCATCTGTCATTCCTTTGTTATTGTCGTTGCTATTAGATCCAATGTATCAGCAAGAAATCGATACTGGAATAGGGAGTGCAACAAAATATTAACTTTTTGTCAGTGCTAGCAGCAAAAGATATGGGGTACAAAAAAGCCACGGTGGGTGCCGTGGCTTATGAGATTGAATTAAGATGTCGCTGGTGGCAGTTCCGGGCTTGGTGATTGAACCTTCTTGCGGATCTTAATTTGCGACAAGATAACGCCAGAGATAACCAGCATGCCGCCAATGATGTGGTAAACATGCACCTCTTCCCCCAGCATGCTTGAGGCTAACGCTACAGAAACCACCGGCATCAGGTTCATGAACATGGCACTTGAATCTGCACCAATCAAATCAATCGCTTTCACCCACATTAAAGGCGCGAAGATAGAGGCAGCAATGCCCGCATAAGCAATCAACGGTAGCGCACTTTGGTTAGGTAGAAGTTGATCACTGCTCAACCACAAGGGAGTTAGCATACCCAGCGAGAAAAAGCCCTGCATATAGACCAAGGTCATGCTGCTGAAAGGCATTTTCCAGCGCTTTAGTAGCACACAGTAAATCGCGTAACAAAGGGCAGCTAACAGCATCAGACTGTCACCTTGCGTCATGTCTTGATGTAGGAAGTAGGTAATGTCACCGTGACCCAGCATAAACGCCAAACCGCCTAATGAAATCACGCCACCTGCCACGCTCAGCATTGAAATCGATTTACCCAATAAAGGCACACTCAAGAAAACGCTGATCAATGGGACGAGAGAGGTAATCAGTGCCATGTTAGAAGCGGTCGTCGTAAGACCCGCGTAATAGCCGAGTGATTGGTTTAGTACCATGCCCAGTAGCGCAAGGAACGCTAACTTAGCCAAGTATGGGCGAATCACATGGCGCTGTTTGATCACCGCTGGTAAGCAAAATGGCGTCAGAAGCACCATAGCGACAAACCAACGATAGAAGCTCATGGCACTTGGTTCGATGGCACTTGCTGCCATTTTATTTACGATGGAATTTCCACCCCAAATCATGACAGTAAAAAACGGAAGCAAATAAACCATGAGAACCTCATCGCAGAATAATTAATGGCGCTAGTCTGACAGGTCTTTATAATGAAATGTATCTCTGGAAAGACATCGTAAGCGATAGGAAGACAAATTTGAAAAAGAGCACAAGGAATCTTCATCCATCATTATCAATTGATAGAGCACCATCAGATGTATTTATGAATTTCGAAGCCTTTCTGTCGAACACGGAACTCGTATACATAGCCATCCATGGGGGCAGGTTCAACTGATCAGTGGCGGCATACTAGAGATGGATGCGGAAGACACGCGTTTCTTAGCGCCTCCTCATCTTGCGATTTGGGTGCCTGCTGGCATACGACACACCAGTTACAACCGTAAACCTTTGGAATACTGCTCTTTAAACATCGACCCAGAGTTGACTCAACACTTTCCATCCAAAACGAGCTTGATCAAAGTGACGCCCATTGTTTCTGCGATTGTGGAAGACTTTCGTCAGCGCGATATCAATGTTGCTAAGAGTGAAGAGGACAAGCGCCTCGTTCAAGTTTTGCTGGATCAGTTAGCCAAACAGGAAGTCGAGCATCACTTTTTGCCAACTACAGACAATAAGTACTTAGAGCCAATCTTAAAAGCTGTTGAAGAAGCCCCAACTGACGAAATCAGCTTAGGAGAATGGGCGGAGAAGGTTCATACCACCGTAGCGTACTTTAGCTCGCCATTGTCAAAGTGAATTGGGAATGAGTTTTACCGAGTGGCGATTACGGGTGCGTTACCTGCATTCGATGGAGTTGTTAAGGAAGGGGCAAACAGTAAAAGAGGTAGCGCTAACGTTGGGTTACAACCAAGCCAGTCCGTTTATTGCCATGTTTAAGAAATACTCCGGCATTACACCGGAGCAATATAAGAATCGCTTGTTATAGCTGAGCGAGCACGTAGTCTAAGCCGCCTACAACTGCTGCAACTTGAGCGTCGTTACACTCTTCATCAGTCACTTTCGGGCTGTCTGGATAAACTTCTGTTGTGGTGCCGTAAGTGCAGTTGGTTACGCCGCCACACAAACCCAGTTTTACCATTGGGTAATTAATGACGCCAAATTGCACCACTGGCGAGCCAATGATTTCGCCTTTATCGTCAGCAGGTGCAATGTGCGTTACTTTCGCTACTGACTCGATGACTGCTTTTTGGAACTCAGGTTGTGGGTTTTCTGTATCGCCCACCGTGTAGAAACCATCTGGGATCATGCCTTCGATGTATTCAAGACCATCACGCGCTGCAAGTGCAGGACGGAATTCGGTCTCGTCAGAATCGGTGGTTTCGTGAAGGTCGATGTGCATTAGAACATCACCTAGCGTTGCAACTAGCTTGATCAAGTTTGCTGATTCTTCTGCTGGGCTGTCTGCGTAGAAAGAGCGGTTTGGATCAATCGCATTTGGGTTCCAGCGGTTAATCACTTCATAGCCCCAAGGGCTCACACATGGCGCAACCACAATATTGAAGTGTTCTGCATAACGCTCTGCCTGTGTATCAACAAACTTCAACGCGCCGTGTACGCCACTTGTCTCGTAGCCGTGTACGCCGCCAGTGACCAAACAACAGGCTTTGCTGCATCCCAGTTACGAGTTTTGATACAAAACAGAGGGAAGCGCGCTTCGTCGTATGAAAGCGCGCCGTATTGCTCAACATCGAAACGTTCGCGAAGAGCATCAATTTTCGTCACAACTTCATCTTGGTAGCTACGTTTTACGTCACGTTGTTCGCACCAAGCTTTACGTTCTGCTTCGCCCCAAGGCTGACCTGGGGTACCGATTGGGTAAGTGTATCCGCTTTTCATCTATACTTTTTCTTTTGAGTGCTTGAAAGATAAGACAAGACTAGTCCTCTCTCAAAGCCACGGCAACAGAAAACACAATTTGTGACTTTATTCTTTGCAAAATCATAACTTTGCTGAGTAATTTAATGGTGTTACATTCTGTTACTTATTCAATTCCATAAAAGAGACAAATAAATGGCTGGAGCAAGTTTACTAACACTGTTGGATGACATTGCAGCGGTATTGGATGATGTTGCATTGATGTCTAAGATGGCAGCGAAAAAAACCGCCGGTGTACTAGGTGATGACTTAGCACTAAACGCGCAACAGGTGTCTGGTGTTGCGTCAGAGCGTGAAATTCCCGTGGTTTGGGCGGTAGCAAAAGGATCATTTAAGAATAAGCTGATTCTAGTGCCGTCGGCGTTGTTGATCAGTGCTTTTATTCCTTGGCTGATCATGCCGTTACTCTTAATTGGTGGTCTGTTCCTCTGCTTTGAAGGTGCAGAAAAGATCTTGGAAAAACTCTTCCCTCATTCACACCAACATGAAGAAAAAGAAGAGCAAGTTAATTCTGGTGAATCGGCTGAAGAGTACGAGAAGAGAAAAGTGGCTGGTGCGATTCGTACTGACTTTATCCTCTCTGCTGAAATCATCGTGATTGCTTTGGGCACGGTCACAGGATCAAGCATCGTAACGCAAATTCTCGTGGTGAGTTTGATCGCAGTACTGATGACTATCGGTGTTTACGGCTTGGTCGCAGGTATCGTTAAGCTTGATGACTTGGGCTTTTATCTTGAGCGCACATCAAATGGTGAAGGCCTCAAAGCGAAGCTGGGTGGTGCGCTAGTGGCATTTGCTCCGAAGCTGATGAAGATGCTTGCGATTGTCGGTACTGCGGCTATGTTCTTGGTTGGTGGCGGTATTGTCGTGCATAACGTACCTGCGATTCATCACCTGATTGAACCAATCATTATGGACTTCCGTGGACATACGATTGTGACAGTGATCGTTCCAACACTGCTTAACGGCGTAATTGGTGTTATCGCAGGTCTAGTTGTGGTTGCTGTTTGGACTGTGATAGAGAAGGTTCGTGGTAAATAGCTACTTTTCATACGTAAGACAGCAGACATAAGGCTTTATAGGAGCCAAAAGAAAAGGGTCATGCCTTTCCATATCAAATATGGTGGCATGACCCTTTTTCATTTTGTGAGCGTGCTTACTTCACTTCCCACTCAATCTTTTCATTTGCACGGATTGGTACAACGATGTCGCTACCAAACGGCATCGTTTCTGGTACATCCCAAGATGCTTTTTCTAGCGTCACAGTATCAGTGTTACGAGCGATACCGTAAAAATCAGGGCCATTCAAACTAGCGAATGCTTCTAGGTTTTCTAGCTTGCCTTCATTCTCAAAACTTCTGCATAGAGTTCTAGCGCTGCGTGTGCTGTGTAAGAGCCTGCACAACCACAAGCCGACTCTTTTGCGCCTTTTGCGTGTGGTGCTGAATCTGTACCTAGGAAGAATTTCTTGCTACCGCTCGTTGCTGCTTCGATAAGCGCTTGTTGGTGGGTATTACGCTTAAGAATTGGCAAGCAGTAGAAGTGTGGCTTAATGCCGCCTACTAGCATGTGGTTGCGGTTAAACAGCAGGTGGTGAGCAGTGATGGTTGCTGCAACGTTATTAGAAGCGTTGTTGACGAAATTAGCCGCATCCGCAGTCGTGATGTGCTCAAGAACGATTTTTAGGTTAGGGAAGTCGTTAACGATAGGAGCAAGAACCGTGTCTAGGAATTCCTTCTCACGGTCAAAAATATCAACGTGGTTGTGAGTCACTTCACCATGAACCAAAAGCAGCATGCCAACTTCTTCCATCGCTTCAAAAACGTGGTAGATGTTCTTTGCGTCGGTTACGCCAGAATCAGAGTTGGTGGTTGCGCCCGCAGGATAAAGTTTTGCTGCAACAATTTTGCCTGTCGCTTTAGCTTTACGGATTTCGTCTGGTGTGGTGTTGTCTGTTAGGTACAGCGCCATAAGAGGTTCGAATTGCTCACCGTGCTGCTCTGCAAGGATTCGATCACGGTAGGCTAGCGCCATTTCAGTATTGGTCACTGGTGGGACGGTGTTCGGCATGATTAGCGCACGACCGTTGTAACGGCTAATATCGCGAACGGTATCTTTTAGAACTTCACCATCGCGTAAGTGAACGTGCCAATCGTCAGGACGAGTAATAGTCAGTGTTGTCATTAATTGCTCCCACCATTAAAAGTTATGTTTGGAGCCTAAACGCTGCATTTACCTCAAGAGCAAACGCTTGCGCTTAGGCGACAGGATGATAGTGGAATTGCTCTTCCATTTCACCCCATTTTTCACATTTCTTTACGGTAGGAGCTCTGCTGGTTACTTCATCGTCAACCAAAGCGCGTGAATTGTGCCTGGTAGGAAGAAGAAAAACGTCAGGATTAGATTGATGAAGAAGTCTTTCTCTAGACCTTTTTCCATGTAAACCGCCACTGGTGGAAGAAAGATACAAAGTAGAATTAGAATCAGTTTGTTAGTATCCATGGTCTATGCTCCGGATAGGTTATTTTTAGTGTCAAAAAGTTGGCGAATTATGTGCTCAATGTCACATCTTAGCAATCCTAATTTCGTCAATAATGTGCAAATTTATGGGACGTTATTCATAAAATTCGACGTACTGACACATATCCTAGAGCTCAATAATGAATCCCTTATGAATATATTGAGTGCAAATTGGAGTTTTATCCCCGAGCAACCTCGAGACACTTGGGTCACCAAGCTTATGGGGATATGATAGTAGAACAATTAAAAAGCACCTGTAGGAAGTAGGTTATGTCGCAATCAGTTTTATCCCAAATTAATGTTTTTCCAGTCAAATCCGTAGGAGGCGTCGTGCTGTCTTCCGCTTGGGTTGAAAAACAAGGATTAAGTTTTGATCGTCGATTTATGATTGCGACGTCAGACGGCTCAATGGTGACAGCCCGTAAATTCCCACAAATGGTGACCATCAAATCAGCGTTATTGCCAGATGGTGTGGTGTTTACCAGCCTTGGGGAAGAGCCATTAAAGATCCGTTATCAAGATTTCAAAATGCAGGAAGCACCCGCGACGGTTTGGAAAGACAGTTTTACTGCATACACCACCACTGACGAAGCAGATGATTGGTTTAGTAAAGTGTTAGGTCTTCGCGTTGAGTTACTTTTTACTGGTGAGCAATCTAATCGTATAAGAGAGAAGTTGGGCCACAACGTTAGCTTTGCTGATGGCTATCCGATGCTTGTGATCAGTGAGGCGTCACTGGAAGAGCTAAATCGCAGAAGCTCTGAACAGCACTCGATGGACCAGTTTAGAACCAACCTTGTGGTGTCCGATACCAAGCCATTTGAAGAAGATTCATGGAAGCGCATTCGCATTGGTGAAGTCGAATTTGAATCAGTGAAACCTTGTGAGCGTTGCATTCTAACCACCGTTAATACTCAACGTGGCACTTTCCGCGAAAGCAAAGAACCGTTGAAAACACTGCAAGAGTTCCGTGCTAATGAACGTGGTGGTGTGTTCTTCGGCCAAAACCTTGTTGCCCTTAATGAAGGCATTATTCGTCAGGGAGACAAGGTAGAAGTGCTGGAATACAAAGAAGCTGAATTCTATCCAGATAACTCTCCTAATCGCATGTCGCTCACCTGTGTCGAGCGAGAAGAGATTGCGCGCGACTTCGTCACCTTATGGCTTGAGCCGAATAAAGGTCAGTTACCAACATACTTGCCGGGGCAGCATTTGCCTATTGAAGTGAATTTAGACGGTAAGAAAGTTGGGCGTCGTTATAGCTTCTTCTAGTCCATCTCGTCCAGGTCGTTACGCGATTCCGTTAAGCGTGTTTCTGGTGGCCGTGTATCTAACGCGTTACTGGATAACCTGCAAGTGGGGGATGTATTGGAAGCGGAAACGCCAGATGGTCAATTTCATCTAAAAGAGCACTCTGTTCAGCCTCTACTCTTGCTGTCTGCCGGTAGCGGTGTGACGCCAATGCTGTCGATGGTTCGCTACTTGGCTGATCACAACCAACTCGATGACGTGGTGTTCTACCATCAGTGCAGTAGCGAGATTGATATCCCGTGTAAAGATGAGTTAAACGAACTAAAACGCCAACATCCGGGCTTAGATGTGAAGATTTGCTTAACTCAGCCTGCGGTGGACTGGTTTGGCCTGAAAGGGCGTATTAGCTTATCCCATATCAAACAGATCAAAGATGTTGAACAACGCCAAGTGTTCGTTTGTGGCCCTGATGGTTTTATGCAGAAAGCGAAAAACCTTCTGCTGAAGAAAGGGTTACCTGAAGATAACTACCATCAAGAAGCTTTTGGCGTTGCGGTTGCGACGACCAAGCCTGAGAAAAGTGTTGAGATTGAATTCAACGGCTTGAAGTTGGCGGGTAACAACCAACAAACATTGCTGGAGCAAGTCGAGAATGCTGGCAAGAGCATCACGAACAGTTGTCGTGCGGGCTTATGTGGTGCGTGTAAGGTTCAATTAGAGTCTGGGCAGGTTGATCATCCGGATGTACCTGCATTAAGCGCAGAAGAACGTGCAATGGGTACAGTGCTCGCGTGTTGTGCTATTCCACAAACGGACGTGACGCTAACAGATTAACTACCATAAATAGTAATCGCTGCTCATGACCAGCAAACAAAAACGCCGCTAACTTAGCGGCGTTTTTTCTATCTTAGAGCGGGCTCAGAGCGGGAACACTCATGCGCACAATCGCGTTTTAGTCGTAGATCGTTGGGATCGGCTGACGCTTGTGCTGAGTCATTTTGTAGATAGCGACTAAACGTCGCTCACTTCTTGCGATACTGGCTTACCTTCTAGGAAGTCATCGATTTGCTCGTAAGTCAGGCTTAGCGCATCTTCGTCTGCTTTTTGTGGAGCAAGCTCTTCTAAGTCTGCCGTTGGCACTTTTTTCACAAGTAATTCAGGCGCACCGAGCGTTGCAGCAACTTCACGAACTTGACGTTTGCTCAAGCCAAACAGTGGCGCCATATCGCACGCGCCATCACCAAATTTAGTGTAGAAACCGGTGATGTTTTCTGCTGAGTGGTCAGTACCTAGAACCAAGCCACCAACATAACCAGCGATTTCGTATTGAGCAACCATGCGAGCACGTGCTTTTACATTGCCTTTCACGAAGTCAACTTTTGCTGCGTCAGTTGGTAGAAGACCCGTACCTTCTAATGCAATGTGAGAAGCAGCATGAAGACCATCCACACCTGCTTTGATGTTTACCGATACGGAATGCGTTGGTTGGATAAAATCAAGAGCAAGTTGGGCTTCGTCTTCATCCTTTTGCTCACCGTAAGGCAAGCGAACGGCGATAAACTGATAGCCATTGTCGTCAGATTCTTCGTTTAGTTGGTCTACAGCCAATTGAGCTAAGCGACCACACGTTGTTGAGTCAACGCCTCCACTGATACCAAGGACAAGAGACTTACAGCCAGAATCTTGTAATTTACGCTTGATAAAAGCGACGCGGCGTTCAATTTCGAAATGCGGGTCGATAGAAGGGAGTACTCGCATTTCATCGCGGATGGATTGTTCCATTTAGGGTTCCTTTTCCTGCAAATAGGTTCGACACTAATCAGTATTACTAGATTCATACTGCTTAAGACGTATATCGTTCACCAAGTGGCGAGAAACCGCCCAATTGGAGTCCATAAACGTCGCATTGGTGTCAAAAAGATCTAAAGATTAGTAGTATCATACCGAATTCATCGGATTAGAAAACTCTCTTCAACCAGGTAATCACCGGATATGAAAAAATCGCCGTTTTGGCAGCGCATTTAACCCACCAAGCTTAGGTCACAAGAGTGTGATCGAGTCACTGAGCCACTTTGATCTTGTGCTACTAGAACCAAGCATTGCACACGCTTGGGGCAAAAATATGTTGGATTACCCAATTCGGTGCAAACTGGTTGATGCCTTTATTAAAGACATGGGGCTTTCTAATGTTCAACGCTCAGACCTTGAGCAAACTTTGTACCAACCAGGACAAAGTGTTGACGACTTTTGCGTTATTAGAAAAATTCAAGAAATCCACACGCAAGCGATATAACTTTTGTCATTGGTCCTGATAATTTCTTCAAATTTGCTAAATTTTACAAAGCAGAAGAAATTACGGAACGTTGGACTGTGATGGCATGCCCTGAGAGAGTGAAATCAGGAGCACCGATATTCGCAATGCATTGCTCGAAGGTAACGATATTAGCGGGTATACAACATCAACGGTCAGTGAATTATTGCTAAGCGAAGGCTTATATAAACAATCGTAATCTGAGAACTGAGAGGTCAGGTTTTCATGGTCAGAATCGTCGTACTTAGTGCATGCGCAATGCTTGTGGCAACACAGGCGAGTTCCGCATGTAACTATTTATCTGATCGTTCCGTTGTATTTGCTGATAACACCATGCCAGTTTGTGAAGACATCTTTGACAGTGTTGGCGTTCTTAGTATCGATACGCTCAATTGGTATACCGCAGAAAAACAGATAGAAGGTCCGACAGAAAGTTACTGGGATCAATGGGCGTTCAAGTCTGAAGACTCTCCAATACTTACTCAAAATTTAGATAGTAACTATTTTGGGCTCGGGTTATGGATGCCAGAAGAACTGCGTGATGATGAAGCCAAAATGAGTACAGAAGAGTGGCTGAGAAGTCATGGCTTAATGTTCAGCATCGGCTTTGGTGACAAGAACGGCAGTGAACCACGAATGCGTGTTGATTACCGCTGGCATGAATACTATGACGCTGATTGGATGATGCAGATCGAAGTACCGTTTTAATATTCGAATCAAAATAAAAAGGACGCACATTGATGCGTCCTTTTTGTATTCTATTGCGACTTACCCTTTATAGCGCTTCCCCAAACACCAAAAAGCAAAGCTGTTCGTATTCTTCTTCATTGTCGTTAAATAGCTTCGCAACGATATCCGCTTGTTTTTTGCCGGATAACTTCATCTTGCGTGCTTCTCGAAGCGTTAATACTAGACAAAGCTCAATGGAAATCTGAGATTCACAGCCTGGTTTCCACTTATTGATAGAATCCGTTAATGCTGAACTGGTAAGCATTGGTTTGAGTGTTAGCACTTCGTGTTTCACAACCGCTAGCAAGTCGAGCTGATGTTCACTGCGTGCTTTGTCATCACCAACTTTTCAATCAGCGCTGACAATAACACTGGTAGTTTCACGTAGCCTGCTTGTTGAGCAAATGCATCAGTTAAGCGCACAGAGAAGTCACAGCGAGTTACTCGTGTGTTAGGTAAAAGGTGAGGGAGCTCAAACATCCCTGAGGAATCCAGAAGTGTTGACCCGGTTCAATGGCATACTCATGTTTACCCAATTAATGATCGCCAAACCTTCCACTACTGATAGTAAGCTGTGTTTAGCGCTTTTTACGCGCAGCAAC
>LZQR01000257.1_pt1 | contig 13820 bp, 10 predicted proteins | sample 768601 | NCBI WGS metagenome assembly LZQR01 (sample SAMN05207299, study PRJNA324521) | oil field metagenome | isolation source: sample BH-FW-24 from oil reservoir | place: India: Bombay High | collected 2015-12-04
AGGGCTTAGGGGACTAATTAATTCTTAGCTCTTCTTGGATCGGCGCGAGCTCTTTAGCACCCATTTCCAATACTCGCTTCATAAACGGAGCCGATGAAATCTTTTCATGAAGCATCAACATTCTTTTTCAGCTTGAGATATGAATGTCGAGTACAAAAGGGGACGAATTCGAACAAAATCACCCTCTCTTCTCTCCCGATTTTCACCAGAGGCGATCTTGTTTCCAATCACATAAGCGTCAACACGCGTATTTTCATCAATATTGCCACGAGAGATTAGCTCTCTTACGTACTTCCAAGCTTGAGATTTTTCCGTGTCGGAAATTTGAACTCCCGGCTTTTTAAGCTCAACAACCACGAGGGAATCAATTCCTACCTCGTTGTATTCCTCATCAAATTTGGGGCGCGAATAAGACCCTACTGTTCCATCAGGTATAATAACAAAGTCAGGCCTATTTTTTGACCCACCCCTTTCCCCCTTAAGGAGCTCCCGTATTACACTGTTGATAGTCTGATTTGATGAGAATTCGATACTCTCAAATTGCGGCCCAAAAATCCAAAGTGCACGCTCAAAAAGCGGTTGCAATTCTTGAACCTCTTTTGTATCTGGCCGCTCCGACTTAAATCTAATTTCTTCGATTATTTTAATCCTTCGAGCAATTTCATCTAAGGCTTTTTTAGCAGAACCCACAGTCCACTCTTCTAAAATTTTATTCCAATCATCAAGATCATTTGAAGAAAGCTCCTTCATCTTATCCAATAGATCATATTGCGATTCCGCCACCTCAAGATTGGCCAGAATTTCCATGACATTGCTTATCTGGTGCTCGCCAAGAGAAGGGCATTTTTCTAAAAGCACATCAAGAAATCCGTTCCAGCGTGCCCTACCGACAACACTCATTTTCGTCAGCGATATACTATGCTGACTTGAAACGGCCCTTTTAACAGAAAGCTTTCTGCTCTTAAGCAAATCATTAATAACGGACTCAATCTTTTCCGTTACGATATCCTCGCTCTTCTTAAATGCGGGATCAACCGCATTGAAACCAGACCAATCCGGCAAAACCGAGGATTTCAAAAAGTCTGCAATTACAATCAAACTATAACGTTTTGCCTCCTCTCTCCTTCCATCAAGGATTCGGCCACTAAAGACTGTCCAGCTTGGCTCGCCGACCAAACGCCCATTTACCCACCATGCTATACCATGCTGTTTAGTTGTTCGATCTGACTTAAGCGCATCTAATACAAGTATTTTTCCTCGACCAAGGCCAGGAACTTCAAAATCAATTTCTTCAGATGCATAGCTTGGAACATCCGAAAATGAAACTTTAACCCCATTAACTGAAACAATAAAACTAGGATCAAGAAGAAAACGCTGACTTATTATAGATCTTGCACCACCATCGTCTATAGACAAGTCCCTAGTTATTTCTGTAAAAATTTCCGTGCCATGTTCAAACTTCTCCTCTTTACTATCTATATGCTCAATTTTTATTGGATTGCTTACGCCTTTCGTCACCCGAAATAAATTTGATATATGGTCTTGTGTTGTACGTACATAATACTCATCTCCAAACAGAAATGCAGCGTGCCGCCCCCGCCCATTCTGGCCATATACAGCTCTAGGTCGGGCATCAATCAACGCAGCGGGTGGGTCCACCTTGTCGCCTTGATGCGTCATACGATTATAATCAATTGTTCGCCAACGACTCTCGAACTCAGCACGAGACATACCTTTACCATTATCTCTAATCGCAAAAGACCGAGAGGAAGAGGCGTCAGGCCAGTCGATATCGACGCTGGTTGCGTAAGCGTCCCAACTGTTCGCTACGAGTTCAACGATAGCCGTCTCACATCGGTCATTATCTGACCAGCGTGCCTAACTAGAAAGCGATCCTCAAATAAAGTGCCTTGCGTCATTGATGCCCCCAGGTACGCCTCAGATAATTCTAACTTCTTAGACCAACCGCCGAAACTCTTTCAAGTTGCGCTGTATGCCCCTATGAGAAAATCAACTAATTTTTGTACAGCCCCCATTTAGCCATTCCGTCATCCCGGACGCGCAGCGAGCCGGGATCTGCCGGAAACGCTCTGGTCTGATCGCAGAGACGCCTGCAGTAGATCCCGGATCAAGTCCGGGATGACGGGTGGGGATGAAGCCCCTCTTCTCTTCCCCCGCCCCCAATCGAGTTGAGGGTAAACTCCGGCGGGGGCCCAGAGCCGGAGTCGCCGCGCGTGATGATCTCTGGGTCCCGGCCTTCGCCGGGAAAGAGGGAGTGTGTAAGTCTTGCTGGTTTTTCTGAGCGGGCGCCGTGCGTCCCTCTCCCCTTCCTGAGGGGAGAGGACAGGTGAGGGGTGAGCGGCGGATCAGGCTTCAAACGCAACGGGGTTGAAACGCACCCCCTCACCCGACCTCTCCCCCTTATGCAAGGGGGAGAGGGGAAGCACGACTCACCTATCCCCCACCCCGCCCTCACCCCTTACCGTCAAGGGCATGAGCGCTGAGACACCTGACATCAATGATCCGAGGATCGCCCGGGCGCGGGCGATGCGGGAGGCGGGGGCGGAGACCGCCGAGATCGCGCGCGCCTGCGGCGTGACGGTGAGCACCATCTATCGCTGGGCCGAGGCGCATGGCTTTCGCGTCCGGGATCTGGAGGCGGCGGCCTGGGACGCGTCGGGGCGGGGTGCAAATGCGCCCTCCTCCTCTCCCTCACCTGAATTCCCGGCCTTGAGCCGGGACCTCCATCAGAATGAGGCGCCACACGCGGAGGGAGGCCCCGGCTCAGGGCGGGGTTTCAGTATGGGAAAGAGGGTGAAGAGAAGGACGCGACCGAAGACGCCCCCGAGATCAGCGCTGAACAATGGGGGCAGATGGCGCGCAGTCTCAAACAGCGCGCGCTCGCCTTGACCGGCGCGGGGCGCTTGCGACAGGCCGAGCAGGCGTTGCGCCTCGCCGAGCGCTATGACCGCATGCGCGCCAGCGCGCCGCAGCCGAAGACGGCGGAGGACGCCAGCCGCTATTATGACGAGATGGATCGTCGGCTCGATCGCCTCGCCGCGCATCTGCGCCAGCGGGCCGGGCTGAAAGAGGGCGAAGAGTTCACCGACGCCACCGCGAAGCCCTGGGCATCAAACCCCTGCCGCCGGAGCATGAGGACTGCAGGCGCGACGCAGACACCGGCGCAAGGCGGCGCCCGGACGGGCCGGGCGGCGGGACTGCATAAAAGCTTAACACATTGTGAAAGCGGGTTTTCAGATTCGCTGCTCCCCTTATAGTGGGTCCCGAACGGGGTCGCGCAATCTGGAGGGGAAGAATGGCACATTCACGCATCACGCAGGGCTTTGCGCCTGGTCATCAGCGCCATCGGCGCCCCGGCGACGCTGGCGCAGATGTCCTCCGGAGCCGGTCTGGCCGCAAGCCGGGCCGAGGCCGCGCGCGCGCTGGATGCACGCGCCCGAGAGGGCCTGCCGGCCGCGCAGATCCTCGCCTATGAGCGGCGGCTTCAGACCTGTGATGCGGATGCCGGGGCCTGCACCCTCTTGCGGGACGAGCTTCAGAGTCTGATCGTGTCTGCGGACGGCCCTGCGCCGACGCGGCTGATCCGCAGCCCTGCAACCCTTGAGCCCGGCTCGGATGGGGAGATGGCGGGCGCGACGGCGCATCCGCAGGCGCAACAGGCCGGCCCGGATCGGCCCGAGGCGGTCGATACGGACCGCCCGGTCGTGCAATCGCTGACGATCACGCCTGAAACGCTCGATATCGATGCGGGCGAGACCACGCTCTGGGTGGACTACGAGATCACCGATACGGGCGGCTCCTATCTCGACATGATGCTGCTCGAACTGCAGCTCGTGGGCGATTTCACCGCTCCGGATATTGATGGCGGGCAGCACGCGCTGAGCGGCAACCGGTCCACGGGCCGGGTGCGCATCGATGTGAACCCGTATACGCGGCCGGGCGAGTACAAGGTGTTCCTGTGGGCGTTCGATCACGCCGAGAACTCCAATGACCTCAGCCAACCGACGCGTCCGTCACCATCGTGAACACGGCGAGCGACACGCTGGACCCGGTGCTGAACGCGCTGGAGGTCACGCCCGATCCGCTGACGCTGGAGGGCCAGGATGGCCGGATCGAGATCGCCTTTGATGTCAGCGAGCCCGGCGGCGCCGGTCTCGACTACGTCTCCTTCGGGCTCTACCACGTGGATTCGCCCACCTATGACGGCGCGATCAGCAACTCGCTGATCTCCCTGTCCGGCGAGACCGAGCTGCAGGGGCGCACCTTCCTGAACGTGCCGGCCGGAACCCCGTCTGGGCAGTATTACATCAGCGTCCAGGCCCGCGACACGGCCCGGAACATCCTCTTCCTCAACCAGGACGATCTGACCGAGGACCGGACCTGACCATCCGGAACGGGGAGTCCGACACCCTGGCGCCGGTCATCCACCGCCTGACCCTGACGCCGGACGCCGTGGAGGCCTCCGAGCTGGGCGCAACGGTGCGGGTCGACTATGACGTGGAGGATCTGGGCGGCTCCGGACTGCGCAGCCTGTCGCTCTGGCTGGCCCATGACGAGGCGGCCAAGCGGCAATCCATCCTGACGACGCCCCTGATCCAGTTCAACGGCCAGACCCGCGGCAGCGGTTCGTTCAACGTCCGCATCCCGCCGAACTATCCCCCGGGCGCTATCGCGTGGGCCTGAGCCTGCAGGACGAGATCCGGAATGAAACCGGCAATGGCCGCACCAGCGGTCTCGCCACCACGCAGATGATCCGCCTGAACGAGCCGGGCAAGCGCGCCTTCGGGCCGTTCCCGGACGTGCTGGAGCCCGAGGGCGAGGGCCGCGACATCTTCCGCGTGACCGGTCTGGACAGGGCCCCGCCCGAACGGATCGAAGTCGCCTTCCGCGATCCCCGGATCGCCGGTTTGAGGGCGCATTCAGCGATTGCGATCTGGAGGTCCGGCCCGGACGCCGGTCCGGCGGCGAGTATCTCATCCTCGCCCAGGACCTGGCGGCCTGCGGCGCCTTTGCTCCGCCGATCTGGTGTTCCGCATCACGCCTCATCCCGCCGATCTGGGCGAGCGCATCCTGCTGCGTCGGTTCCGGGTCAGCGAGAGCGGCATGCTCACCGACATGGTGGCGGACCGCTCGCCGCTGTCGCGTTGGGGGAAGGTCCCGGCGCGCTGACATTCGGCCCCTTTGAATGGACCGAAAACGCCGGCGAGCGGGCGCCTGCACCGCTTCCGCCTGTCCGGCCTCGAGGACCGGATCCCACAGAGCATGGACATCGCGATCGCCAACGCCGCGGCGGACGGGTTCGACGGCGCGTTCAGCGATTGCGCGGTGGACATCCCCCCGAGCAGGGTTGCAAACGGGATCTATGACTTCACCAGCGCGGATCTCGCTGCATGCGGGGATTTCGGTCGGGCGGATCTCAGCTTCCGCTTCACCGACATCGCCGATTATTCCGAAAGCGTCACCCTGACCCGGCTCGTCACCACGGCGGACGGATCGGTCACCGATTTCTCCTTTGATCAGTTGATGGACACGCCCCTGCAGCCTGAAGCGATTTCAGGCGGCCGCGTCGAGGTCGAGGCCGGGCCGTTCGAGTGGACCGGCGACGCCAATGCGCCGACCCGGAACCTGTTCCGGATTTCGGGGCTTGATGGCGTTCCCGGCGAGATCGAGGTCGCCATCAACAACGCCGCCGCCAGCGGCTATGACGCGCTACACCGACTGCACCCTGCAGATTCGCCCCGAGCGCGCCGGCGCGCACGACTATCTCATAAGCACGTCGGACCTCGTCGATTGCGGCGCCTTCGGTCGTGCGGACCTCAGCTTCCGGATCACCGCCGCCGCCGAGACCATGCCGGACGGCGTGCGCATGCGGCGGATCGCGATCGGGGCCCATGGCGACCTGACCGATTTCAATTTCGATCACGCCTTCCAGACCGCGCCGACCATTCGTGAGGGCGATGACGGGCAGTCCAATGTGGTGTTCGGTCCGTTCGAATGGACCGGAGACAGTACGGTCGGCACCCAGAATGTCTTCCGCATCACGGGCATCACCGGGGCGCCCACCCGCATCCAGGCGGCGCTCGCCCATGCCGCCTCCGGGGAGTATCGCGGCAGCTATCTCGACTGCGAACTCACGGTGCGCCCCGGACGCGTCAGCGACGGCGACTTTGTCATCACCAGCAATGATCTGGCCGATTGCGGCGATTTCGCCCGCGCCAATGTCACCTTCCGGGTGTTCGCCAACACCGATCAGTTCTCGGACACGGTTCGCATGCGGCGCTTCGCCGTCACCCGGACCGGAGGCCTGACCGATTTCGGCTTTGACAATCAGTAAGGCAAAATTCCTGTTGCTCCGGCGTCTCCAGTACAAGCCACTCGGACTGGCTTCAAGAAAACAGGCGCCGGGGCATACTTCCCCCTAGAACATGTCCAAACCGAAGCGGATCAAGAAGTCTGCAAGATCCTTCAAGACTTGATCGTCTATCTTGATCTGACCGCGTGTTTTCCTGAAACACGCGCTGACGGACATCAATTGCCGCCCCTGGACAGAACGAAATCTTAAATCGATTTTCCAGACCGCACCGAAGGATAAGTCTGAATGAAGAGATAAATATCTTCATGAAAGACCGTGTCTATCATGAAGATGACAGCCTCAACTCCTTTTTTGTCACTACCCTTCTCTGAAAACAGGAACATCAAATCATAATATTCTGTGGCACCGGCCACACTGACCAAGCTTTTAAGCTTCTCCGGATAATCGAGATTTTCAGCAGAAGGATACGCCCTACAGAGCAAACCGTCAGTCGAGGCAAGCTTGTAGTAAGCCGAAGCCATTCCTGTCCGCATGACATCCTGGATTTCAGGAAAGTATGTTTCCATACGGTTCTTCAGGGACTGGATTTCAGTGAGAGCGGATTGTGAGCCCCGCAAGCAGGGAGCGGTTCTCGAACCCGAGCCAGATCTGATCGCAGTATCAATCTGAAGCCTTGCAGTCTTCTTTGATTTCCCGAAGGCCTTCAGAACCAAGCCTGAAACAGCAAGAGCGGAAATCGATGACGACGATAGTATAAGAATTTCTTCGATCATGCCTGCCCCCACCAGACGATTAATCAGTTCGCTTTGACTTTGCCCGACCCGTTGCATTTCGTGCAACGCGCTCCGAAAACGGGCTCTTTCCCTTTGCCTTTGCATTGAGGACACGGCTTCGTTTTGTTGCTCATGATCAATCCCTTCACGGTTAACACATATTAACCTACAGGTCTTGGTTGTGCCTGTCAGCTCACTTCCCCCAAAGCAGGCAAGCATTTCCGGAGGGGCTCTGCCTACGCCGGCAAACTCACCCGCGCACGCAGACCGCCGAGCGGGGAGTCCTCGAGCCGCAATTCGCCGCCATGGGCGCGCAGGGTATCGCGGGCGATGGCGAGGCCGAGGCCGACGCCTTGCGGTTGGCGTTGCGGCTTTCGTCGAGGCGCGAGAAGGGCTTGAAGGCGTCCTCGCGCTGGTCGGCGGGGATGCCAGGACCGTTATCATCGATGAGAATTTCAAGCCGCGAGCCATTGCGGCGCGCGCTCAAGAGCACGTCTTCGGCATGGGCGGCCGCATTGGAGACGAGATTGGCGAGCGCGCGTTTCAGGGCGCTCTCGCGCGCCTGCACGATGAGCCCGTCCTCCACCTCGAGCCGCAGATCCACGCCCTCGCGCGCGGCGTCGTCCGCCAGCGTCTCGCACAGGGCGGTGAGGTCGAGGCTTTCTGGCTCCTCCCCCGCCTGACCGCGGGCGAAGGCGAGATATTCCTCGAGCGCGGCCTCCATGTCCGCGAGATCGCGGCGCGCGGCGTCCCGCTCCTCGCTTTGCGGCATCAGGGCGAGCTGGAGGCGCAGGCGGGTGAGCGGGGTTCTGAGGTCATGGCTGACGCCCGCGAGCAATTGCGTGCGCTGTTCGATATGGCGCTTGAGCCGGCCGCGCATGTCGAGGAAGGCGGCGCTGGCGCGGCGCACTTCGCGCGCGCCGGCGGGCTTGAATCGCTCCACATCCTGACCCCGACCGAAGGCTTCGGCGGCCTCGGCGAGCTGGCGGATCGGTTTGACCTGATTGCGGATGAACAAGATGGCGACGGTGAGCAGAAGGCCTGTCGCGAGGAACAGCCAGATCAGGAAGATATGCCCGGTGGTGGCGAACACCCGGTCGCGCACGGCGATGAAGCGCAGGACACCGCCATCCACCTGCACGCGGATGTCGACATAGGAGGGATAGCGCGTGGTGTCGAACCAAAAGGCGTGGTTCAGCTCATCGCCCAGCGCGCTTCTGAGCGTCCGGTCCAGCGCGCGGAAAAACGCCGTGCGGCGGGTGGTGGGGAGCGCATCTCCCTCGCGAAACTCGACGCTGAGATCGGTGGTGGCGAAGGCGAGATTCGCCAGCGCGTCGAACTGTTCAGGGCCTTCGCGTTCATAAAGCGCGACCACCAGCGCCACCTCACCCGCCACGCTTTCACTCAGGCGCGCCGTCGTGGTCTGCCAGTGCTGGTCAAAGAAGGCCCAGGTCACAGCCCCCTGCATCAGCGCCACGGGCAGTACGATGATCAGCAGTGATCGCTCGAACAGGCCCTTGGGCAGATAGGGTTTGATGGAGAAGCGCATCCGGCCCTAGCCTTCAGCAACGTCGTAGACCGGATCCGCCACCAGCTTGTAGCCCGACCCCCGCACGGTCTGGATATAGAGCGGGGCCTTGGGGTCCAGTTCGATCTTGCGTCTGAGGCGGGTGATCTGCACGTCCACCGCCCGCTCGCCCGCGCCATTGGCGGCCTGCTCGGACAGCGACTGCCGCGACACCGCCTCGCCATTGGATTTGGCCAGTGCGGCCAGAAGTGCGGTCTCACCACCGGTCAGACGCACGGACTTGCCGTCTTCGCTCAATTGCCCGCTTTCGATCTCGAACCGCCAGGGCCCGAAGGCGACAGCCGACGGCCCGCGGGTCTGCGGCAGGGCGCGGCGCAGGATCGCCTGCACGCGCAGCACCAGCTCCTCAGGCTCGAACGGTTTGGCGAGATAATCGTCCGCCCCGAGGCTGAGCCCCTTGATGCGATCTTCGGGCTCGCCGCGCGCGGTCAGCAGGAGGATGGGCGTGGCGTCGGTCTGGCGCACGGTTTCGGTGACTTCAAATCCGTCCGCGCCCGGCATCATCACGTCGAGGATGATCAGGTCAAAGCGCATCTGCGCCAGAAGCGACAGCGCCCGGCGACCGTCGCTGGCGGAGGTGACGCGCAAGCCCCGCGCCCGCAGGAACTTCGTTAGAAGATCGCGAATGCGGTCATCATCATCAACGACAAGGATATGGGCGGCGCGCGGGTCGATCATGGGCGAAGAGTGCCCAAATCCGCCCGCTTTGACCAGTTGCTCAAGTGCGTCTGAAACGTCCGCTAATGCTTCTTGAACGGCGCCGAGATCGCACTGCCGACCAGGGCGACAATGATCCGCGCAATCAGAGTGAAGAACAGCAGCAGGATGGCGCCCTCCTCAATCAGCAGATCCATCCAGACCTTGTAGCGCACCGGAATGTCGGGCCGCAGGATCAAAGCCTCGAAGTCCTTGGCGCGCTGCACCAGCCAGTCGAGACCTTCCGGCCAGAGAATGCCCATGCTGATCAGCATGATGTAGGACAGCACGAAGGACAGGAAAATCGTGAAAGTGGCGTTGGTCGCACGCGCAAAGATCAGGCCCATCTCGGCCTCCCTCAATCCAGGGCGTCAGTCCCCACGGGCGACGCCTCGGGACCCTAGCACCGGAAATGGCGATGCGCAGTCCATTTTAGGATTTTATTGACCTTTCCGGACCGGATGCGGCGACGCAGGCCCCGTGATGGATGCCTGTCGGCGCCAGACCAGCTTCAATATACCAGAGAATAAACCCTAGATGATGAAGACAAACGCAATCACGGCGAGCGCAATGACCGCACCTCCCAAGGAGGCATAGAGGACATGTTCCTGCCAGTTCCGGCGCTCACCTTGGCGTGCTTCGGTTTTTCTGCTCGAATGGTCATATCGCCTCCTTTAGCTTTGATAACGTCAGCTAGGGCGATTGGTTCCACTCTCAAGCGTCAATGCTCTGCGCCCTGAGGGGGATGAGCGCGTGCGGACACGCCCGAATTCAATCCGTTCAGCGCGTTCACGATGGCCTGCAACTCCACAGGCTTGCTGAAATACCCCTCCACATCCAGTGACTGGACCCGCGAACGTGTTTCCACGGTGGCGTCGGCGCTGACCACATAGATCGGAATGGCGGCGGCGCCCGCCTCGCCGGCGCGAATGCGCCGGATCGCTTCCTCTCCGCCCATGCCGGGCATGTGAAGGTCCATCAGGACGGCGTCAAAGGGTTCGGCCTGGAGCAATTCCAGCGCCTCTCCGCCGCTGGCCGCCACCACAGGTTCATACCCGCCCTGGCGCACCATCTCGGCGGTGACATCGCGATTGACCTTCTGATCGTCAACCACCAGCACGCGCTTGTCCCGGGCCGGCGCTTCCGGCGTATAGCGCAATCTGGACTGCGCCGTTTCCTGGGGCTCGTCATCAAGATCGGCCGGCCGGGCCGGGAATTCGAACCAGAAGCACGCCCCCTGCCCCGGACGGGAGTGGACCCCGATCTGGCCGCCCATCAAGACCACCAGTTCGCGCGCGATCGCGAGGCCCAGACCCGAGCCTTCATGGCTGCGCGAATGGGACATGTCCGCCTGTTCAAAACGCCCGAAGACCCGTTTCTGGACGGTTTCGCTCATTCCGGGCCCGGTATCATGAACCTCGACCCGGATGCGGCCCGTCTCGGTCCAGAGCGCGTCCACCCGAACTTCTCCGGTTTCGGTGAACTTGATGGCGTTGCCAGAAGGTTGCTGAGAATCTGGCGGACCCGATTGGCGTCCACCATCGCCACACGCGACAATTCCGGCGCCTGGGAGAGCCGCAACGGCAAGGCCTTGCGCTCGGCGTCGGGCGCATGCGCCTGCACCGTCTCCTCAATGACGTCGGAAGGGCGCACGGGGCGCTGAACGAGCTTGAGCTTGCCCGCCTCGATCTTGGACAGATCCAGAATATCCTCGATGATCGACAGCAGGGCCCGGCCCGAGGACCGGATCGTCTGGACAAACTCCTTCTGGCGGTCGTTGAGGTCGGTCAACGCCAGCAATTGCGCAATGCCCAGAACGCCATTCAGCGGCGTTCGGATTTCATGGCTCATATTCGCCAGGAACTGGGATTTGGCTTCACTGGCCGCCTCGGCGTGAGCGAGGGCCGCCTTCAGCGTATCTTCGGCGCGTTTGTGCTGGGTGAGGTCCTCGACAATCCCGATCATGCGAATGGGCAGATCATTGTGATCCCGGTCGACGATCCGGATATAGACCTTGATCCAGACCGTTTCGCCGCGGCCATTGATGATCATGTGTTCCAGGTTCGTCTGCTCGTGATCGCCGCGCAGCAGGGCCTCGGACATCTCCCGCACCTCGGACAGGTGCTCGGGGTGCGCAAACGCGATCAGGGTTTCCGTGCTGATCTCCTGATAGGCCAGTTCAGGCCTGCCCAGTATGTCCGCCAGCGTGGCGTCCAGCCTCAGAAGCCCGCTTTCGGAATCCAGGTCCCAGACGCCCAGCCCCGCCACACGCAGCGCCATCTGGGCGCGCATGCCCGCCTGACGGACTTCCTGTTCGATCCTCAGCTTGTCCGTGATATTGCGCAGCGTGCCCGAAATCCGTTCCGGGCGTCCGTCCGCATCGCACAGGACTTCGCCCACCCCCTCCACCCAGAGATAATGGCCCTCCCGGTGCTGGAGGCGGAACACCAGATTCTGCTTGTGGGGACCGGGATCGCCGGGTTTGACCTCCGGCTCGCGCAGGGTCTTCTGGACCGCCGCCAGATCATCCGGATGCACGGCGGCCAGGAAGTCCGATATCCGGCGCACGCTCGAGGGCTGGGGATTGCCCGTCATCTGGTAATAGCCGGGCGAGGCAAAGAGCTGGTCGGTCTTGAAGTCGAGATCGAAAACCGTGAGGTCGGAGCCCTTGATCGCCAGCTCGTATAACCGGCGATGTTCATTGGCTTCCTGCTCGGCCTTGCGCAACGGGGTCTGGTCCGCCGCGATGCCGGTCATTTCCCGGGGGGCGCCGGTCTCGTCGCGACGAATGACGGCTCCGTCCACCTGCAGCCAGACCACTTCGCCATCCGGGCGGATGATGCGGTGCGCCAGCGTGATGCGCCCATCCTCGGACTTGAGGGTGTTCTCAAGGGTGCGGGAAACATTGTCGCGATCCTCGGGCACCATCAGCATCAACATGTCCGCCCAGGGGAAGGGCTTGTCGACCAGATCAGGACGGCCGAGCAAGGCGGCGAACCGGCTGTCGAGATAGATCACCGAGTCTTCGACCGAATACCACCAGCGGCCCATGTTCGCGCTGGTGATGGCGACTTCGGCGGTCAGACGCGCCTTGAGCGCCCGCGATTCCGCATCGGCGATCTCGCTGACATCGACCAGGGTGCCGACCATGCGCCGGGGGGCGCCGGGTTCAACCTGCTCAGCCTGGCCATGGGATTCCACATAGATCCAGTGTCCGTCGGCGTGGCGCACCCGCAAGCGCTCGCGCAAGGGGGTGCCATCCTCCAGATGACGCCAGATCGCCGTCTGATAGCGCTCACGATCACCCGGATGCATGAAATCGAGACCCGATTTCGAGGTGGGCGGCTGATAGCTTTCCGGAAGCCCCATGATTTCGAGCAGGCGCTCTGACCAGTAGAGCGTCTCCTCATCCGCGTTCCATTCCCAGATGCCCGCGCCCGTGCCCGAGATCGCCAGCGCATAGCGCGATTCCGAGTGCTCGAGCCGCGCCTGGGTCTGGCGGGCCGCCTCATCCAGACGCCGGGCCTTGATGAAGGCCCCGATCGTGTTGGTCAGGGGGGTGAGGAATTCGGCCAGCTCGGCGTCATACCCGCCCTTGCGGTTGGCCACGCCGGCGATCCCCAGCAGCTCGTCCCCGTTCATCATGGGCAGGGCCATGAAGGCTGTCATGGCCGGATGGCCAGGGGGCAGGTTCACCTTGAGGTCGGGCGCGTTTGCAATGACCGGCTTGTGAGAATTCAGCACCGAGGCGAAGATCAGCTCGGTATTGACGAACTCCATCACGCCTTCCTGTCCCGATTGCTCATAGACGCCCGAGACTGCGCGTCCCAGCTGATATCGGTCATCGCCCAGGTGCGCAGCCAGGGATTGACCCCGTCGCCCTCGCCGACGACCTCGCCCACGAACCCGTATCCGGACTCCGTGATGTCGAGCAGAATGGCCAGCAGCCTGTTGAACGAGGCGTAGGCGGATTCCTCGCCCCCGATATAGATGGACTGGACATCCGAAATCGCTTCCAGAAGCTGGCGACTTCTAGCATCGGATGTCATGTCTCGTGCCATCTTGCGGTTCCCCACACGGGTTAGGGCTGGTGTGCAACCTTGACTTAAGGGTGTCAATGACTGGTGAACTTGAAGCCATCAGTCTTTCTCTCGGCCTCGCATCACGCTATATCGCAGGCGTTGGCGCAGTGCGCGCCCGCTCAGACACTCAGGAAGGACCCGTCCCATGGCAGCTCTTGTCGCTCTCGGCCTCGCAGTCGGCATTTTCGGCATTCTGAACCTGATCGACAACAAGCGTCTGGACTAGGGCGCTCGCGGGCCTAGCCCGCCACAGACGCAGGTCCTCATGCCCGACATCCTTCTTTTCAGCCTGATGGTGCTTGGCGGCATCGTCGTCCTTCTGACGGGCGGCGACATCCTGGTGCGCG
>LZQR01000258.1_pt1 | contig 13755 bp, 19 predicted proteins | sample 768601 | NCBI WGS metagenome assembly LZQR01 (sample SAMN05207299, study PRJNA324521) | oil field metagenome | isolation source: sample BH-FW-24 from oil reservoir | place: India: Bombay High | collected 2015-12-04
GGAAATTAGCCATGAACCAGTTTATGATTCTGCATGAAGAACGCTTGAAACCTTATGTTTGATCAACCGAGCGTTTACACAGAATTATTTACAGGCTCAAAACTTCCAATTCCACACTGACCATGCAAACAAAAATGATCCAAAAAGCGGACTCGTTACTCTACCATAGAGCTCAGATTTTATAGAGTTAGATATATCTTCAAGCATCTATCTGTTTCTCAAAACATATAACATTTAGTAAACCTGTCCATTTAAGAAGATATAAACAAACAGCGCTAGTTTTTAAATTAAATTTCCTTCTGATATAAAGCCTCACCCAAGCTTTTCAAACGACCTTCAAGGGTTTCTACTAGATAATCAAAAGTATGAATACGAATATTAAGGTCCTTAACCATTTGTCTCCTTCTTTCGGCCGTTTCCATTAGCTGCTCAGAACGTCTACCAATTAAAATTAAACCAGATATATTCCCGTCAATATCCGTCAACCCTAAACCCTTTTTCATTCTATCTTGTGAAGCATAATTCTGATTTTTTGTTAACCATGACCTCCAATCCTGTATCTGACGTATGGCATGATTCAAATACTGAGACGGGTCACCATTTTTATTAAACATAGGCCTTAGTGGGCTTTCTAGCTCCACTGCCTGCCATTCAAAGCCAAATGAATGTTTTTCCCCTATCACAAAGTCAGTGACAAACTCTGCTCCAAGCCTTTTTTTGGTAATACCCACCTACCATGACCGCCCCCCAAATGTTGTATTAAGTACTTTGGGTTTTGTTGGAGAAATTGTTGAATATCCTCCTCCCGTTTAGCAGCATTTAGTACAGTCTTTAATTTATGCACATCACTCGACTCTATCCTATCCCACCAAACAAAAAATCTCGGAGAGGGTCTTCACGAAACTTTTTTTTGGCAACGTCCTTACTGTTCTCAAATTTAACTTCCATTTTGTCACCCTTTACGTACCATTTTATCTTTAATATTACCGCACCCTATTTTATTCACCATTAAAATACGTATTAAACTATAGCCAAACTACCAGGCCTGGCGATTTTGATAATCCAATCTAGCTAATACAAAGCCCTTCTTTCTGACTTCTCGGCCATTTTTGATTTGCAGTTCGCGTTTTAAAGCTTGGCTTTTGTCGGGATGATTTTCGGAATAGACCAATTGACAGGGGCGGCGGCCTTGGGTGTATTTGGCGCCGCCGTTAATTTCGCCATTGTGTTGGCGCAGGCGGCGCGGCAGGTCGTTAGTGATGCCGCAATAGAGGGTGTTGTCGGCGCAGCGCAGTAAATACACTTGCCAGTCATTTTGAAGGGTTTCGGGCGTTTGCGCTTCGTCAGTCATCTTTGGAAACGCTGGGCGGAATATCAAACACCTTGGCGACACCGCGGCCGCGCACATCGGCGGCGGCTTGCAGGCCGTTATCGTCCTGCACAATCAATTGCACATCGCCCAAGTAGTTACCGCGCTTTAAACGATACCCCATCAGTTCCAACGCCTGACGGGTGTCGGTGTCGAGTTCGGGGTGGTATTGAATCAAATCCTTCGGCAGCAGTTGATGATGCACGCGCGTGGCGTCCACCGCTTGCTGGGCGGGCATTTTGCGATCCACCACATTGACGATGGTTTGGAACACGGACGTGATAATGGAGGAGCCGCCCGGCGTGCCGACCACGACTTCCGCTTGATTGTCCTTGACCAGAATGGTTGGCGACATGGAGGATAACATGCGTTTTTCCGGGGCGATTTCATTGGCTTTGCCGCCGACCACACCGAACACATTCGCCACACCGGGTTTGGTGCTGAAATCGTCCATTTCGTCGTTCATCAGGAAACCGGCACCGGACACCACCACACCGCTGCCGAACGGCATATTCAAGGTGTAGGTATTCGACACGGCATTCCCGTCACCGTCCACCACCGAGAAATGCGTGGTATCCGGCGATTCGCCCAGGCCTGGTTGAATTTGTTCCGATTCGGAAATCTCGTCCATTTTCACTTCGCCGGCGCGGCGTTGCAGATACGCATCCGAAATCAATTGCTGAATCGGCACCTCGACGAAATCCGGATCGCCGAGGTATTTGGCGCGGTCGGCATAGACGCGCTTTTCCATTTCCGCATAGAAATGGGCGCGCGTGGCATCCGGCGGAATGCCGGCTTTGTCCATCGACACCAGCGCGTCTTGGAATTCATCGTCCAGCAGGGCTTTCATTTTCAGCAATTGCACGATGGCGATGCCGCCGGAACTGGGCGGCGCAGCGGAAATGATTTCGCGCCCTTTCCATTCGGCGACAATCGCTGACGCCATTGAACGCGGTAATCGGCCAAATCCTGATGGGTAATCAAACCGCCGTTGGACTGCATTTCTTTGACCAGTAAATCGGCGGTTTCGCCGAAATAAAAATCGTAAGGCCCGAGTTTGGCGATGCGTTTCAAGGTTTCCGCCAACTCCGGTTGTTTGAAGGTTTGCCCGGCTTTGAGATGACCGAAATAGGTTTTGAAATTGAGCAGTTGTTTGGATTTGTCGGCAACCCAGTTTTGATACCATTTGGCGACTTTGACCAAATGTTCGGACACCACGAAACCGTTTTCGGCGTAATCAATCGCCGGTTGCACCAGCATCCACCACGGCATGGAACCGAATTTTTGATGCGCTTCCCACAACCCCAACACCGTGCCCGGTACGCCGGAGGCTTTATAGCCGACCAGCGATTGATACGGAATCACGCGTTTTTTGGCATCCAGATACAAATCGCGATGCGCGGCTTGCGGGGCTTTTTCACGGTAATCGAGGAAATACGCTTGCGGATTCTGTTGCGCTGCGTCAGCCGACTTCGACTTAGGAAAATACAAGGTCATAAAACCGCCGCCGCCCAGATTTCCGGCCTCGGGATAGTCACCGCCAAGGTCAGGGCCGCGGCAATGGAAGCGTCCACCGCATTACCGCCGCGTTGCAGAACCTGCTGGGCGACTTTGGCGCTGTATTCGTCCGGCATGGCGACGGCAGCTTGTTTGGTCGGCGTGGCTTGTGCGGCCTGAGCGCTGCCCAAAACCGCAACGGACACCACTAAAAACGAAACGACTTGTAACATTCGACGCATGAACAACATCCTGTTTTATCTTCTTATTTTTAAACAATCCGCCTATTGTAACAAACCTTGTTTTTGTTACGGTTTTATCCGTTTCACCGATTTAACAGATTCAATAGTCCATCCGAAAAACCACCAGGCCTGGTCAAATCGGGATAAACCTTTTGTGCCTTTTGTGTTTAACCCTCGTTGTCCGAACCGGAGATTTGTGTGGCGAAATAATTGTAGAACTGTTTCGCCACCCGGCCACTGCGCCCGCCGCGAGCGGTGGCGAAATTAATCGCTTCACGATGCAGCATTTCACGGTCGCCCGCATAGTCGGTAAACAATCGGTCCACCATTTGCAGGTATTGGTCTTGCGGCGGCGCGTAAAAGGACAAACGCAAACCGAAGCGGTCCGCCAGCGAGGTGCTTTCTTCGACGGTGTCGCCATGATGGATTTCACCGTTGGGGCCAAGCGTGGCGGCCAGATTGTCCTGCATTTTTCGCTGACCAGGTGACGGCGGTTCGACGTGGCCATCATCAGAATATTTTCCGGCGGGCGCTCGATGGACCCTTCCATCAACACTTTCAAATACCGATAGCGCGGGTCACCAGCTTCGAATGTAAGGTCATCGCAATACAGCAGGAAGCGCCACGGCAATTCGCGCAACAAGTCGCTGATTTCCGGCAGGTCGTCGATGTCTTGTTTTTCCACTTCCACCACGCGGAGTTTTTGATCGCCATAGGTATTCAACGCGGCTTTGACCAACGACGATTTGCCCGTGCCACGCGCGCCCCACAGCAACACATGGTTACGCGGTCGGCCATCCAGAAACTGTTCGAGGTTTTGACGGAATTCGGCTTTTTGAGTGTCGATGCCCAGCAAGTCGTCCATTGCGATGGTGTCCAAATCGGAGACGGCGCGTAAACGCCCTTTTTTACCGCGCCAAACGGCGGCGTAGGTCTTTTTCCAGTTGATGTCTTTTGCCATGATTCTTTACGCTGAATGTGTGTGAACGTCGGATGAAACGGCGCCTAAAAGAGTTTAAAACTCGACGTATTGAATCATCATAGCGCAAATTCGCGACAAGACAAACGCAAAAACAATGAGGGAATAAATTTAGAAGAGGAGGAAGAAAAAGGCCGGTGAACCGAAGTCCACCGGTTGACATTACGTCAAGGAAGGATTGCCTGAATTATTGGTAATCGGTATACGAATGGTTTTCGTGATAGAACGAATAAACAATCACGCCAAGCGTCACCAATACGGACAAACCAAGAATCAACCCGATCATGGTCGGATTATTCGCAAACGTGAAGTAGGCCGTGGCCCCTTCCCAACTGGTAATTGGACTCGCATTCATCGTATTTCTCCTTTATTACGTTGAATATTACTCTGAAATCAAATTAAGCGGTTTTTCCGACGGAAACACCGGAATCATCTTTGCCGTTATAAGCCGGAACCGATTCAGGATAAGCTTGCAACGGTACTTCGACGATGTCCAAACCGGCCATTTCGCTTTCGGTGGCACACGCAACAAACCGAACTTCGCCAATACCAACGATACGAAATATCCAGGAATGAAGCCGACCAGCGCCATGACAACCGCACTTTGCAATTGACCCATGAAGGAAACATTCGGCGCACCTTCGACCACATTCGGGAAGCCACTGAACACGCCCAACATCAACAAACCGACCACACCACTGGCGCCGTGCACACCGAAGGCACCGACCGGATCGTCGAGTTTGAAACGCGAGGACAGTATCTTATCGACCATTGGCGCGACGGCACCACCGATGAAGGCGATCAGGAACGCAAGCGGTGGATAGTAAAGATCCAGACCTGGCGCGGAAGCCACGATACCGGCAATCGCACCGGACAACATCCAAAACGGCTGACGTGTCATGACATTAGCCCCGATAATCCCGCCGCAATCGCCATCAAGGTGTTGAAACTAATCGCGGAAAGCGTGGTTTCGTTACCGAAATAGACGTCCATTGCGCGCCCGGCATATAGATGATACAACCGCCCAGGAAGCCGAAGAAACCGACCACGATCAACATCAAACCGATCATACTCATTGGTACGCTGTGACCGACAATCGTATTCACTTCGCCCTTCGGACCGAATCGACCGATACGTGCGCCCAGATTCAGCAACACACCCAAGGCAAAGAAGCCCGCAACCATGTGCACGGCACCGGCAGCACCAAAGTCATGATAGCCCCATTCGGTGGTCAACCAACCGGTTGGGTGCCAGCCCAAGACGCGGCCAAATCCACACCACAGACCCCAGCAGAACCGCCAGAACCAGGAAGGAACTCATGCGAATACGCTCGATGACCGCGCCCGAGAAAATCGACGCCGTGGTCGCTGCGAACAGCACGAAAGCACCCCAGAAGATACCGGAGGCATTATCCGACAAGTTCGGCCCCATGTTTTCCGACCAAGGCAACCCGGCGGCGCCTGCTTCGAAATCCGGAACGAACCCGTTGTACATACTCAAATAAATCCACCATCCGATGAAAAAGAAAGTGGGAACCATAAACGCAAACGCCAGAATATTTTTAACCCCGGACGCCAATGCGTTCTTAAGACGGGACGCGCCCATCTCATAGGCCAGGAAACCGACGTGAATAATGACCATCAGACCGGTACAGAACCAATAGAAAATTTCCATATTGATTGTATCGGACATTTCAATCATCGCCTGTAAACTGGCTAATGTAGGTGCTGATTGCTCCATAATTGAAACCTCTTAAAGTTGATTAAAGGACCCATCTAATCACTCAAAAAAACTCAATCCCGATACGCGGTGCGTTTCGAATCTCAATTTTTTCGAACAACTTCCTCAGGTCTAACACGACACGCCGAGCATCCAAAACCGAACCTTTCCCGACAATGCCAAACAAAACCGCCCCTTTTGGAACGCTCAAAACAACACGTTTTTAACCACCTTTAAAGCCCCCGATGACTGAAAATGGCATCCAAACGCAAGCCACAAAACCAATGCCTGTCAGCATTGCAAATAAATGATGTCGCCTTCGTCGGCCCCCTGACATCACTTAAATTCATTGAAATGGAGCAAGATAAGCCCCATTTATGGATTAACTTCTCACCCGGGTCCGTTCCGGGTCGTAAAATGGCAAGGCCACCACCTTGGCAGGAATGCGTTTTTGCTGGCCATCCAACTGCCCGACTTCCAGTTCGGTGTCCACCGCGGCAAAGTCCGGCGCCAGACGGCACAGCGCAATCTGTTTTTCAAAATCGGCGAAAAGGTCGCGCTGGTGACAACGCCGACCGGGAAACGCCCGTTATAAACCTTGTCGCCGTGATGCACTGGTTCATTGCTTTGCACTTCCAGCCCCATCAATTTATGACGGCTTTCCGGTGCCTGACGCTCAATCGCCTGGCGCCCGACAAAATCTTCATCGTTGGTTTTCAGCGGCGTGGTAAAACCGATGCCTGCTTCAAACGGATTGGTTTCCGGGCAGATTCATGCTCGGCGAAAATCAAACCGGCTTCGATGCGCAGCTTATCCAGAGCATCGAAGCCCAAGGGCGCGATGCCGTATGCCTGACCGGCTTCCCAAATCACATCCCACAAGGTTTCCGCATCGTCCGGGTGGCACCAGACTTCAAATCCCAGCTCCCCGGTGTAACCGGTACGGGACACCATCACCGGCGTTCCGGTCGGCCCGCCTAGGCGTCCGATGGTGAAATGGAACCAGGCCAGGTCCGCCACATCCGTTTGGTGTTCGGGCGTCCAAATCAGCTCTTGCAACAGCGCCCGACTGTTCGGGCCTTGCACCGCGACATTGTGGAGCTGGTCGGTCGATTCGCGCACCGTGACCTGATGCCCGGTTTTCTCCGCCAACTCGCGTAGCCATTTGCCGGTATAAGGATCACCGCACACCCAACGGAACGCCTGGTCACTCATTTTGAACAAAGTGCCGTCATCAATCATGCCGCCGGTTTCGTTGCAAATCGCCGAATAGACGATTTCACCCACCGAGACGCGTCGGACATTACGGGTGATGGCATACTGCATGAAGACTTCAGCATCCGAACCGACCACTTCGAACTTGCGCAGCGGTGTCAGGTCAATCATGGCGACCTTTTCACGGCACGCCAGATATTCGGCATTGACACCCCATCCTTCGTATTCGGTCGCCACCCAGTAACCCCGGTATTCGGCAAAATGTTTGGTGAGTTTCGACGTTCGACTGTGAAAGCCGGTTTGCTTGGTCATGCGGGACAACTCCTCTGGAATGGTTCGGTAAGCGATGGAACGGGTAAATTGTTCGTTCTCATCGTAGATTCGGACATGAATGTCGGTCGGGTGCCAACCGTTGGCCGGGTCGATGTCATCCGGACAGGCCGACGAGGCACACAGCAAATCCCGATTGGCTTTCAACAAAACGTAATCGCCGGGGCGAGACCAGGGTTCCGCAAACCCGATGGTGCCGCACGGCTCGACATAGGTATTGAAGAAGAAATTAATCGCCGGCCAGCCGCTGCGCGGTTGGATGCCGTATTTTTTCAAAGCGTTGTTGAAGTTCTCGGTACAACTGATGTGACCGAAATACCCCTGATCTTCATAAAATTTCGGACTGCAGGCAAACAGAAAACTGTCGTGACAACCGACCGTATCCTGAACCACTTCCAACATGGTCTGTTGTCTTCGTCCATGAACTTGGAAAACAGGCCCGGTTGCGGTAAGGACAAACCCATATTGGTTCGGGTCGCGGTGCCGTCGATCATCTTTTCTTGCCCGGCATCCAATGCGGCCTTATCAAAGGCGATAAAGTCGGAGCTTTGCTTGCCTTGCACATCAATGATTTGAATCCACTGCCCGGCTTTCACTTCATAAGTGCATGCGCTGCTGTGCGGAACGCGGATTTCCTGTACCGGTTCGGCCAGCGGTTCCGGCAAATCAACCGGTGCCTGGGCATAGTGCACCACCTTCAACTCGGTGGTCGGCTGATGGGCATCCACCGCCATATTGTCACCCGCGGCGACGACCACCAATGTGACATCCCGCTCGGGTGAAATATCCGGTAAGGCTTGCGCGGTGAAGGTGTAAGCGTCACTCAAGGCCGTCTCTTTCACCTGCCAATTCTGAAACCGCGCTTTCAAACGATTAGAAGCCTGACCGTTGGCGGCCATCAGATTTAGGGTGCCATTCGCCGGACCGACCGTCACGGCGTCCGAAACCGGTAACCGATAACCGTTGTCGGAAGCGAAGAACACTTCACACCCCTGACAACCGTCGACCGAAGCCACTTGCACCCGATCCCCCGCTTGAACCGACAGACAGATGGCGTCTTGTCCGGGAATGCGGTACTCCTTTACATAGGCATGTGTTTGCGTCATGATGTTGCTCTCACTGTGCTCAATAAACGATTTGGTACATAACAGCGCATTTGCACTCAATCAGTGCGATTTTGGAAAAAGATGCTGTGGCTTTTCCCGACAAAACACTGAATGACCAAACCGATTTATTGATTCCTGATAATAAACAAAATTTACTGATATGATTTATTATTCAAGGACTTTGCACAATACTCCATTGGCAGTAACCCCAATGGAGTAGGCCTGAATTCCGACCTATGGCATGTTTGGTGCTACTTCTCACAACTGGGTAATAAATTGCACAATCAATGAGCCAAAAAGGTGAGCAAGGTGAGTCGGAATGGTTAACCTAGGACAACTGTTATCGTTCAACATTTCCACACTTTGGCATCGTTCCGTCCGCAAGACAGCGCCTCACACCTTAAATGCGCTTGATTATTCGGATATCGCCTTTCAACTGGCCACCACCGACAACCTGAATAACCTACTGCCCAGCCTGATTTCCCAAAGCGCTCTGCAAGCCCAATGCACTGCCGAACTCCCTCATTACGACAGTCTGTTCATCCTGACACCATTGGCCGGTCATAAATACCATGTACACGCGTCGGCCCTCCTGCCGCCCAATCCGCAACTGATGAATTATTTCGAATCCCTGCGCATCCGCACACCGGGGCTCAGCAACTCGCAGCGCATCGACCAGGTCGGCGCGCACAATATTGTGTTCTTCCCGCTGCAAAACCGTGAAAGCCATGAAGAAGCCTATCTGGTGGTGGTTTTCAAAGGTCCGATTCCCGGGGACAATCACGCCGCCAACCTATTACGTCCATTACGCAACGCATTACAGAAAGGGCTACAGGCGCATCAAAAACACCAGCAGCAAATCGACCAGGCCGTGCAGCAGGAACGCGAAGCCCAGGCCGCCGATTTACACGACTCCATCGCACAGATACTGAGTTATCTCAAAATGCGGGCTTATACCTTAAACAGCGCGTGCCTGGAACTCGAAGACCCGACCTTCCGAAAACTGAGCAAAGACATTGAACAACAAATCGGCTTTGCGCACCGCTTGACCCGCGAGATGATTTCGTCCTCCCGCGTGACCTATGAAGAACCGCACCTGTCAAGCGCCATCGAAAACACCATGAATGAATTCGAACAGCTTTCCGGCATCGTCTTCGAGCTGGATAACCGGGCGAAAGAACCGCTGGAAACCGTCTCGCATCCGAATGAAGTGCTGTTCATCGTGCGTGAAGCGCTGTGTAACCTGGTGCGGCACTCCCATGCCTCCCACGCACGGATCGTCATGACCCATCGCACCGATGTCGGCATCAGCATCACCGTGGAAGACAACGGCATCGGCATCCGCCCGGACCCCGCCCGAAAGGACAGTTTCGGACTCCGCATAATGGAAGAACGCGCCCGCAAACTGGGCGCCAAATTACAAATCGAAACGCGTCAGCAAGGTGGCACGCGCGTTTGTTTACGGCTACCAAGGAAACACTGACACCATGAAATCCCCTACGACAGCGAATGCTATCGTCGTCGACGACCACCCACTGTTCCGACGCGGCGTCGTCGAACTGCTGAATGAAAGCGACCGTTTGACGTCCTACGATCTTATGGATCGGCATTGGACTTGATTGAAGATATGCCGGATACGCCCCCGGACTTGTTACTACTGGATTTACAGATGCCCGATATGAGCGGCATTGAAGCCCTGAAAGCCCTACGCCCGCAACTGACGGACACCAAAATCGTCATGCTGACGGTGTCGATGGACAGCCAAAGCCTGATGGAAGCCATCAGCATTGGCGCCGACGGTTATCTGCTGAAAGACACCGACTCCGAACAGATTCTCGACCACCTGTCGGCGGTGCTGGCCGGAAAAATCGCCATCGACGAATCCGCGGTGACCTTATTGGCCCAAGGCATTCGTTCTCAAAACCACCCGATGCCCACTCAGCGTGAACCGGAAACCCACGAGGACATTCTCAACGACCTGACCGAACGCGAACGCCAGACGCTCGAATTGATTTCAAAAGGTCTCAGCAATAAGCTGATTGCCCGCGAACTCGGCATCAGCGACGGCACGGTCAAAGTGTACGTCAAGAACCTACTGCGCAAACTCGACCTACATTCCCGGTTGGAACTGGCGGCTTGGAATCATCGCCTGAAAGCGTCGCAAACGGACGAACCATCATGACCGCCTGGCTGCAAAACGCGGCCGATTGGCTGCGAAGCCCCACAGCTTAAACCTGGAAACGCTGATCGACAGCCTCAACGACGCCGTCATCGTCATCGAAAAACACAATCGGTTGCAATACGCCAACCGCCATTGGTCACAATTGACGGGGCACGCCTCCGCCGACTGTCAGCACCAACCCTTCACCCAGTTCATCCACCCGGAAGATCGCGTCAACTGGCAGATCGCATTCCAGAAATTTCACCAGGCCTGCGACAGTCAATTGTTATGGCTACGCATTCTCGATAAGGAGGATGTGGTGCATTGGTGCGAAATACGGGTGCAGCCGCTGTTGCCCGGCCGACCTTATCCGTTGAGCGCCACTCTGTGCGACATTACCCCGCAAATCCGTTCCGACCAAATCAAGGAAGCCCGTTACCGCAGCCTGAACCGTTTGGTCGACCGAGTGCCCGCGATGATTTACCGTTCCCGCAACAACATCCACTGGACCATGGAGTTTGTCAGCGATGGTTGCCGGGAGCTGACTGGTTACACGCCGGAAAAGATGATTAACAATGCCGAGCTGTCCTACGGCTCGCTGATTCACGACGACGACCAGGAAGACGTCTGGTGCAATGTCCAAAAAGCCATACAGGACAATCGTTGTTTTGAAATCGCTTACCGTTTGCGGCACGCGAATGGTCATACCCGCCAAGTGTACGAAAAAGGCTGTGCCATTTATTCCGACACCGGTTCCATTCTCGGCATTGAAGGGGTGATTTTCGCCTTGGACACCCTGCTTTAACACACCGACTACCCCACTCGCATACCCCGCTACCCTTTTAGAGTTACTAACTCTTAGGAATATCCAACCTCGGATAAATCCATTAACTTATCTCCCAACGAAGCAAAGAAACTTTTTTTCTTTAAAAGAATTATCTATTCATTTCATTAGGAGACATCACCATGACAAAACGTGTTGCAATTGTCGGAGCCGGCCCTAGCGGACTGGCACAACTGAGAGCTTTCCAATCCGCCCAAGCCAAAGGAGCGGATATTCCTGAACTGGTTTGTTTTGAAAAGCAAAGCGATTGGGGCGGTTTGTGGAATTACACCTGGCGCACCGGCCTGGACGAAAACGGCGAACTGGTTCATTGCAGTATGTATCGCTACCTATGGTCGAATGGGCCTAAGGAATGTTTGGAGTTCGCGGATTACACCTTCGACGAACATTTCGGCAAACCCATCGCCTCTTACCCGCCGCGTGAAGTGTTGTGGGATTACATTAAAGGCCGCGTCGAAAAAGCCGGTGTCCGCGATTACATCCGTTTCAATACCGTGGTCCGCAACGTTTCATACGACGACGCCACCGAAACCTTCACCGTCACGGTTCAAGACCACAATGAAGACGAAATCTATTCCGAAGAATTCGATTATGTGATTTCCGCCTCCGGCCACTTTTCCACACCGAAAGTGCCTGAATTCGAAGGTTTCCAGACTTTCGGCGGCCGAATCCTGCACGCTCACGATTTCCGTGATGCCTTGGAGTTCAAAGGCAAAGACATCCTGTTGGTCGGTGCCAGTTACTCGGCAGAAGACATCGGATCACAATGTTATAAATACGGCGCCAAAAGCATCACCACCTGTTATCGCTCGGCACCGATGAATTATAAATGGCCTGAAAACTGGGAAGAAAGACCGCTTTTGGAGCGCGTCGACACCCATCGTGCCTATTTCGCCGACGGCAGTTCCAAGAAAATCGACGCCATCATCCTATGTACCGGATATTTGCACCACTTCCCATACCTGCCGGACTCCCTGCGCTTGGTGACGGACAACCGCCTTTGGCCGCTTAACCTCTATAAAGGCGTGGTCTGGGAAGACAATCCGAAGTTCTTTTATCTCGGCATGCAAGACCAGTGGTACACCTTCAATATGTTTGACGCCCAGGCCTGGTATGTCCGCGACATCATTCTCGGACGCATTCCATTGCCAAGCAAAGCGGAAATGACCCAAAACTCCCAGGCCTGGCGGGAAAAGGAACTGACGCTGGAAACTGCGGAAGAAATGTATACCTTCCAAGGCGACTACATCCAAGAACTGATTGACGCCACCGATTATCCGTCTTTCGATATTCCAGCCGTCAACCAGACCTTCCTGGAATGGAAACACCACAAGAAGGAAAACATCATGACCTTCCGCGATCACTCCTACCGTTCTTTGATGACCGGCACCATGTCGCCAAAACATCACACACCGTGGATTGATGCGCTGGACGATTCGCTTGAGGCATACCTAGCGGACGGCCCTCAGGATGAAAAATCGCGTCCAACCAATAACACGGTCAAAAATTAGGAGGCGTTTATGCAACCCGTTCCCAGTATCAAAAGTCGGCCGGTCTATGAAGACATCCGCATAGACCCGGCCGTGCAAAAACATCTGTTCATCGCGCAAACCGGCAGCTTCGACAAATTGGCGAAAATCTACCAGGCCTGCCCGAGTGATAAAAGTTGCTGGATTGTCGGCGACGACACTCAGGAAAACCTGCCCGACAACAGCCGTTTCGTATCGCAAGATGGCATCGACACAGTCTTCGGCGAGCAGTTTGCCGACCTGCCGGTTTCCAGCCACATTTATGTGGCCGGACAAAATGAATCGTTTTTGTGGGACATCCACAACCTCGCCACCCGTGCCGGTCTGGCGTCGGAACAAGTGAAGATGTTCGAACCCGTCACCAACCAGAGGCGGCTGTTCTGCACCCATTGCTACACCCGCACCGAGGGCGTGACCCATTCGCCTTACAAATGCCCGGGCTGCGGCCGCCTATTGTTGGTTCGAGACCATTTTTCCCGCATCCATGCGGCCTACGTCGGTGTCATCATCAATGCGGAAGACCCGAACGACATTCCCGAAACAGAGGAGTTGAGCTAATGAGTGCCGCTATGAAAGTCCATGTCAGCGCTGTCCGTAAAGTGGCGTCGACCATCAAGGAATTCACCTTGACACCGGTTGACGGTGAATTCTTTCCCTTTTCACCCGGTTCCCACATTGTGGTGGAAATGCAGGCCGACAGCAAAACCATCCGTAACGCTTACTCCTTGTTGAGCGACCCGATGGACAACTGTCAATACCGCATAG
>LZQR01000259.1_pt1 | contig 13725 bp, 28 predicted proteins | sample 768601 | NCBI WGS metagenome assembly LZQR01 (sample SAMN05207299, study PRJNA324521) | oil field metagenome | isolation source: sample BH-FW-24 from oil reservoir | place: India: Bombay High | collected 2015-12-04
CAGCTCCAGCTCGTCCACCTTCTTCAGGAGGGCCGGGTTGAAGTCCAGCTCCGGCTTGTCGTCTCGGCCGCACGGGCTTCGGAAGGCTCTTCGAAGTTCACGAAGATCTGGAACTGGTCCTGAAGGATGCGAGCGGCATAAGCCACGGCGTCCTCGGGGGTCACAGCGCCGTTGGTTTCGACTTCCAGGATCAGCTTGTCATAGTCGAGCACCTGGCCCTCACGCGTGTTTTCCACGCGATAGGCGACGCGCTTGACCGGGCTGTAGAGCGCGTCCACGCCGATGAGGCCGATCGGGGCGTCCTCGGGGCGGTTGCGGTCAGCCGGGACATAGCCCTTGCCGGTGTTCACGGTCAGGACCATGCGCACATCCGCATCCTCGTCGAGGGTGCAGATGACGTGATCCTTGTTGATGATCTCGACGTCAGCAGTCTCTTCGATGTCGCCGGCGGTCACTTCGCCCGGGCCCTGCTTTTTCAGGGTCAGACGCTTGGGACCTTCGCCATGCATGCGAAGCGCGACCTGCTTGAGGTTCAGGATGATGTCGGTGACATCCTCCCGCACGCCCTTGATGGACGAAAACTCGTGCAGAACGGAATCAATCTGCACCGCCGTGATCGACGCGCCCTGCAGCGAGGACAGCAGAATGCGGCGCAGCGCATTGCCCAGGGTCATGCCGAAGCCGCGCTCGAGCGGCTCAGCAATGATCTTGGCTTGGCGCACCGGATCAAAGCCAGGTTGGATTTCCGGCTTCATCGGGCGGATCAGTTCCTGCCAGTTCTTTTCAATCACGGACATCACCCCTTCAGGCGTGCGGCGCGACAGCCAGAAGCTGCGCGCCGGACCAAAGTCGTCAATCAGCGCCTCGGACGCTGAAAGAATTTAGACGCGGCGGCGCTTCGGCGGACGGCAGCCATTATGCGGAATCGAGGTCACGTCGTGGATCGTCGTGATCGTGAAACCGACAGACTGCAGCGCACGGAGCGCGGACTCACGTCCCGAACCCGGGCCGGAGACCTTGACTTCAAGCGTCTTGACGCCGTGCTCTTGCGCCTTGCGGCCTGCATCTTCAGCAGCCACCTGCGCAGCGTACGGCGTGGATTTGCGCGAGCCCTTGAACCCCATGGCGCCAGCGAGGACCAGGAAATCGCGTTTCCTTGCGCGTCGGTGATGGTGATCATGGTGTTGTTGAAGCTGGCGTTCACATGCGCGACGCCAGCCGTGATGTTCTTGCGCTCGCGGCGGCGGACGCGGGACGGTTCTTTTGCCATTACCCTCGTTCCTTATTTCTTCTTGCCGGCGATCGGCTTGGCCGGGCCTTTACGGGTGCGCGCATTGGTGTGCGTGCGCTGGCCGCGGACCGGAAGGCCACGACGGTGACGCAGGCCACGATAGCAGCCCAGATCCATCAGACGCTTCACGTTCACCGCGACTTCACGGCGAAGATCGCCTTCCACGGTGTAGCCAGCGTCGATGGCTTCACGGATCTGCAGAATTTCAGCGTCGGTGAGCTGGCTCACACGCTTCTCGGCGGGAATACCCACCTTTTCACAAATTTCCGCCGCCATAGCCGGGCCGATGCCGTGGATATAGCGCAGCGCGATCGTGACGCGCTTGTTAGTCGGAATGTTGACGCCGGCGATACGTGCCACGACGCTCTCCTTGTCTCATCAGCCTTCGCAGCAGAAGACGCTGAAAGAGCGCAACCGGTTTGGCGGCGCTTATTTCGACGTCTGCCCCTGCGAGCGAAGGGCGCTTATTATAGGCGCTCACCTGTCGCGTCAACCGCGATAGGAAGCCACCCGTCCTGTTTTTCCAGACCGGACCGGCCTGGAAGCTGCTCTTTACTGGTCGAGCGCCGCTGCAATACGTGCAGCAACCTCGTCCATCTGACCCATGCCGTCCACATCAGACAATTTGCCCTGCCCCTCATAGTAGGGAATCAGCGGCGCGGTCTGGGCGTTGTAATTCTCGAGCCGAACCTTGAACGCCTCGACGGTGTCGTCGGCGCGGCCTTCCTGGGCGGCGCGTTTTTCCATACGCGACACCAGCTCGTCCTGATCCACCACAAGCCGCACGACCTTGTCGATCTGCGTGCTGCGTGACGCCAGGAGTTCATCCAGCGCTTCGGCCTGGGCCACGGTGCGCGGGAAACCGTCGAAAATGGCGCCGCCGGCGATCTCAGCCTCCGGCAGGCGTTCCTCGATCAGGGCGATGACGATCTCGTCGGAAACAAGATCCCCACGGTCCATGATATCCTTGACCTTACGGCCCAGTTCGTTGCCGGCCGCAATGGCGGCGCGCAGCATGTCGCCCGTGGAGAGCTGAAGCCATCCGTAATCGGCGACCAGACGCTTGGCTTGGGTGCCCTTCCCCGCCCCCGGCGGGCCGAACAATACCAGGTTCATCGCTTGCGCCCCCTCAGTTTGGTCTTCTTGATCAGGCCTTCATACTGGTGGGCCAGCAGATGGGACTGGATCTGACCAACCGTATCGAGCGTCACCGACACCACGATCAGCAGCGAGGTGCCGCCAATGTAGAACGGAATGCCCGAAACTTGCGCCTTCAGGAACTCGGGGAGAACACAGACCAAAGTCAGATACGCAGCGCCAATGACCGTCAGGCGCGTCAGCACATAGTCCAGATACTCGGCGGTGCGCTTGCCAGGACGGATGCCCGGCAGGAAGCCGCCATACTTCTTCAGATTGTCCGCGGTTTCTTCCGGATTGAAGACCAGCGAGGTGTAGAAGAAGGTGAAGAAGATGATCATGGCGGCGTAGAAGGCCAGGAACAGCGGCTGTCCCGGGCCAAGCATGGCCACGATATTGGCCAGCCAGTCCGGACCGGACTGGGAAAAGCCTGAATGGTCGCCGGCAGGAGCAGCAGCGAGGAGGCGAAAATCGCCGGAATCACGCCCGCCGTGTTCAGCTTGAGCGGCAGGAAGCTCGATTCCCCGCCCATCATGCGATTGCCCACCTGACGCTTGGGATACTGGATCAGCAGTCGACGCTGGCTGCGCTCCATGAAGACAACGAACGCCAGCACGACGACGATGCCGACCAGCATGGCGATGATGACCGGACCGGCGATGCTGCCTGAAGCGCCCGCCTGCAGCGCATTGACCAGCGCGCGCGGAAGCTCGGCCACAATGCCGGCGAAAATGATCAGGGAGACGCCATTGCCCACGCCGCGAGCGGTGATCTGCTCACCCAGCCACAGCAGGAACATGGTGCCGCCCACCAGGGTGGTGACGGTCGTGATCAGGAAGAACGGACCCGGATTGATGGCGATGGACGCGCCGTCGGTCACGGTCTGCATGCCGATGGCGATCGCGAAGGCCTGGGCGGCGGCCAGAACCACGGTCAGATAGCGGGTGTACTGGTTGATCTGCTTGCGACCCTGCTCCCCGCCATCCTTCTTCAGACGCTCCAGTGACGGAATGGTCGCCGCCATGAGCTGCATGATGATGGAGGCCGAGATGTACGGCATCACGTTCAGCGCAAAGATCGCCATGCGCTCGACGGCGCCGCCGGACATCATGTTGAACATGCCCAGCACGCCTTGGGATTGCTGCTGGAAGGCCAGCGCAAACTGTGCGGGATCGATGCCCGGGACCGGCACGAAGGTGCCGACACGGTAGATGACCAGGACCAGGAGCGTGAACAGAATGCGCTTCTGCAGCTCCTTCGCTTGGGCGAACGCCCCGAAATTCATGTTCTGGGCGAGCTGTTCAGCGGCTGACGCCATATCGGTCGGATGCTCCCTGAGAAAGCCCTCAAAGCGCGGAGGGACCGCTTCCAGTTAGGAAGCGGTCCATCTCAACGCCAGCTTATTCGGACTGATCTTTGGCGGATTTGGCGAGGACGGTGACTTTGCCGCCTGCTTTTTCCACCGCTTCGATCGCCGGCTTGGAGCCGCCAGCCACCGTCAGCTCAAGTTTCGCTTTCAGCTCGCCGCCGCCGATCACGCGCACGCCGCCCTTGGCGCGGCGGATGACGCCAGCCTTGATGAGCGCTTCGGCGTCGACCGGCGCTTTCGCGTCGAGCTTGCCAGCGTCCACAGCGGCTTGCAGCTTGGCCAGGGTCACTTCAGCGAACGCCAGGCGGTTCGGCTTGTTAAAGCCGCGCTTGGGCAGACGTTGATAGAGCGGCATCTGGCCGCCCTCAAAGCCCTTGATGGCGACACCCGAGCGAGACTTCTGGCCTTTAACGCCGCGTCCGCCGGTTTTGCCCTTGCCAGAGCCGATGCCACGGCCGACACGCATACGCGACTTGGTCGCGCCGTCGTTATCGCGCAGTTCATTCAAGCGCATCGTTTGTCTCCTTGGTGAGAGGGCGCGGGATTAACCGCGCTCCTCCACGATCTCAACCATGTGAGCGACCTTGCGGATCATGCCCCGAACAGACGGGGTGTCCTCAAGCTCGCGCTCGCGGCCGATGCGGCCCAGGCCCAGACCCTTGAGGGTCGCGGTCTGGTCCTTCGGACGGCGGATGGGGCTGCCGGTTTGGCGCACCACCAGGGTTTTCTTGTCAGCCATGCGTCCCTCCTAGGATTCGATGGCTTCCGGCGAGCTGGCGCCATCTTGGCGACGCTCGACCAGATCCGCGACCTTGATGCCACGCTTGGCGGCCACGGTGCGCGGGCTGTTCTGGGCCTTCAGGGCCTCGAACGTGGCGCGAACCATGTTGTACGGGTTGGACGAACCGGTCGATTTCGCGACCACGTCCTGAACGCCGAGAGATTCCAGCACCGCACGCATCGGACCGCCGGCGATGACGCCGGTGCCCGGAGGGGCGGAGCGCAGGATCACCTTGCCGGCGCCCCAACGGCCCTTCGCATCATGGTGCAGGGTGCGGCCTTCACGCAGCGGCACGCGCACCATCATCTTCTTGGCTTCTTCGGTCGCCTTGCGGATGGCTTCCGGCACTTCACGCGCCTTGCCCTGTCCGAAACCGACGCGGCCCTTCTGGTCACCGACCACCGCGAGTGCGGCGAACTGGAAGTTCCGGCCGCCTTTCACGGTTTTGGCGACGCGGTTGATCTGGACCAGCTTGTCGACCAGTTCCGGTTCGGCGTTGTCGTCGTCCCGGCGGCGGCGATCGCGGCCGCGATTGTCTTCTCGTGCCATGCGTTCGCTCCTTAGAAGTTCAGACCGCCCTCGCGAGCGGCGTCAGCGAGCGCTTTCACACGCCCGTGGAAGATGTAACCGCCGCGGTCGAACACCACATCGGTCAAACCTTTTTCCTTCGCCCGCTCTGCGACCAGCTTGCCGACCTCGGCAGCCGCTTCGACGCCGGACTTGGTGATCTTGTTGTCTTTTTCCATCGTGGAAGCCGACACCAGGGTCACGCCGTTCGCATCGTCGATGATCTGGGCGTAAATGTTCTTGGACGAACGGAAGACCGAGAGTCTCGGACGGCCGTTGCCCATTTTGCGGAGCCGGGTGCGCGTGCGCTGAGCGCGGCGCCGCATTTGTTCTGCAGCAGATTTCATCGCCTGGCCCCTTACTTCTTCTTGCCTTCCTTACGGCGGACATATTCGTTCGAATACTTCACGCCTTTGCCTTTGTAAGGCTCCGGCGGACGGAATTCGCGAATTTCCGCCGCGGTCTGACCCACGGTCTGGGCGTCAGCGCCCTCAATGGTGATCTCGGTCGGCTTCGGCGTCGCGATCTTCACGCCCGCGCGCGGAGTGTAGACGACGTCGTGAGAGAAGCCGAGCGAGAGCTTGAGGTCGTTGCCCTGCATTTGAGCGCGATAACCGACACCGATCAGTTCGAGGTCCTTCTTGAAGCCCTCGGTCACGCCTTGCACCATGTTCTTGATGCGGGCGCGCGCGGTGCCATACATGGCTTTCGCGAATTTCGAATTTTCAGCCATCTCGACCGAAATGGCGTTGTCCTCTTGCTTGATGCGCACGCATGCGGGCGCTTCGAAGCTGAGTTCGCCTTTCGGGCCTTTGACCGACACCTGCGCCCCGGTGACGTTCGCCGTCACACCGTTGGGGATTTCGACAGGCAGTTTGCCTAGACGCGACATAGTTCTGGCCTCCCTGTCTCTAGCTGACGTGGCAAAGGATTTCGCCGCCGACGTTCTTGGAGCGAGCGACTGCGTCGCTCATCACGCCTTGCGGGGTCGAAATGATGGCGATGCCCAGGCCGTTCATGACGAGCGGCAGATCGCGCACCTTGCGGTATTCGCGACGGCCCGGCTTGGACACGCGTTTGATGTCGGAGATCACCGGCTGGCCTTCATGATACTTCAGTTCGATCTCGAACTGCTTGAAGCCCTTGGCGTCGGTGGTCTCGGTGTAACCGCGGATGAAGCCCTCTTCCAGGAGCACTTCGAGCACGCGGCCGCGAAGTTTCGAGGACGGGGTCACCACAGAGGTCCGCTTGCGCATCAGCGCGTTGCGGATACGGGTCAGCATATCGCCGAGAGGATCGTTCACGGACATCTAAATCCCTCCTACCAGCTCGACTTGACCATGCCCGGGATCAACCCGTGGCTGGCCAGCTGACGCAGCGCAATGCGCGACATCTTCAGCTTGCGATAATACGCGCGCGGGCGGCCGGTCACCTGGCATCGGTTACGGATGCGGGACGGCGCCGAGTTGCGCGGCAGCGAGGCCAGCTTCAGTTGCGCCGCAAAGCGCTCTTCAACCGGCTTGTCCGTGTCGCGTGCGATCGCTTTCAGAGCTTCACGCTTGGCAGCAAAACGCTGAGCCAGGCGTTGGCGCTTGAGATTGCGTTCGACTGCACTCTTCTTAGCCATTCAGTTTTCTCCTCGCGTGCGAGACCCTCACGGTCCCGCTCTCCTGCTGCGTTAGTTCGAGAACGGAAAGTCGAACTCGGCCAGCAGGGCCTTCGCTTCTTCGTTGGTGCGGGCCGTGGTGCAGACGACGATGTCCATACCGCGGATCTTCTCAACCTTGTCGTAGTCGATCTCGGGGAAGACGATGTGCTCTTTCAAGCCCATCGCGTAGTTGCCCCGGCCATCGAAGCTCTTGCCGTTCAGACCGCGGAAGTCGCGGACGCGCGGCAGAGCAATGGTCACCAGGCGATCAAGGAATTCGTACATACGATCCTTGCGCAGGGTCACCTTGGCGCCAATCATCTGTTCTTCGCGCAGCTTGAAGCCGGCGATGGATTTCTTGGCGACCGTACCAACCGGCTTCTGGCCGGCGATGGCTTCGAGATCGGCAAGCGCGCCACGGATTTTCTTGGAATCCTGAGCCGCTTCGCCAACGCCCATGTTGATCACGACCTTGTCCAGGCGCGGGATCATCATCTCGTTCGCATAACCGAACTTTTCCTTCAGACGCGCGCGGATTTCCTCGCGGTATTTCGTCTTCAGGCGCGGTTCGTATTCAGCAACGTCAGCCATCGATCACCTCACCGGATTTCTTGGCCACGCGCACTTTCTTGCCGTCCTCGACCTTGAAGCCCACACGGGTGGCTTCGCCGGATTTCGGATCGACCAGAGCCACGTTGGACACGTGGATAGACGCGTTTTTCTCAACAATACCGCCCGGGGTCGTCTGGGACGGACGCTGGTGGCGCTTGACCACGTTGACGCCCGACACCACCACACGGTCTTCCTTGGGAAGGACCTGGGTGACCTCGCCGGTCTTACCTTTGTCGCGACCGGTCAGAACGATGACCTTGTCGCCCTTTTTGATCTTCGCAGCCATGGTTACAGGACCTCCGGCGCGAGCGAGACGATCTTCATGTGGTTCTTGGCGCGCAGTTCACGGGGAACCGGGCCGAAGATCCGGGTGCCGACCGGCTCGTTGTTGTTGTTCAGAATAACAGCCGCGTTGCCGTCGAAACGGATGACGCTGCCGTCGCGACGCTTGATGTCGCGAGCGGTGCGCACGACAACGGCCTTGCGGACGTCGCCCTTCTTAACGCGGCCCTTGGGCGTGGCTTCCTTGACCGAGACGACAATGATGTCGCCGACGCGGCATAGCGGCGTTTCGCGCCGCCCAGCACTTTGATGCACTGCACGCGGCGGGCCCCGGAATTGTCGGCCACGTCCAGATTGGTTTGCATCTGGATCATCGCGATCCTCCGTTAATAGTGGATCATCCACGATCAGGCTTACGCCTGGTCGGAGACGACCTCCCACCGCTTGAGCTTCGACTTCGGCGTGCATTCCTGGATCTGGACACGCTCGCCAACCTTGATCGCGCCCGACTCGTCGTGGGCGTGATATTTCTTCGTACGGCGCACGGTTTTGCGCAGCAGGGGGTGCAGGAAGGTGCGCTCAACGCGCACGATCACGGTTTTAGCCTGCTTGTCGCTCACCACGACGCCTTGAAGGATGCGCTTCGGCATGGACCCAAGCCCCCTTAATTTTCAAGCGCGCGGCGGCGCTGATCCGTTTTGACCCGGGCGATGTCCCGGCGGATCTGCTTAAAGCGCGCAGTGTTTTCCAGCTGGCCGGTGGCCTGTTGGAAACGCAGGTTGAACTGTTCTTTTTTCAGCTTGAGGAGTTCGTCCTGAAGCTGATCGTCGCTGAGAGCGCGGACGTCTTCGGCTTTCATGCTTCCCTCCTCTTACTCACCCGGACGGGTGACGACTTTGGTCTTGATCGGCAGCTTGGCTGCGCCCAGGCGCAGTGCTTCGCGTGCCACATCATCCGGAACACCATCGATTTCGAAGATGATCCGGCCCGGCTTGACTTTGGCCACCCAGTATTCCGGCGAGCCTTTACCTTTACCCATCCGGACTTCGGTCGGCTTCTTGGACACCGGCAGGTCCGGGAACACCCGGATCCACACGCGACCGGCCCGTTTCATGTGACGGGTGATCGCACGACGGGTCGCCTCGATCTGACGGGCGGTGATCCGCTCCGGCTCGACCGCTTTCAGGCCATAGGATCCAAAGGTCAGCGTGAAGCCGCCCTTGGCCTGACCGTGGATGCGGCCTTTGTGCGCCTTGCGGAATTTGGTGCGCTTCGGCTGAAGCATGGTGCTACTCCCTCGTTCCGCTTACGCTGCCTGACGGCCAGAGCGGGTGCGCTGCTCGCCAGAGTCGAGCATGCGACGCTCTTGCGCCATCGGGTCGTGTTCCATGATCTCGCCTTTGTAGATCCAGACCTTGATGCCGATGATGCCCATCGCGGTCTTGGCTTCAGCGAAACCGTAGTCGATGTCCGCACGCAGGGTGTGCAGCGGAACCGAACCTTCAGAATACTTCTCGACGCGTGCGATCTCGGCGCCGCCCAGACGGCCGCCGCACATGATCTTGCAGCCCAGGGCGCCCATGCGCATGGCGGTCTGCAGCGAACGCTTCATGGCGCGGCGGAAGGCCACGCGGCGTTCGAGCTGCTGGGCCACGCTCTCGGCGACCAGGGTCGCGTCGACTTCCGGCTTGCGCACTTCGACGAGGTTCAGGAACACTTCGCCCTCAACCATCTTCGAGACCTTGCGACGCAGTTTCTCGATATCCGCGCCTTTTTTGCCGATCACGACACCCGGACGCGCCGTGTGAATAGTGATGCGGCACTTCTTGTGCGGACGCTCGATGATGATGCGCGACACGGACGCGTTCTTGAGTTCCTTTTTCAGGTACTCGCGAATGCGCAGGTCTTCGTGCAGCAGATCGGCGTATTCCTCGCCCTTGGCGAACCAACGCGATTCCCAGGTGCGGTTGATGCCGACGCGCAGGCCGATCGGATTAACCTTCTGACCCATTAGGCGGCCTCCTCAACTTCACGCACGACGATCGTCAGCTCGGAAAACGGCTTCAGGATCTTGGCGCCGCGACCACGCGCACGGGCGCGGAAGCGTTTCATGACCAGGTTTTTGCCCACATAGGCCTCGGACACGACCAGAGAGTCGATATCCAGACCGTGGTTGTTTTCCGCGTTGGCGATGGCGCTCTCGAGCACCTTCTTGACGTCGGCGGAATGACGCTTGCGCGAGAATTCCAGGTCAGCCAGAGCGCGTTCAACCTTCTTGCCACGGATCAGCTGGGCAATGAGGTTGAGCTTCTGCGGGCTGATGCGGATCATCCGCAGCTTTGCGCGCGCTTCATTATCCGCGACGCGGCGGGGATTTGCAGCCTTGCCCATCGCTTACTTCCTCTTGGCTTTCTTGTCCGCCGCGTGGCCGTAATAGGTCCGAGTCGGAGCGAATTCGCCCAGCTTGTGACCGACCATCTCTTCGGAGACGAGAACCGGAATGAACTTGTTGCCGTTGTGGACCTGGAAGGTCAGACCCACAAACTGCGGCATGATCGTCGAGCGGCGCGACCAGGTCTTGATCGCTTGCTTGCGGCCGCCGTCATGAGCAGCTTCGGCTTTCTTCAGGAGGTATCCGTCGACAAACGGACCTTTCCAGACAGAACGAGGCATGGCGCAGCCGTCCCTTAGCGTTTCTTGCGCTCGTGGCGCGAGCGAATGATGAATTTGTCAGTGGCTTTGTTCGACCGGGTCTTGCGGCCCTTGGTCGGCTTGCCCCACGGGGTGACCGGGTGACGACCGCCCGAGGTGCGGCCTTCGCCGCCGCCGTGCGGGTGATCGACCGGGTTCATAGCCACGCCGCGAACGGCCGGGCGTTTGCCCATGTGACGCTTGCGACCGGCTTTACCCAGATTGGTGTTCAGGTGGTCCGCATTGGAGACCGCGCCAACGGTCGCCATGCAGTCCTGGTGCACCATGCGCAGCTCGCCGGACATCAGGCGAACCTGAGCATAACCGGCATCGCGGCCCACCAGCTGAGCGTAAGCGCCGGCGGAACGGGCGATCTGCCCGCCTTTGAGCGGCTTGAGCTCAACATTGTGATGATGGTGCGACCGGCATCGCTTTCAGCGGCATGGCGTTGCCCGGCTTAACGTCCACGCGCTCGCCTGCGACAACGATGTCGCCGGCAGACAGACGCTGCGGAGCCAGGATGTAAGCCAGTTCGCCGTCTTCGTACTTCACGAGTGCGATGAAGGCGGTGCGGTTCGGGTCGTATTCCAGACGCTCGACAGTCGCCGGCACGTCAAACTTGCGACGTTTGAAGTCGATGACGCGATACAGCTTCTTGGCGCCGCCGCCGCGACGACGAGACGTCACGCGACCGGTGTTGTTGCGACCGCCGGATTTGGTCAGACCTTCAACGAGGGTCTTTTCCGGACGACCGGAGTGCAGCTCGGACTTGTCCACCAGCACGAGAGCGCGGCGGCCAGGCGAGGTCGGCTTGAAAGTCTTCAGAGCCATGGGTCTCTCTCCTCTGCGCGCTTACAGGCCGGTGCTGACGTCGATGGAGTGGCCCTCTTCCAGGGTCACAACCGCCTTTTTGACGTCGTCACGCTTGCCCGCAATACCGCGGAAACGTTTGGTTTTGCCTTTTTGAACGATGGTGTTCACGGCCTTAACCTTGACCTTGAACAGCTCTTCGATCGCTTCGGCGATGTCTTTCTTGTTCGCAGACAGCGGCACGCGGAAGACGACCTTGTTCTCTTCAGAGAGAATGGTGGCCTTCTCGGTGATCACCGGCGACAGAATGGTGTCGTAATGGCGAGCAGCGGGCATGTTACGCAGCCTCCTGCGGCGCGAGCCGCTCGTTGATCTTCTCGACAGCCGCTTTGGTCAGGACCAGCACGTCACGACGCAGCACGTCGTAAACGTTCAGGCCTTGCGCCGGCAGAACGTCGATCAGCGGGATGTTGCGGGCGGCGCGGGCGAAGTTCTCGTCCAGCGTCTCGCCATCAATGATCAGCGCGTTCGACCAGCCCAGCTTCGAGAATTTCTCGGTCAGAGCCTTGGTCTTGGCTTCATCAAGACGCGCCTCGTCCAGGATCACCAGCTGCTTGGCGCCGGCTTTGGTGGACAGGGCGTGCTTGAGCGCCAGGGCGCGCACTTTCTTCGGCAGTTCGGTCGCATGGGAGCGAACGCGCGGGCCATGGGCACGCCGCCGCCCACGAAGATCGGGGCGTTGCGGGAACCGTGACGGGCGCCGCCGCCGCCTTTCTGGCGACCAAACTTTTTCTTGGTGCGGGCGATCTCACCGCGCTCTTTCGTCTTGTGGGTGCCGGCCTGACGGCGCGACAGCTGCCACTTGACGGCGCGCTGGAGGATGTCCGCGCGGACCTCTTCGATACCGAACACGGCATCAGAGAGATCAATCGATCCGGCTTTGCCGGCATCGAGCGTCACAACATCGAGTTTCATCAGTTAGCCCCTTCGTCCTGGGCTTCTTGAGCCTCAGCCGGAGCCTCGGCCGGAGCCGAATCGGCTTTTTCGAGCAGCTTGGCCGGATACGGCAGATCCTCAGCGCCAACGCCTTTGACAGCGTCGCGGATCTCGACCCAGCTTTCCTTGGAGCCCGGCACGGCGCCCTTCACGAGCACGAGGCCGCGCTCAGCGTCGACACGGACGATCTCAAGGCTCTGGATGGTGACACGCTCGGAACCGAGGTGACCGGCCATTTTCTTGCCCTTGAAGACCTTGCCCGGGTCCTGACACTGGCCGGTCGAACCGTGGGAACGGTGAGAGATCGACACGCCGTGCGAGGCGCGCAGACCACCAAAGTTCCAGCGCTTCATGCCGCCAGCGAAGCCCTTACCGATCGAGGTGCCGGACACGTCGACTTTCTGACCAACCACAAAGTGCTCGGCGGAAAGCTCGGCGCCCGCTTCGATCAGCGCATCTTCCGGCACGCGGAACTCGACCAGCTTGCGCTTGGGCTCGACAGAAGCCTTTGCGAAGTGGCCGCGCATCGCCTTGGAGGTGCGCTTGGCCTTGGCTTTGCCCGCGCCCAGCTGGACAGCGGTATAGCCATCATTTTCAGAGGTGCGCTGTGCCACCACCTGGAGACCGTCCAGGTGAAGCACCGTCACCGGCACATGATCGCCGTCTTCGGTGAAGACGCGGGTCATGCCCAGCTTCTTGGCCAGAAGGCCAGTGCGCATGGATGCAGCCTGCTTCATGGCCTTACGCTCCCAGCTTGATCTCGACGTCCACGCCGGCAGACAGGTCGAGCTTCATCAGCGCGTCCACGGTCTGCGGGGTGGGGTCTACGATGTCCAGCATCCGCTTGTGCGTGCGGATTTCGAACTGCTCGCGCGACTTCTTGTCGACGTGCGGACCGCGCAGAACAGTGAATTTCTCCAGCCGCGTCGCAGCGGAATCGGTCCACGCACATTCGCGCCGGTGCGCTTTGCGGTGGAAACGATCTCACGCGCCGAAGTGTCTAGCACGCGGTGGTCGAACGCCTTCAGGCGGATTCTGATGTTTTGTTGCGCCATCGGTCCGGTCCCAACATGCACAAGAGCCGCGCAAAGGACGGAACGCCCCGGCAGCTCTTGCAATCCAAATTTTTTTCGCTTCGAGAACTGCGTTTGCCCAAGGGCACTGCCAGTTCGTCAGAGGGACCGTGCAATACGCGTTCCGCCCCTCCCCGTCAACACCTAGTCACAAGATTCACCACCACATCGGCAGTTTAAACTCTTCGCCAGGTGCGGCTTACGCACAGACGGGGAATTGATCGCCCTGTCGGGCTGTCAAAGAGCTTAAACGACGCCAAAGCGTCCGGTGCGGCGAGTGACTCGACGCTGACACCGCGTATGTATCCCGAGCGCGGTTGATTCACAACAGACCGTCGCAGATGCGACTGCGAGAATCATCACGATCGCCACACCCCCACATGCAAAACGCCCCGGAGCGGGGCTCCGGGGCGTTCTGTCAGCTTGCGCTGTCGAGTGAAGCGTAAGGCTTACTCGATGATCTTGGAC
>LZQR01000260.1_pt1 | contig 13715 bp, 20 predicted proteins | sample 768601 | NCBI WGS metagenome assembly LZQR01 (sample SAMN05207299, study PRJNA324521) | oil field metagenome | isolation source: sample BH-FW-24 from oil reservoir | place: India: Bombay High | collected 2015-12-04
GCGTGCGCCGATCACCTGGCCTTCGGTCAGGAAACTGGCCTGTACCATGTTGGACAGGACTTCATTGGCACGCGCGCGGGCTGCAGGCAGGTTGATGTGCCAGGCCGGATTACGGCGTGCGCCGATCACCTGGCCTTCGGTCAGGAAACTGGCCTGTACCATGTTGGACAGGACTTCATTGGCACGCGCGCGGGCTGCAGGCAGGTTGATGTGTGGGGCGTATTTGGTCGGTGCCTTGTAGAGACCTGCCAGCATTGCACTTTCAGCAAGCGTCAGCTCACGCACATTCTTGTTGAAATAGAATTCGGAAGCGGCCGTCACCCGAAGACGCCGCCGCCCATGTAGGCGCGGTCGAGATAGAGCTTGAGGATTTCCTGCTTGGAAAGGTTCGCTTCCAGCCACAGCGCCAGATAGGCTTCCTTGATCTTGCGGCTGAGACTGCGCTCGTTGGTCAGGAAGAGGTTTTTGGCCAGCTGCTGGGTGAGCGTCGAACCGCCCTGGACAACACCGCCTGCGCGCGCGTTCTCGACCATGGCCCGGAAGGTGCCGAAAAATCAATTCCGAAGTGGCTGAAGAAACGGCGATCTTCGGTGGCGAGCGTCGCCTTTATCAGGGAGTCTGGAATTTCCTCAAGCGGGACGCTGTCGTTGAGAACGATCCCGCGTCGGCCGATTTCCTTGCCGAAGCGGTCCAGGAAGGTCACCGCGAAATCGTCCGTGGTCTTCCAATCGGCATAGCGGGTTGCCTCGAAGGCTGGCTGGGCGAAGGCCAGCACCACGATGAAACCGGCAAGACCGTAAGTCAGGCCGTCAGACGAAAGCTCGGCAAGAACGCGCCAGATGCCCTTGGCCCGGAACCGCCGCAAGAAGGCGTCATAGCCTTCGAATATCCGGCGGATAGCTGTTCCGCTCTTCCACAGGGCCGTGTCGATAAGGGCATCGATCGCCAGGAAAAAGCGGCGAATACGATTGCGCTTTTTCGGCGGCTTCTGCTCCGGCGGATTGCCGGTTTCGACATCATCTGATTGCGGTTTGTCCGTCACGCGAACAAGGTCTCCGGATCAAAAAGGACCGGCCCAAACTAGCCGTTTTCGAGGTCGTGCAAACTGGTTGCCAACGTGCCCCTTTCATTGGAACAGTTTACCTAAAGTTCTTGCAATTTCATTGAGGAAAAACAGCCCGTTTTTTCGCCCGGGTTGCCCGACAGCCTGTAGCATGATAGGCGCCGATTGTTCCGGCCCAAGAAAGGCGCACAAGACTTCATGATTGTGGACGATACCTCACGCGAGCTTCCGTTCTGGAAAACCCGCACACTGGAAGACATGACGCAGTCCCAGTGGGAATCGCTTTGCGACGGCTGCGCACGCTGCTGTCTTAACAAGCTTGAGGACTGGGACACTGGCGAAATCGTCTGGACGGATGTTGCCTGCACGTTGCTTGATGGCACCAGCTGCCGCTGCAAGGATTACGACAACAGGGCAACCATCGTGCCGGACTGCATTCAGCTCACACCGGGTGAGGTGAGGACACTGACCTGGCTGCCGCCAACCTGTGCCTATCGGCTGGTGCGGGAAGGCAAGGATCTCTACTGGTGGCATCCTTTGGTGTCGGGAGATCCTGAAACGGTCCATCAGGCGGCATTCCGTTCGCGGGCGGACGATCCCCGAAGACGGCATGGCTCTGGAAGACTACGAGAACCACGTCGTGTTCTGGCCGGGGGAAATGCCGGAAGACCGGAAGGGTTGAGCTAACCCTGCCGATCAGGATGCAGTTACACTATTCGAGTCCGCTTTGATCACTCTCATTGTCTGATCAGGAAAGCCTCGACATGGCGGCGGAGCCGGTGTTCCAGTTCCGCCCGGTCAGTCAGTTGATGGCTTTGACCAGGATGGCTCCATGGATCATGAAGCTATCAGCCATCGACCATTTCCTTGGGTGACCGATCCTGCCTCAGGTCCGGCTTCAGGCTGGCCCCTGTTGCCAGAACGTCAGGAAATGCTCCAGTTCCGCATCGAGGGCGTCCAGAGTTTCGACAAATTCAGCAGCGCAATTGGGTTTGGTCACACCGATATTGTCCAGGAACAGCCTTAGGATTGTCGGGCTGTCGGTGATGACGTCGATCAACGCCATCATGCGCCGGGTCAGCAGTCCGACAGGGTCGGACAATTGGTCGGGTTCTGCTGCTTCGTCGGACGTCGCCGCACGCAGGGCATTCAGCCGGTCCAGCAGCACGTAGGACAATAGGCCGTCCATATCGCCGAAATGCGAGAACACGGTCCCCTTTGCGACACCTGCCTCCTGAGCAACCGCTTCCGCGGTAACCAGGTCCAATCCGTGTTTTTGACTGAGATCGCGTGCGGCAGCCAGTACCCGTGCCCTTGTGGCAATGCTCCGCTGTTGTGGTTTGCGTGTCATGATTTTCCGTTAAAATGACCGTGGTCAAAAAATATCTTGACGGATGTGATGCGGAATGTCAAAAAATGACCACGGTCAATTTTGGCGTTTGACGCCTGCAAGCTCACAAGGTTGGACATGACAAGAGTACTGGTATTGGAAGGACACCCGGCCAAGGGCACGTTTTTGCGGCGCCCTCGCGGCGGAATATGCAAATCATGCGCAAAAGGGTGGAAACGAAGTGCGGGTCAGGCATTTGGCCGACCTGGACTTCGACGCGGATTTCGGAGTGTCATCCTTCAAGGATGCGAAGCCTCTGGAGCCTGACCTCGAAGCACTGTGGCAGGATATCCTGTGGTGTGAACATTTCGTGCTCACGCACCCATTGTGGTGGGGCGGTCTGCCGGGCAGGTTGAAGGGGTTGTTCGACCGGATCCTGCTGCCGGGCATGTCCTTTCAATACGTGAAAGGCAAGCCTCTGCCTGAGAAACTGCTCAAGGGCCGCACCGCGCAGGTCCTGGTGACTTCCGACACATCCGGGTTGGTACTTCACCTGGATTTATGGTGCCGGTGCCAAAAAGCAGACCGAGAAGCAGATCCTCGATTTCTGCGGTCTCAAGCCCAAAGGCTACCATATGTTCTCGCCGATCCGCGGCTCGAGCGACGAGGCAAAGCGGAAGATGCTGACGCGGGCCGCTGCCCTTGGTCGCAAGGTTGCCTGAAGCGTTTTGCATCGGTCACGGTGGACGTTCAAACGGCCTTCGTTGAACGTCCTCATGTGGCCCGCGAAAGATCCTAGTTTCCGGCTGCCGCCTTCTCGGCGCTTCCGTTTGCCGACGCTGCTGTTCGTTGAAGAAAACGACGTAATACTGGTAGATGTTGCCGACGTAATCGACAGGTTCCCGGCCGATTTCGGAAGCCACGATCCATTCGACGTTGTCAAACCACTTGTCCGGGTCAAAGCCCTGTTGCTTGGCTTTCTCGCGCAGCTTGGCAAACCGGCTGGGGCCGGCGTTGTAGGCCGCAAGCGCAAAGAAGGTCTGGTTGGCATCCCGAGTCTGAAGACCGGCAAAATACTGGTTGGCAAGGTACCGAAGATATTTGACGCCTGCCTGAACGTTCTTGTCCGGATCAGCATCAATTCCGCTGATGTTGATCGGGTCGCCCTTGGCCGTAGCCGGCTTGATCTGCATCAGTCCAACGGCGCCAGCGCGGCTGTGGGCTTTCTGGTCGAAACGCGATTCCTGAAAGCTTTGCGCAGCGATCAACAGCCAGTCGATCTCATACTCGTCGCCGTATTTTTGAAAAATGGTTTGGAGACTGGCGAGGTCGTTCTTGTAGTCCGCGCTGCGCATGTCCCGGAGGTAGTCGGCCTCTTTCAGATATCGCTTGAGGATGATGTTGCCGAGCAGGGTGCCTTTTGTCACGGTGGCGGCGAAGGATCGACTTCCTTCAGAAGGTCCAGCGCATTGTTGCGAACGGCTATGGCAATCTCTCCATCCGTGCGCACGGCTGCCGAGGGATGCATCTTCAGGCCGTCCAGAACTTCCAGCCAGAGCTCGGCCTTGTGCTGGTCCACGATCACCATGAAATGGCGCCGGCTGACACCATTTCCAGAAGATCCTCTCTTCCATGTGCTCGTCAGCAGTCACAATGTCGACCGGCTTGGCGCCCTTTTGGACGAGCGTATCGTTAAGTGCCTTGAGGCTCTGATAATAGGAAGACGAAGCCCGGACGTGAACGGTCTGACCTGACAGGGCTTCAGGTGAGGGAAGGTCGGCAACCCCTGCGGCGGTGACCGGTACTTCGTGCACATCCTTCAGCAAAGGGGACGAAAAGGCGACCAGGTCTTCCCGTTCGCGGGTAATGGTCAGATTGCCGATCGCGATGTCGCCCTTGCCCGCGGCAAGATCTGAAAACAAGTGATTTCTCGGGGTCGGAACAAGTATGAGCTTTGCATCCTTCGCCTTCTTCTCGTGGATCTTGTCCAGGTATTTGTCGAACTCGGTCATGAGATCAACCGAGCTGCCGCGCTGAACGCCCTTGTCGATGAAGTAACCGGTCTTTGAAAACGGGATCAGGACCCGAATGTAGCCACGCTTGAGCAAGGCGTCGAAGTCGCCGTCGAACGGTTCAAGCAGTTTGTTCTCAAGCGTTTCGGCAAGGCCCGTGCCCATCGCGCTTGCCAAGGTTGACTGGCTTGCGAGGCTCGCTACCACAAGAGCCATTGAAAACATCAGGTTCAGGAGATGTGGCAGGAAGTGCCGGATCGGTATCATGAAGCCCCCACGGACAATTTCATCCGCAGAGTAAAGGCTTGAAATCACTCCCGATCAAGCGCCAAGTCGTACCTGAGCCCTGGAAGCTTTACCTTTTAAATGTCAGCGAAACCGTACCGACGTAATCCCGGCCTTCATGACCTTCGCGGTGTTTCTGACCGTGTTTCTGTCGACCTGTGTCAGCGTGTCGTCAAAACGAAGCAGCAATGGCCCGTTCTCAGTCTCCAGGCTCGCGACGTAGGAGAAACGAAGGTCTCCATTTTCATCTGTACGAACGTTTGCCGGACCCAGCACGTCGGCTCTCTGGCCGATGTATCGGTCTTCGGCAACCTTCTGGAAGAACCAGGTCTTGGAATCACGTTCACCGTCTTCGTAGACGAAGTCCTCGCGAAGCCGGAGCGTAAAGGTCTTGCTGTTCCAGGTTCCTGTCAGGGTGACGGTGAATGGTCGGTAGACACCGGCGATCTTGCTTTCAAAAAAACGCCCTTGCCCACCGTTTTTCCGCGGAAGAATTCTTCCAGCACCAGGGATTTGGCGTCGGCCGGAACAGAAGCAGCGACACCTATGGCGAACATGGCGAGAAGCAGAAAACGGTGAACGCGGGTCATGATGGCAGAACCTCCTTCAGGAAATCTGCCAGTTTACGCAGGTCGCGCGCGTCGGATCTGGTGACTAGCTTCCGAACCGCTCTCGCCACGTCGGGACCGGATCGTCGGTTGCCGGGGCTGCATTATAGACGCCGCGGGCGATGGCACGTGCCAGGCACGAAGCAGCTGCCGCACCGAGCTGAACCATGTCTTCCAGTCCGTTTTCCATTCGGCGTTGGCCCGTGGAGAGGGCGAAGACGAGATCGCCATCAAGCGGTGTGTGGGCGGGCCAGAGAGCCCGCGCGAGCCCGTCATGCGCCATGACCGCGAGGCGTTTCGCTTCGCCCTTGGTCAGGATGGCATCGGTCGCAACAGCTGCGATCGTGGTGTTGGCACCGGCCTTGAGGCCGTCAAGTTTGGTGCGGACCGTGATGCTGTCCGGCGGCAGCGGATGCGCCATTCCCAGGCCACCGAACTCATCGCCGATTTCAAAGGGGGCCGCCCAGAAGTGCGCGCTGTCCCCCACGGTTGCCCGCCCAAGCGCGTTCACCGCGACAATGGCGCCGACCGTAATGCCGTTTTCCAGTACATGGGAGGCAGACCCGAGGCCGCCTTTCAGATTTGCGGTGGTGGCTCCGGTGCCGGCACATGGAGCTAGGGAAAATCATGGCCGATTGCATCAAGTGCAGACCGGCCGAGATCCCGGTAAGGCGCCGCCTGTCCCCAGCTCTTGTCGCCGCCGTTCAGGAGGTCGAACAGGATGGCGGTGGGAACGATCGGAACGCGGACCGGGCCGACCTGGAATCCGTAACCCAGTTCGGCAAGGCGTCCCTGGACACCTGCACCGGCATCCAGACCGAAGGCGGACCCACCGGCCAGCACGATGGCGTCGATCTTCTCGACGGTCTGCTCCGGCTCCAAGAGCGCGATTTCACGGGTGCCAGGTGCACCGCCGTGAATGGCCACCGAGGTGACCGCGGGTTCGTCCGGTACGAGCACGGTCGCACCGGATTTCAGTTCAAGATCGGAAGCATTGCCGACCTTGAGGCCCGGGACATCGGTGATCAGGTTGCGTAAACCGGCCATGGGCAGACGGTCCTCGATTGAAGGTGGACGATAAGGAGTGTGATCGGCTGCGTGTCAGGTGTCGAGGCTTTTGTAGCCCCGGCGGACATAGAGAAGGGATTTGCCGGGATCGGTCATCCGAAGGTCGGTCACGGTGCCGACGATGATCGAATGCGTACCCATTTCGGTGACTGAATAGACTTCACAATCGACGCTGAGACGCGCGCTGTTGAGGGCGGGGCAGCCAGTGGCCAGACTTGTCCAGTCGCCTTTCTCGAACCTTTGCGGCATGTCCAGCTTGTCTCGCCCGGCAAAGGTGTCGGAAATTTCCTCGTGATCGTCGCTGAGCGTGTTGAGGCAGAAGCAGCGGTTTTCGAGAACTGCGCCATGAATGCGTGTTTCCTGTTCAGGCAGATCAGAATGCTGGCGGGTTCGTCGCTGACCGAACAGGCAGCCGAAACGGTTGCACCCATGCGGCCGCCGGGGCCGTCAGTGGTCACCACGTGGACGGCTGCAGCAATCCGGCTCATGGCTTCCCGAAAAATGGCGGTCTCCAGAGGAAGCCTGTCCTGGTCTTCGGATTCTGAAGAGGTTGGGGACATCAAGTCGGCTCCTGGGCGGCTCAGCGGGAATCATTCGTCTGTCGGACGCGGACGGGAGTTTAGGCGGCCACGGAAAGGATGCCTAGACCATGCTGTGCCCGACACGAGGCTGACCGGTTTTTCTGATATTTCAAGGTCAACACCTTATGAACGAGCGTCGGAAGATCTCGTAAACCCCTCCAACCGAAGTCGTGGGCCGGAAAGCTCATGAATTCATATGGGGCAGGTGTTCCGCATTTGCCACCTAAGCCACAAGTGCGGATTGAGCTGCGGACCGGGCCGCGCTAGGGGTAGGGGGCGATCACCGGATCTTGGGGAGACGAATGACCTTTCAGCAGTTTCTGGCCAGTGCTGGCCTCCTGGCTTGCAGCCTCGTTGCGACACCTGCTGTCGCCGACATCCGGATCGCTGTTGCCGGGCCGATGAAAGGGCAGTTTGCTGCTTTCGGTGAAGAAATGCGTATTGGCGCGGAAAAGGCGGTTGCCGATCTCAATGCGGCCGGCGGGGTCAACGGCGAGACACTGGTGCTGGAAACCGTCGACGATGGTTGTGATGCGGACCAGGCTGTGGCCGTGGCCAACCAGTTGATCGGCAGAGACGTTGTCTTTGTTGCCGGCCATCTTTGTTTCAGCAGCTCTATTGCCGCCGCTGAAGTCTATGCCGGAGCGGGATCGTTCAGATGTCACCGGCAACGACCTTGCCGAAATTCACCGACGAGCGGCAAGGCGAAGGCATCTTCCGTCTCGCCCCGAGGGATGACCGGCAGGCGGACGTGGCCGGCAAGTTGCTGGTGAATGAATTCGGCGACAAACGAATTGCAATTCTGCATGACAAGACAGCTTACGGCAAAGGTCTTGCCGACGCGGTCAAGGGGGTCGTGAACGAGCTGGGAACAGCGAGAGCATGGCGCTGGGGTTTGACGCAGGCGGTGACGATTTCCGCAGCCTCGTGTCGCAACTGAAGCTTCAGGCTGTCGATGTTGTTTACCTGGGCGGTTATCACCCGGAAGCGGGGCTGATAAAGCTGGAGATGGACCGTCAGCGGTTGGGCGCGGTGCTGGTGGCCGGCGATGCACTGATGACGGAAGACTATTGGTCCGTAACAGGTGAGGCGGGGAATGGAACCTTGCTGACCTATCCGGAGATCCCCCGGGATCGCCCCGAAGCACAGGAACTGGTTGCTGATCTGGAAGCGGCGGGAGGTTCCGCGGATCGTTTCACATTGACGACCTATGCCGCAATTCAGGCCTGGGCACAGGCTGTCGAGGTCGCTGGTGGTACGGCGTTGCAAGGCGTGGCGACTGCTCTTCAGGAAGGAACCTTCGACACGGTGCTCGGAGATGTAACCTTCGATGGCAACGGTGACAGCAATCTGCCGGACTACATTGTCTATGAGTGGCGCAATGGTGTGCCAGAAGCCCGCTAGATCTGCCCCATAATGCAAGAGCACGCGGCCCTTGCAGGCACGCGTGCTTCTCAGGAATACAAGGCAAATGGTGTAGGTCAGCTACGTTTTCCGGTGCCTCTGATCTCGAGATTGACCTTGTCGGCGTAGATCGGCAAACCGGCATCCATGCCGTAGAGGCTGCGGAAAACCCGCCTGACACTTCGAATCCGACCTGACCGTTGGCCTTGCTGTCGGTAATCTTCACCGAAAGCTTGGTGCGTTTCTGCTTTCCGCGAAGGTTCAAGACACCCTCGACTTCCGCCGTGTTCTGGCCGGTAATATGAACCCGGGTGCTCTGGAATGTGGCCACCGGGTGGTTGGCGACATCAAACATGGCCGAACTCTTCAGAAAACCTGTAACCTTGTCGTTGTTCGTGTGAACACTTCTCAGGTCGACCTTCACGACCACCTGGCTCTTTTCCGGGCGGTTTTGGTCCAGTGTCATCTTGCCGGATACGGTCTTGAATTCACCCGTGACAGGGCCGCGTCCGAGGACCCGGACAGAAAAGCCGGTCGCCAGTTGAGCCGGTGACAGCAGGTAGGTGCCAGTCAGGGATCCGGCGAATGAAGGCAAAGGTGCCGCGGCGAGTGCGACAAGACAGGCGAAGGTTGCGACGGTTTTTCGAAAGGGGCGTTTGAAGCCGCGTGTCGTGGCAGATGTTTGGGTCATTCGACAGGTCCTTGAACAAGATCAACGATGCAACTGGTGCGGCCATGTTCCGCAAGTTTTAAACTCAGGCTCTCTCTTCGAGCCATGGACGCACTATCTCATGAGGCTCCGTCAGACGCGGTGACGCCTGTCACAGGCAAAGATGCGATTGTTCGACCGGTATTCGCTCACGCCCAGATACCAGTTGGCTGGCCGTATTGTCTCTTCACGTTGGAGTCTGATTAACCTTTTGGTAAGAAAATAGGCCTGTCCCGGTTCTTTCAAGGGAAGGGGCAAGGTAATCTCGGCGCAACTGCATGGAGTTTGTAATGCGTCTGGTCTCCTTGTTCCGCGTTTTCATTCCTTTGATGATGCTTGTTGCAATCAGTGTTCCGCCAAAGTCTGCCGATGCGCCGAAGTGGTGGGCTTCTCGGATGCCCGCTTTCGCGCCGGAACAATCGTGATAAAGAATTCCGAAAGCGGCTTTATCTGGTGCTCGGCGCCAACAGGGCGATCCGCTACAGGGTTGCAGTCGGCAAACGGCAAAAATCCTGGACCGGACAGGCATTCATAACAGCAAAATACGTGAAGCCCGACTGGGCGCCGTCGGACGAAGTCCGTCGAGACTTTCCGCATTTGCCGACGGTCATTCGCGGTGGCGCGCCCAACAACCCGATGGGCGTTGCCGCCATGACGCTGTCCAACGGAAACTACGCCATTCACGGCACCAACAGGCCGGGCTCCATCGGGCGCGCGGTTTCGTATGGCTGCATCCGGATGGCCAATCACGACATCGAGGACCTGTTTCAAAGGGTAACGGTTCGCACGCCTGTGGTGGCATTGCCTTGAACCAGCCGAGTGCATTCGTTGGCTAGCCGGTAACTGGCGAGGAGATCAGTCTTACCTGTCTCGCTTGCCATTGCGTCCGGATGACGGTGCCGACCAGGCATTTTCCGGGGGTTTCTTCCGGTCCAGATAGGTTCCCAGCATCAGGACGACACCCAGCAGCAGGCAGCTTGTTCCCGCGAAGAACAGTTCGAACGGCGCCTGCTCGGAGGGGGAAATCTGCATTTTATGAAGCACGACCGTGCCGATGATCATGGGCAGCAGGTAAAGAGCAAGCGCGGTGAACTGGCGGTAGAAATTTGACCTGCCCGGTTGCATCACGCTCTGGAAAGGAGCCTGATTGCGCATCTGGACCAGGAGGTCTACCGACACCAGCCACATGCCGAACTGCGTGATCATCGACAGTTCGTTCCCCCACAGAAAGAACGCATAGACTGTTTCCGCAAAGCCGAAGGACAATACGGCCAGGCAGACAGACACCAGGAGCAGCCTGACGACGGTATGCCGTTCCTGGGAAAGCTCGAAACTGAAGCAGCAAAACAGGAAGAGAGCCGTTTCAATCGAGAACCGGCCGTACATATTGATCGATTCCAGGGAATGGGACAGCCAGCTGTCGGCAAATAGCGTGATCTGTTCCGGAAACAGGGCCTCGGCAATACGAAGGCCCGAGAGCAGGATCATCAGGCAGCACAGGGTACCCCTGAGCCAGACCGAGCGCGCCCATTGCAGGCGAAAGAAGATAGCTCCGGCCAGAATGAGAAAACCAAGTGCCGTGATTGGATGAGTAGAGGCTTGGGCCGGAAAAGGGATCGCCGGAAGAAAGATAGACGTTGTGTCCGAGACCAAACAGGATGACGAGCAGAAGTGAACAGCCAATCACTTGATGGTACACTGTTTTGTCGAGATCCTGATTATTGTTCCTGGTCATAACGCGGCAGCAAATTCAAGAAGTAACGTCTGTTTCACACCACAAAAGTGTAGCGCAGTTTAATCGCGTTTTCGAGGTCAAGTTCATGCGGCAGCGCACACCCTGCCGCAGAGGCAGCATGTCGCATTTAGTTTCATGAAATTGAATATATGGTGGGTCCGAGGCCTGCAAACGACCTCTCAAATGACCCTGTCAACTTCTAGTGCCCCAACACGAAGCTGGCAGGGTCTCTTTGTTCATGCCGTCATTTTGAAGCAGAAAATCACCTGCTTCCAGCCTGCATGAAACCAGGTCAGTCACGCGCCGTATTCCAGACTTTTGAGTGTCAATTGGACACGTCTGAGCAATGGGCTACCAAACTTACGATTTCAGCCAACGCTTCGGATTGACACTGCTGTCGCGACTGCCTGAACCCGACAACGCAGAGACAAGATCGGCAACCGCGTCGAGTGAATGAACCGCTCGGAATTCGTCCACATTCGGCAGCATGGCGCGGATACCTTTGCCTTTGCTTCGAAGCCTTCGAAGCGCAGCAGGGGATTAAGCCAGATTAGTCGACGGCAAGAGCGGTGCAGCCGGTCCATTTCCCGCTCAAGATCCTCGTCTGTATCGCGCTCCAAGCCGTCGGTGATCAGCAGTACGGTCGGCTGTCCCGACAGGACGCGGCGAGACCAATGCCGGTTGAAATCATGCAGTGCAGAGGCGATGCGGGTGCCACCCGACCAGTCCTCGACACCTGACGAGCAAGCTTCCAGGGCCTCGTCAGGATCCTTCATGCGCAATTGTCTCGTGACGTTCGTCAAACGGGTGCCAAACAGGAATGTGTGTACATCCCGCCGTTCCACGGTCAGACCATGCAGAAAATGCAGCAGAAGCCTGGAGTACTGGCTCATGCTTCCGGAGATATCGCAAAGGGCGACGAGCGGTGGCCGTTTTTCCGCCGGTTTGCGGAACTTCAGGTCAATTATGTCACCACCGGCCCGCATGGAGGCGCGCAAGGTTCGGCGTGGATCGACTTTTCCTCTGGACGCCGGCTTGAGGCGACGAAGCCTGATCTTGTCCAAAGGCATTGTCATGGCCCTGAGCGCCAGCTTGGCTTCGGTAATTTCATCCGACGTCATCTGCGCGAAGTCCTTGGTCTGCAGCAATTCCTTGCCGGAGACCGTGAACTTTGCATCGATTTCGATCTGGGGAACGGTTTCCTCTGCGACCCGCTCTTGCGCTGCCTGAAACGCTGCGAGACCGTGTCTGGCCGGCTCGGTTTTTCAGGCTCACCTCTGGGCGGGGCGACCGGCGACAGGATCGCCAGCATCTTCTCGATCAATCCACGCTTTGCCAGTAGATCCGGAAAGCCTCGTCGAACAGCACCTTCTGTTCGCGTTTGCGCACGAAGACCGCATGCAGTGTCCAGTAGAGGTCCTCACGGCTTTCGATGCCGGAGACTTCCACGGCCGCAACCGCATCCACCACGGAGGCGGGGCCGACGGGAACGCCCGCCTTGCGCAGCGTTCGCGCGAAATAGACGATGTTGTCCGTGATCCGCGATCGCAACTCAGGAGAGGGTGTCATTGCAGCCTCCCGGATGAGTGCGATGGGACGCTTGTGGTCTTGTCACCTGTTCAAACCGCCGGCATGGATTGCTGGTGCGGAGCGTCCTTGCGGATGTCGTCGATCATCTGGCGCACTTTTGAGCCGCGGACGCGTTCGATGTCGTCCTGGTATTTCAACAGAACGCCTAGCGTGTCGGATGCCATGTCCGGATCGAGCGCCATTTCGTTGAGTTCGGAAAGAGCTGTCGCCCAGTCCAGGGTTTCGGCGACACCGGGTTGCTTGAAAAGATCCTCGTCGGCACGCAGCTTCTGCACGAAGGCAACCACTTCGCTTGCAAGGCGCTGGGCGGCACCGGGAACCTTGCGGCGGACAATCTCCAGCTCGCGCTCGGCATCGGGGTAGTCGACCCAATGGTAGAGACAGCGGCGTTTCAGGGCATCGTGAATTTCACGCGTGCGGTTGGTCGTGATGATGACGATGGGCGGCTCGGCTGCCTTCACGGTGCCGAGCTCGGGAATTGTCACCTGGTTATCGGCCAGAACTTCCAGAAGAAAGGCTTCGAACGCTTCATCCGCCCGGTCGAGTTCGTCGATCAGGAACACCGGCGCGCCTGCCAGCGAAGGTTCGAGCGCCTGCAGCACGGGGCGCTTGATCAGGAAGCGTTCGTCGAAAATCGATTTGGAAAGCTCGGAGTGGTCAGTGTCGCCGGCTGCTTCCGCGACACGGATTTCGACCATCTGAGCGGGGTAGTTCCACTCATAGACCGCGGAGGCGACGTCGAGACCTTCATAGCATTGCAGGCGGATCAGGTCTCTTCCGAGGGTCGACGACAGGACCTTGGCAATTTCCGTCTTGCCGACACCGGCTTCGCCTTCCAGAAACAGGGGGCGTTTCATCTTCAGGGCCAGATGCAGAACGGTGGCAAGCGACCGGTCGGCCACGTAGCCCGCCTGATCCATCAGGGCGAGAGTGTCGTCAATGGAAGCCGGCAGCTGGTTCATGTTTCCTCCGGTGAACGGGTGGTGATCCCGGTTATATAGAGATACTGGCGTCGAGAACATTGGTGTTGAAGGCACATTTTTCGTGGCCACCGTGTTCCCCCTAATGGGTTTCTGTTTTCGAACCTTCTATAAAAGCGAAACTGATTCAAGGGAGGGAAGTAGAGTGTTGCGCAGCAAACCGTTTTTGGTGTCGCCGTCATCCTGTTTGCAGCATCGTCTGCCCTGGCTTCTGACGGAGCTTATCCGACGGATCCGGTGAGCGTTGCGACCGGCCGGGAGCTGGCGGAAATCCATTGTGCTACCTGCCATGCAGTCGGCAGGGACGACCAGAGTGCACAGTCCGGTGCTCCTGCCTTTCGTGATCTTCA
>LZQR01000261.1_pt1 | contig 13694 bp, 16 predicted proteins | sample 768601 | NCBI WGS metagenome assembly LZQR01 (sample SAMN05207299, study PRJNA324521) | oil field metagenome | isolation source: sample BH-FW-24 from oil reservoir | place: India: Bombay High | collected 2015-12-04
GTACGGGCCGTCACCGTGCGGGGCGACGGCCCTGGTAAAGTAAAGCGCGCGATGATGGCCGTGGCCGTTGGGCGTGGTGACTGCCTTGACGAAATTCGGATCGTCCCGGAAGGCGGTATTGGTGAACTCGGTCATGATGGTGCCCAGGTCGACATCGGCAATGGCGAGCGGTGCAAAGGCCGCCCGGATGGCTTCCGGTGCGATCAGCGGCACATCGCCCTGCACGTTCAGGATGACATCGTGCTTTCCGTCCGGATCGATCAGTCCCGCTGCCTCGTGAATGCGATCGGATCCGGAGACGTGGTCCGCACGCGTCATGACTGCCTTGCCGCCATGGTCCTGCACCGCTTCGAAAATGTCCTTGTCATCACAGGCAACGGCCACCGGGCCGATATCCGCGTTGCGGGCCTGTTCCAGAACACGCACGATCATGGGTTTTCCGCAGATGTCGGCAAGCGGTTTGCGCGGCAGTCGGGTGGCAGCGAGGCGGGCCGGGATAATCACAAGAGCAGCGGTCAATCGGGTCTCCATGGAGCCGGACGGGCGGAAGAAATGCAAAAAACACGTGCCGCGTCCGTTTGTCGTATCAGATGCCCTTTTAAAGCTATGGACAGCAAGGTCAAAAAATTTGTAGGTTCCGGCAAAATTCGAAAAGCTGATAGGGGTCGCAGCGACGCTGCGGGCCCGGACGCGTATGAGCTTGGAGCCGGAGAGAATGGATTCCTTCACGCTGAACAAGGCCGCTGGTGCGGTACTGATGGTTCTGATTCTGACTATGGGTGTCGGCATTGTCTCCGACATCATCTTCCATCCGACGATCCCGGGTAAACCGGGTTATGAAATCGTCGTGGCGTCTGCAGAGGATAGCACCTCGGAAGTCGGCGCGGTTCCGGAAGTGGTGCCGATCTCCGAGCGCCTGGTCGAAGCATCTGCTGAAGACGGCGCGAAAGTGGCCAAGAAATGCGCCGCCTGCCACGACTTCACGCAGGGCGGTGCCAACAAGGTTGGCCCGGGTCTTTGGGATGTCGTCGGCCGCAAGCCTGGTTCCCACGAAGGTTTCGGCTATTCTTCCGCAATGACCGCATTCGGTGAAGAAAATCCGGAGTGGACCTACGAAGAACTGGATCACTTCCTGGAGTCCCCGAAGAACTTCATCTCCGGCACCACGATGGGTTTTGCCGGTCTGCGTAAACCGGAAGACCGGGCAGACCTGATTGCCTACCTGCGTGAACAGGCCGATTCGCCTGCACCGCTGCCGACCGAGTAAAATCTCGTCGACATCGCAGACGTGACTTGAATTGTAGAGAAGCCGGGTTAGCTACCCGGCTTTTTTATTTGATTTATAAGAAAAATTAACAAATCTTACGTTACGTAGTTCTGTTGAAAGTGGGCTAAGGTCGGGCAAGGACCCTATGGGCATCAACTTGACGAGGAATGTATTTTCTAAGTCGAATGGAACGTGGATCGCTTCCATCGTTGCTGCCGTCTGTTTTCTCGCTGGTATCGCCGTCACTGCGCACGTCGGTCAACTGGTCCGCAACGAACTTGTTTCCCAGCACAAACGTCAGGCCGTCGCTTCGCTCTCCGAAGCGCGGGCGCGCCTTGAAGGCGAAATCAACCGGACAGTGGCCCACGGTCTCGGGATCCGGGCCTATGTGTCCCAGTTCGTCGAACAGCCATTCGATATGGAAGACTACCGGGAAATCGCGGTCGAACTGATCGAGGAAAATCCGTCCATCCGCTCTATCGGCCTGGCACCCAACAACATTCTTCGCGCGGTGTTTCCGCTGGAGCCAAACCAGGCGGCGCTCGGTCTGAACTACCGCATGAACACGGCGCAGTGGCCCGCAATCCAGCAGGCCATGGTGACGCGTGAAGTCGTTATTGCAGGCCCACTGGAACTTGTGCAGGGGGGCAGGGCCCTCCTGATCCGAATTCCCATCTTTCCAGCCAGCTTCCTTGGGCAACCGCTGAAGGAGCGCAGTTACTGGGGTGTCGCCACCCTGGTGCTGGACGAAGAGGGCATGATGAAGACTGCCGGCATCACGGATGTAATCAACGGCATCCGCATCGGCCTTGTGAACCGGAGCGCGGTTGCCTCCAACAACATGATTTTCGGCAGCCAGTCTCTCCTTGAAAAGGACCATGTGTCCCTGCCTCTGCATCTTCCCGGCGGTCTGAACTGGGAGCTTGTCGGCCTTCCGGAGGCCGGCTGGTCGAGCACGGGCAACCAGGTCTGGATCACGCAACTCGTCGGCAGTCTGATCTCGCTCGTCTTTGGCGCCATGGCGTTTCTGTTGATCAGCGAGGTCTACAAGGTTCGCTCCATGGCGCTGCATGACCCGCTGACAGGACTGGCAAACCGGCGCCTGCTGGAAGACCGCATGCACCAGCTTGCCGCCATGTGCGAGCGCAGTGGCGTGGGCTTCGAGATTTTTTATGTCGATCTGGATGCCTTCAAGCCGGTCAACGACAACTATGGTCACGCAGTTGGCGATCAGCTTCTGATCGAGGTCGGGCAGCGGCTGCAGAACCAGATCCGGCAGACGGATACCGTCGCCAGGGTCGGTGGCGACGAGTTCATCGTGTTGACGCCAGGCAACATGCGGCGCCAGGAGAAGGACACCTTTCTCAATCGACTTGGTGAGCGTGTGACCGAGGCTTTCGAGTATTCGGGTGCCCGTATCGACGTGAAGGCCAGTATTGGTTCTGCAAGCTATCCCGCGATGCCGCTACGGTAGAAGATTTACTTAGGGTTGCTGACGGTAGAATGTACGCGCAAAAGGCAAAGTCCAAGAGAAATTCACAGGATATTCCCGGAAACGGCCTCCCCCAGACAGGTTAAATTTCTGTCATCTCGACAGCCAGCAGGTGACGCAGGGCCAACAGGTCCCTACACTGATTCTCTAAACCCGTGATTTGGGTTCAGGAACCGGAAGGGGACGGAGAAGCCGATGGTGTTCAAATGGCATGTAGGGAAGCGGGCCGCAGCTGGGCTTGCACTGGCAAGTGTGGTGGTGATGTCGGGGATCGATCGTACCGGCATTCGCGGCTGAACCGGAATGGCATCACGCGGCCGCCCTCAACGGAACACCCAATACGGCACTGACGCCAGGCATTTCGATTACGTCAATCCCGATGCCCCCAAGGGCGGCACGGTTCGGCTAGCCGCCAGCGGCGGTTTCGATACGTTCAACATTCTGGCGCAGAAGGGCAATATCGCCCCTGGCATCCTGAATATCTACGAAAGCCTGATGGAGCCCTCTCTGGACGAAGAGGACATCAGTGCCAATACGGTGTCTTGGCCGAAGCGGTCCGCTTTCCCGACGACTATTCCTGGGTCGAATATAGCTCAATCCGGATGCAAGGTGGCATGACGGCGAGCCGGTAACCGCCGACGATGTCATCTGGTCGTTCGAAAAGTCCATCGAGCTGGACCCGCAGCGCAAGTACTACTTCCAGAATGTCCAGAAGTCCGAGATTGTCGGCGATGGCACCGTGCGTTTCACCTTTGATGTCAGCGGAAATCGCGAGCTTCCCAAGATCATGGGCCAGCTGACTGTCCTGCCCAGACACTGGTGGGAAGGCACGAACAGCAAGGGAGAACAGCGTGACATCTCCCGCACCACTCTGGAGCCGCCACTCGGTTCCGGTGCCTACAAGATGAAAGAGTTCTCGCCCAACCGTCAGGTGATCTACGAGCGCGTGCCGGACTATTGGGGAAAGGACCTGCCGATCCGCGTCGGCACCGATAATTTCGAGGAGATCCGTTACATCTCCTTCCTCGATGATTCCGTGCAGTTCGAAGCCTTCAAGGGTGACCAGTACGACTTCCATACCGAGCGCAGCTCGAGCCAGTGGGCCAAGCGCTACGACTTCCCGGCCATCAAGGATGGCCGGGTGGTGAAGGAAATCTTCCCGGACAAGTCCAGGGGCGTCATGCAGGGGTTCTTCCTGAACCAGCGCCGTGAAAAATTCCAGAACTCTGATGTCCGTCAGGCATTGAACTATGCCTACGATTTCGAAACCACCAACGAGATCGTTTCCGCCAATCTTCTCAAGAGGGTCAATTCCTATTTCGCCGGCACGGAGCTGGCATCCAGCGGTCTGCCGCAGGGCAAGGAGTTGGAGATCCTGGAGGAAGTGCGGGACATGGTGCCGCCCGAAGTCTTCACGGAAGAATTCAAGAACCCGGTTGGCGGCAATCCGCAGAACGTGCGCGCGAACCTGCGTGAAGCCGTCAAGTTGCTGCGCAAGGCCGGCTACGAGCTGAAAGACCGCAAGATGGTCGATCCGAAAACCGGCGAACAGCTCAGCATCGAATTCCTCTACCGTGACAAGGCCAGCGAACGCACTCTTCTGCCGTATTCGCAGAACCTGGAAGCCATCGGCATCAAGCCGATCCTGCGTCTGGTCGATACCTCGCAGTTCGTCAATCGTGTCCGCAGCCGTGATTTCGACACCGTGGTCCTGGCGATCGGCCAGTCCCTGTCGCCCGGAAACGAGCAGCGGGAGTACTGGGGGTCTGAATCTGCTGATAACGAAAGTTCGGCCAACTATGCCGGCATCAAGAACCCCGCGATCGACAAGCTGATCGACAAGGTCATCTTTGCCGAAGACCGGGAAACGCTGGTGGCTGCCACCGCGCGCTCGACCGCGTGTTGCTGTGGAACCATTATGTGGTGCCGCCAGTTCTATTCCGACGAAACTCGCACGGCACGCTGGAACCGCTTCGGCATCCGCAACCAGATGCCGGAATACAGCACCGGGTTCCCGACCATCTGGTGGTACGACGAGGCCCTGGCCGCCAAGACGGGAGCCGCGCGATGAGTGGGGCTCTGACGACTTCCCGGCGCCGTTTCCTGCAAATGAGCAGCGCCGCGGCGTTTGCGTCGGCAGCGCCCTGGCCGGTGTCCACGGCCTTCGCGTCACAAACCGCCTATCCGGATGGCCCCGTTCACGGCCTGTCCGTGTTCGGCGATCTGAAATACGGACCGGATTTCACCCAGTTCGACTATGTCAACCGGCTGGCTCCGAAAGGCGGGACCTTCTCGTTTCAGGCGCCCTACTGGTACTTCAACCAGAATGTCCTGACCTACAACACTTTCAATGCCTTCATCCTGAAAGGCGATGCCCCGCCCCGCATGGAGCTGTGTTTCGACACCTTGATGGTGCGTGCTTACGATGAGCCGGACGCGGTCTACGGCCTGCTGGCGGAAACGGTAAAGGTGTCGGAGGACGGCAACGTCTTCACGTTCAGTCTGAGGCCTGAAGCCAAATTTCACGACGGCTCCAAACTGACTGCAGAGGACGTCGCCTTTTCGCTTCTGCTTCTGAAGGCCGACGGTCACCCCATGCTCAGCCAGCCGCTGTCGTCATTGAAGGACGCGGTCATTCTGGACGATCACAAGGTCGCGCTGCAGTTCGACGGCTCGCAGTCGCGCAACCTGCCGCTCGTCGTTGCGGCCGATTATCCGATCTTTTCCAAGCGGTATTACACCGCCTACGATTTCAAGCAATCGACCCTGACACCGCCCCTGTCCTCCGGTCCCTACAAGGTCGGAAAACATGCCGTCGGTCACTATGTCGAATACCACCAGGTCGAAAACTACTGGGCAAAGGATCTCCCGGTCAGTAGGGCACTGCAATTTCGCGGTTATACGGGTGGAGTTTTACCGCGAACGCCAGACGGCATTCGAAGCCTTCAAGAAGGGCGGGACGTTCTACCGCGAGGAATTCACGTCCAAGAACTGGGCGACGGAGTACAATTTTCCGGCTGTGGAAGAAGGCAAGGTAATCCGCCGCGAGTTTCCCGATGGCCGGCCGTCAGGGGCGCAGGCTGGTTCATCAACACCCGGCTCGACAAGTTCAAGGACCCGCGCGTGCGCGAGGCTCTTGGATACGCCTTCGATTTCGAATGGTCGAACCAGAACCTGTTCTACGGGCTTTATACGAGAACCCAGTCCTTCTTCGAAAACTCCGACATGAAGGCGGAGGGGATGCCCTCGGCCGCGGAACTTGCATTGCTGGAGCCCTTCCGGGACCAGTTGCCGGAGGCTGTCTTCGGCGAAGCGGTGATGCAGCCCGTCAGCGATGGATCCGGCAATGACCGCAAGCTGCTGAAACGGGCGAGCGAACTTCTGGCCGAAGCCGGGTTTACCCGGAAGGGGACCGACCTGATCGGCCCGGACGGAAATCAGCTGACGATCGAGTTCCTGAACAACACCGCCGCTTACGAACGGATCGTCAATCCGATGATCAAGAACCTGGAACGGCTCGGCATAAAGGCGAGCCTGCGGATCGTCGATCCGGCGCAATATGAAGCCAGGCTCAACGACTACGACTTTGATATCGCCAGCCGCAGGCTCAGCCTTTCACCGACACTGTCGGATACCATTCGCGAGATGTGGGGCTCCAAGGCGGCGACAATTCCGGGCACCTACAACACATCCGGCATATCCAGCCCGGTTGTCGATGCGCTGATCGACAAGGCCATCGCGGCGACAACGCGCGATGAGATGACCAACGCGGCACGGGCCCTCGACCGCGTATTGCGGGCCGGTCATTACTGGATCCCGCAATGGTTCAAGAACGTCCACACTGTTGCCATGTGGGATGTCTACGGCTTTCCCGAAGAAACTCCGCGCTACTTCTTCCCGGTTGAAGAACTGTGGTGGATAGACAAGGAAAAGGCGGAAAAACTCGGCAAAGCCGGGTAATATTTCCAGCGAAACCTCGGGCCCGCTCCAGAAGGCCAAGACAAAAGGGACTGCACACACTCCATGGGCGCCTACATCCTCCGCCGCTTGCTGCTGATGATACCGACGCTGGTCGGGATCATGGCAATCAACTTCGTCATCATCCAGTTTGCGCCAGGTGGTCCGGTCGAGCGGGTCATTGCCCAGTTGCAGGGAACGGACGTTTCGGCGACATCACGCATCAGCGGTGGTGGCAGCGACATGCTGGGGGGCGGCAACGACGCCTCCGGTGGCAGTGGTGGCGCAACTGCAGACTCGGCCAGTTCGAAATATCGCGGTGCCCAGGGGCTTGACCCGGAATTCATCAAGGAACTGGAAGCGCAGTTCGGTTTCGACAAGCCGCCGCTGGAACGCTTCCTGAAGATGCTGGGCGACTATGCCCGCTTCGATTTCGGCGAAAGCTATTTCCGCGACATCAAGATCATCGATCTGATTGCCGAAAAACTGCCGGTTTCGATCTCGCTCGGCCTCTGGATGACTCTGATATCCTACGCGGTGTCGATACCGCTCGGGATCCGCAAGGCCGTTTCCGACGGTTCGCGGTTCGACGTCTGGACCTCCGGTGTCATCGTCGTGGCTTACGCCATACCGGGCTTTCTCTTTGCGGTTCTCTTGATCGTGCTTTTCGCCGGCGGGTCCTTCTGGGATATCTTTCCCTTGCGGGGGCTGGTGTCTGACAATTGGGAACAGCTCTCGTGGCCTGCCCGGATCGCCGACTATTTCTGGCACCTTGCCCTGCCCTTGACGGCCATGGCTCTGTCGGCCTTTGCCACCACCACCTTGCTGACCAAGAACTCGTTCCTGGATGAAATTCGCAAGCAATACGTGATCACCGCAAGGGCAAAGGGGCTGACGGAAAGCCAGGTGCTTTACGGACATGTGTTCCGCAACGCCATGCTGATCGTGGTGGCCGGTTTCCCGGGGGCCTTCATCTCGTCCTTCTTTGCCGGCTCGCTCCTCATCGAGACGATCTTCTCGCTCGATGGCCTGGGATTGCTCAGTTTTGAATCGGTGATCAACCGCGACTACGCGGTTGTTTTCGCAACCCTCTATATCTTCTCGCTCATGGGCCTTCTGGTGAACCTCATTTCCGACCTGACCTACACCTGGATCGATCCCCGGATCGACTTCGAAAGCAGGGAGGTCTGATCGATGGCGACCGATTCAGACAGTGATGCAGGAAGTGCAAACTACGAGACCGGCAGTGGCGGACATGAGGCTGGCGGATATGAAGCCGAAAGCCGCGAGCGATCCAGGGCGGCCTACTTCGAGGCAGCTGTAACGGATGATCGCGAAGCGTTTGTCGTCCCGGCAAAGGGTTCCAAGGCACGCCTCTCGCCGATAAATCAGCGGCGGCTGGTGAACTTCAAGGCCAACAGGCGCGGATACTGGTCGCTCTGGATCTTCCTGGTGCTGTTCGTCATGGCCATGCTGGCAGAATTCCTGACCAATGATCGGCCGATCCTTGTTTCCTACAACGGCGAATTGCTGGCGCCGGTCTTCGTCGATTACCCGGAAGAAAAGTTCGGCGGCTTCCTGGCAGTGACCGACTACCGCGATCCGTTCATCCAGGAAGAGATCAGCGCCAACGGCTGGATGCTGTGGCCGCCGGTGCGTTATTCCTACCGATCGGTCAACAATGACATTCCGGTCCCGGCACCTGCACCTCCCTCCTGGACGATGGACAAGGAAAAGCGTTGCTCGCGCTATCCGCTTGGCGCGGAAGACCCCAATTGCGTCATGGGCAACTGGAACTGGCTCGGTACGGACGACCAGGGCCGGGATGTGCTTGCGCGTCTCGTCTACGGCTTCCGGATTTCCGTGCTGTTCGGCCTGGCGCTGACGCTGGCATCCTCCGTCATCGGCATCGCGGCAGGGGCCGTGCAGGGCTATTATGGCGGCTGGACCGATCTCCTGTTCCAGCGTTTCATCGAGATCTGGACGGCGGTGCCAACGCTTTACCTCATCCTGATCGTGTCGTCGTTTCTGGTGCCCGGCTTCTGGACCCTTTTCACCATTCTGCTGGCATTTCCTGGGTGGCGCTCGTGGGTGTCGTGCGCGCGGAATTCCTGCGCGGCCGGAACCTGGAATACATATCCGCAGCCCGGGCACTCGGCGTTTCCAATCCGGTGATCATGTGGCGGCACCTGCTTCCCAACGCCATGGTGGCGACGCTTACCTTCATGCCGTTCATTCTCAACGGTTCGATTTCCACCCTGACGGCGCTGGATTTTCTCGGCTTCGGCCTGCCGCCAGGGTCGGCATCACTTGGCGAACTGCTGGCGCAGGGTAAGAACAACCTTCAGGCGCCCTGGCTCGGGATCACCGGCTTCATGGTCATTTCACTGATGTTGAGCCTGTTGATCTTTATCGGCGAGGCGGTGCGTGATGCGTTCGACCCGCGCAAGAGTCTGGGGTGAGGAACACAAGATGACAAAAGAAACGCTCCTCTCCGTAGAAGACCTGTCCGTCGCCTTTTCCCAAGGCGGCAGCAAGAACCTTGCCGTCGACCGGATCACCTTCGACATCAAGAAGGGTGAGACCGTTGCACTGGTGGGGGAAAGCGGCTCGGGTAAGTCCGTAACCGCTCAGTCGGTCTTGCGGCTTCTGCCTTATCCCGCAGCCTCGCACCCCTCCGGCAAGATCCTGATGAACGGTCAGGATCTTCTGGCGGTTGAGGAAGCCGAACTGCGCAAGGTGCGGGGCAACGGCATCTCGATGATTTTCCAGGAACCGATGACCTCGCTCAATCCGCTGCACTCGGTGGAAAAGCAGGTTTCGGAAATTCTGAAGATCCACCGGGGCATGAGCGATACAAAGGCGCGTGAGCGCGTGCTGGAACTGCTCAACCAGGTGGGCATCCGCGATCCTGAAAACGTCTCAACTCCTATCCCCACCAGCTTTCCGGTGGCCAGCGCCAGCGCGTGATGATTGCCATGTCGCTGGCCAACGAACCGGACCTGCTGATTGCCGACGAACCGACCACGGCGCTCGACGTCACGGTTCAGGCGCAGATCCTGGAGTTGCTGAAGGACCTTCAGCGCCGCCACGGCATGGCGATGCTGTTCATTACCCACGATCTCGGGATCGTGCGCAAGTTCGCCGACCGGGTCTGCGTGATGACCAAGGGCAAGATCGTCGAGCAGGGACCGGTTGCCGATATCTTCGACCGGCCGCAGCACGCCTACACCAAGCACCTTCTCACTGCGGAGCCCAAGGGCGAACCACCGGCGACGGACAAGAGCAAGCCGATTGTCGTTCAGGCAGATGATCTGAAGGTGTGGTTCCCGGTCAAGCGGGGCTTCCTGCGCAAGACCGTCGACCACATCAAGGCGGTGGACGGGATAGATGTGGAAGTGCGGCAGGGCCAGACGCTCGGGATCGTCGGCGAAAGCGGATCGGGCAAGACAACACTCGGGCTTGCGATCCTGCGCATGATTTCCTCCACCGGGCGGATTGCCTTCAACGGTGCCGAAATCCAGAAGAATTCCTGGAAGGAAATGCGCCCGCTGCGCCGGGACATGCAGATCGTGTTTCAGGATCCCTTTGGTGCGCTGAGCCCGCGCATGTCGGTGGCTGAAATCGTCGGTGAAGGCCTGCAGGTGCATTTCCCCGGTATTTCGGCCGATGAGCGCGACCGTAAGGTCGCCAAGGCCCTGGAGGAAGTCGGGCTCGATGCGTCCACCCGGCATCGCTATCCGCATGAATTCTCAGGCGGCCAGCGTCAGCGCATCTCCATCGCACGGGCCATGGTTCTTGAGCCGAAGTTCGTCATGCTGGACGAGCCGACTTCAGCCCTCGACATGAGTGTCCAGGCCCAGGTGTCGATCTGTTGCGAGATCTGCAGAAGGCGCACGGTCTTGCCTATCTGTTCATTTCACACGACCTGAAGGTTGTCCGTGCCCTGGCCAACGAGGTTATCGTCATGCGGCAGGGCAAGGTGGTGGAACAGGGCGCCTCCGAACAGATCTTCGATGCGCCCCGGACCGATTACACCAAGGCCCTGATGGCCGCCGCCTTCCGCCTGGAAGCCGCACCGGAAGGTGTGGTGAGCGCGTAATCCTGACGGACCGGGAAGGGCACGTGCGCTGCCTCGTCCAAAGGTGTGCCGTCTGCCGGTCTCGACGGACGGACAGTGCACTCGCTTGAGCCGTTATTCTTCAGTAGCGGCGCGGCGTCCGTACAGCGCGGCAGGCTACCATCGACGCCGTTCTTGCCGTCAGCCATCTGTTCCTCAAGATCGACATCGCGCAGCAGTGGTATGTAGCCGCCCAGCTCATCCGCTTTCAGATAGGTGCTGACCAGGATACGCGCGGGCCGGTGCTCGAAAGCAAGGCAGCCGTCGACGCCGACTTCCATATTGCCTTCGATCTTGTCCCGTTCCGCCTTGTCCATTGTCAGAAGGTACGTCTGAAAGGCCTTGAAGGCGGGGATCCTGTCGTCCGGTAGCCGGTAGATCGCAATCCGCCGGCCTTCCTGCAGTTCGGCGCTCAGCTCCGCCCGCTCGGCTTTGGACGATACGCGGACGAAAGCAAGTTTCTCCTCCATAACCAGTTTGCCGGTCTTCTTGTCCTTCACCGTCAGCATCATGCGTGCTCCGCCTTCCGGGATACGGATGCTGGCCGGATATCTGACGGCAACTCGCAAGCCTGCCGGGTTGGTTTTCAGAAGGTCGAAGTTTGCCAGTTTGACCATGGTGGCAACTGGAACATGACTGCATGCAGCCAACAGAAACAGGGGCAGGCAAAGCATAACCGCATGCAGCGAGCGGCTTGAAAAGGGGGGCGACATGGGAAGTACGTTTCGATCCGAAGACAGGAATGTGTGATTGTCCGTGGCAAGGGTGGGCAAGGTCTGGGGAGACCTTGCCCGCTTCCCCGGTCATGAACAGGGCGGGATCGAGTTCTCGAGGTCGTTGCGGCTTGAAGCCTGCGTGTTTCGCAGGTCGAAATTCTCCGCCAGAGCCACGAAGGTCTCCAGTTCCGATGTCTTGAGATAAGTCGAAATCAGCATTTCGCCGGTGTCGGCCGCATCGAGCTTGCAGCCGGTGACGTCGATCGACAGGGATCCGCCAATCGATTGCTGGCGAGACTGGGGCATGGCCAGATACTTGGCCTGCAGTGCTCGCAATTCAGCCACCTGTTTTGCCGGGATCCGATACACAGTCACCACGTTTTCCGGTGCCTCCGTACGCACTTCAGCTGCCTGTTCGCCGGTTGTGGTCCTTTGCAGCTCGATCCGCTTTTCCTGGACAACGCGCCCCGTTTCCTTGTCGGACAGGACAACATGAACCGTTGCGGCTCCATCCGGAACCTTCATTCTGTCGGGATGACGGACCGCGAGGCGGAAGAGGTCCGGGTCGGTCGTGGCGGGATTGAACCGGTCGAGTGGGGCCGCAAAGGACGATGCGGTGCCAAAGGCCGTCAGAAAAAGAGCAATAAGAAGGGTTCTCGCGCGCACCCGAGGGTTCGCGCCGCAAGACGACAAAACAGACATGTGGAGTGGCTCCAATTTAAGTTGCAGCGATTAATTATCGTAAAACAATAAAAAATAAAAGCAAAAATATATGGTGCGCACACGGCATCAGGCCTTTGGCTGGTCGCAACCAAAGGGGAAATTGGGAATTCCAGCTGAAAACCTTGTGTTTTGAATGTCCTGCAGGCGGTGACCGGGCGTGTCAGCGTTCCGGCATCGACCAGTCGTCCGGCTGCTTCTTGCGTTCGCGCAGCCTGAGGCAAGACCGATTGAAACGCCAACGCCGATGGCGACGGTCAGATCGATCAGGACCGTCAGGATCAGCGTGGTCAATAGCAACATGCGGTCGGCCATCGGGGCGTTCAGATAGGACTTCCACTTGTGCGGTTCGCTCATGCTCCAGGCTGTGAGAACCAGCAAGGCCGCCATGGCGGGCAAGGCAAGGTATCCGGCCAGGGGGGCGGCAACCAGCATGATCAGCAATATGGCAAGCGCATGCACCAGCCCGGATACCGGCGTGTTGCCACCGGCACGGACGTTTGTGGCCGTGCGGGCAATGGCACCGGTGGCCGGAAGGCCGCCAAAAAGGGCAGACGCGATATTGGCGGTTCCTGTGCCAGCATCTCGGCGTTGGGGCGGTGGCTTCCTTCGATCATCCTGTCGGCCACCATCGCGGACAGAAGTGATTCCACGCCGGCAAGGAACGCGATCACGATGGCGGAGGGAAACAGCTCCACGACCCGCTCGACAGTGACGCTTGGCAGCGCCGGAAGTGGCAGCGTGTTGGGCAGGGCACCGAAGCGCGAGGCTATGGTCTCTACCGGCAGGGTGGCCAGAACGACAGCCAGCGAGGCCAGTGACACGGCAACGATCAGCCCCGGAAAGGCCGGAGCCATCCGGCGCAGAGTGACGATCATTACCAGCGTGACCAGGGCAAGTCCGCTGCCGCCAGCGAAGCAGTGTCACGTGCTCCCAGAGAACGGGAAGTTTTTCCAGAAGTCCGCCGGTACCTCGGAGATCTGAAGGCCAAAGAAATCCTTGATCTGGCTGGAGGCGATGATGATCGCGATGCCGATGGTGAACCCGTTGACCACGGCTTCCGGCACATAGCGGATCAGCCTGCCGATCCGGAAATACCCGCCGATCAATAGCAGTATGCCTGCCATGAAGGTTGCCAGCACCAGCCCGTCGTACCCGTGATCGGCAATGACGCCGTAAACCACCACGATGAAAGCGCCGGTCGGCCCGCCAATCTGCACCCGGCTGCCGCCGAGAAGCGAGATGAAGAACCCGCCGACAATCGCCGTCACCAGCCCTTTCGCAGGATCGGCCCCCGAAGCAATGGCGATCGCCAGGCTGAGCGGCAGTGCAACCATGCAACGGTGATGTACAGCTACGTACGTCTGAGCATCGATCGATGTACAGCTACGTACGTCTGAGCATCGATCGATGTACAGCCTA
>LZQR01000262.1_pt1 | contig 13640 bp, 12 predicted proteins | sample 768601 | NCBI WGS metagenome assembly LZQR01 (sample SAMN05207299, study PRJNA324521) | oil field metagenome | isolation source: sample BH-FW-24 from oil reservoir | place: India: Bombay High | collected 2015-12-04
TAGGGGTGTTGCCTTGCTTCTTATCTCCGCTGCAACGTTAGTAGGGGGTTACTCAAGTTCCAACCCTTCCCTGAGTTGGATGGCGACATTGCAGAAGCGCGAATTATTCTACCTCCAGGTTCTCTCTGTCTCAAACGGAAGCCGTCGTCGATAAGATCGTCGCTTCCGCTCAAAAGCTAGATAAAGAATGGACAGAGAAAGTGGAAGACGGCAATCCATTGGTCCTGCACATCACCAGTCAATTCAACGCCAATGCCGACGCGAATGAATCAGGCCCTCACATTGCCACGGTACGTCTGGATTTGCTTGGTGCAGAGAGTCGTAACACACTCATCGATGAATTTATCGATGCATGGCGCGAAGACATTGGTGAACTTGCCGATCCTATCTCACTGGTATTTAAACAACCGACCATGGGCCCGGGTGGACGAGCAATTGAGATTCGAGCGAAACATGACGATCTGGATGCGCTCAAATCAGCTTCTATCGATATTCAGCAATACTTGAATGAGTTTGACGGTGTCCATGGTGTGTTGGATGACATGCGTATGGGTAAAGAAGAAGTCTTGGTTAAACTGCGTCCGGGGGCGGAAGCTTATGGGATTAACGGCCAGCTCATCGCTAATCAATTACGTGCGGCTTTCTTTGGCCAAACCGCAGACGAAATCCAAGTTGGGGTAGAAAACATTTCTATTGAAGTTCGCCTCGATAAAGCACAAGCCGGTGACTTACAGCAATTGGCAAACTTCCCAATTATCTTGTCCGATGCAGTCAAATTCCACTCGCGACCATTGCGACTTTGGATTTCCAACGTAATTACGTAAGAATCCAGCGCATTGATGGCTTGCGCACTGTGAGCGTATTCGGCGATATCGACAATACGAAAGCCAACTCAACTGCCATTATTCGTCAGTTCCAACAAGATGAAGCGCCAAAGCTTATGCAAAAGTATCCTGGCCTTCGCTTCGATTTGAAGGCGAAGCCAAAGATACCGCCGAAACTGGCGCATCAATGGGTAAAGGCTTCTTGCTTGGTTTGTTTGGCGTGTTTGCGATTCTGAGTTACCAATTCCGCAGTTATTTGGAACCATTCGTGGTAATGCTTGCGATTCCACTCGCCTTTATTGGCGTGGTATGGGGACACATCCTACTCGGTCACTCATTAAGTATGCCAAGTATGATGGGCTTCGTCTCATTAGCAGGGATTGTGGTGAATGACTCGATTCTGTTAGTTCAATACATACGCCATCATGTGGATGAAGGAGATAATGTACATGACTCGGTAGTCAAAGCCAGTCGGGAGCGCTTTAGAGCAGTATTCCTGACATCAATGACCACTGCAGCAGGTTTGCTTCCGTTACTGACTGAAACCAGCCTGCAAGCACAGGTTATCCAACCACTGGTTATCTCCATCGTGTTTGGTATTTTTGCATCCACTCTGCTGGTGCTGTTTATGATCCCAGCAGCGTACGCCATTTTAGCTGACTTCGGCCTAGTCCATAAGCACGAAGAAATCTATAACGACTGATAAGTTTGCTTATCAACATAGACAAGAGCGGCTTAGGTCGCTCTTTTTGTTTTCAGTGAAAATCGTTAAAACAACACAAACACTTAACAAATTCAGGGTTATTATGTGGCATTAAGTGCAAATATGGACAATTAAGAATGCATTATGTTGAGTTTTATATAACCAACCCAAATGATCACCGTAGGATTATGATAAGTTTTATTATCAAAACGATATTTGGCACACTTATGACACACACCAACAACACATTCACATCCTGAACTAACGATAATGAAATCATTGATTGAAGAATTAACATTTTTACAATCATTACAACAATGTTAACTTTAGCCTCGTTGGTCGCACTGGTGGTAAGCCTCTCACCAAGCCTATTGTCAGTGTGATATGGACGTTCGACCATCTCCAAAATGAATAGACACCCAATTTGGTGCCCTTTTTTCGCCCCGTGAAGGTATTCTTCGCGGGCTTTTTTCTATCTGCCGTATTTCTCCTACTCAACTCTCAGTTTTGACGCCCCTCCTCAATCAACAGGCATAAAAAGCCAACCCATAAATAGGTTGGCAAATAGAGCAACAAGGTTGACGCTGACTGCTCACTAACGTCATGCTTGTATCGGATGCACTCTGGTTAGTCACTCGTCCTTGTGACTAACACGGAATCTTTGTCGTCAGAGGTTATGACTTGGTTGCCTCTGTCTTCTGGCATTTGATCTTTACCAGTTGAGCTTGTTGTTCTTTGATGTGTTTAACAATGCGTTCATCGCGTTCATCAATAGCGTCCATGTTCATTTGTTGGATGTCCGCAACCGCCTCATGCTTCATTGTTGTAAATTCTTGACGTAAATCCGCACTCCACTCTTCTTTGTCTAGAGTGTTAGCAGCAGCGATTGGTGATGACATTACAGCAATAAGACCTAGAGTAGATAGAAATACGCTTTGCATAATAAGCTCCTTAGGGATTAGCAGTTCATTGGGTTGCACTCTATACATTGCACATAGAGTGCCAACTTTTTAAACCTTTAATATCAACAACTTAAACAAAAGTTTATTTTTCTACCATCTGCTTTATGGCGAATTTCACACACACAGTGTTAAATTAACCAGTGATATTTATGAACAATCAACCATTCACCGAACTTATTATTTAGATAGTCCATTTCAGTTCGCTTAAGGCACAAAAAAAGCAGCCCGAGGCTGCTTTAGATTTTCGCTTTAGGTGAAACTAGCTTTGCGTGCTTTCGTTGCCGACAGTGTTTGATGACTGTGATTTGAACTTACCTATCAAACGACCAAAGAATCGTTTAGCAATGCGGAAGATGTTTTTAATATCCTCTAGCATCAGGTACAAACAAGGCACAAGAATCAAGGTAAGGACAGTTGCAAACAGAACGGCAAAACCAAGCGCGACCGCCATCGGGATAACAAAACGCGCCTGCAAGCTGGTTTCAAACATGATAGGAAGTACACCTGCGAAGGTGGTAATAGACGTCAGCGTGATCGCTCGAAAACGAGCACAGCCAGCTTCAACAACCGCCTGCTTAATGCTCATGCCTTTTCTCGCACTTGGTTAACGTAATCCGTCATCACCAAGGAATCGTTGATAACCACACCCGCTGCCGCAATTAAACCAAATGTCACATCATGCTGATGTCCATATCCAGCCAGAAGTGTCCCCAAATCGCCCCCGTTAAGCTAAACGGAATCACCGACATGACGATAAGCGGTTGGGTGTAACTCTTAAGTGGCACAGCCAACAAGATATATACGATGATCATGCCTGCAATGAAGAACATGATTTGCTCGTTACGCTGCGCGGCTTGCTCTTCGATGTCACCACCCAATTCCGTTTTCACACTAGGGAACGCTTGCTTCATGTCTGGTAAGATGTTTTCGTCAATAACCTTCACAACTTCTTGAGGTTCAACCAACTCTTCATCAATAGAACCATAAACGTAAACGGTTTGGTAACCACCTTCTCGTCGAATACTACTCACACCCGGTTGTTCGTTGATCTTCACCACATCACCAAGCATGACCTTTGTACCTGCTGGCGTAGTAATTACTGCGTAACGAAGTGATGAGAAAGCTTCACGCGTCAGTTGCGGGTAACGCACCATGACTTTGATTTCTTCGCCATCACGAATAATGCGTTGTGCTTCGCCGCCGTAGAAACTACCGCCCACTTGTTCTGCGATCATAGTCAGATCCAAGCCCAAATCATAAGCAACCGGGGCAAGTGATAGCAGTACCTCTTTACTACCGGAATCAATAGACGACGAGATATCGTACAAACCTTCCTCTTGCTGTAAGCGACCAATCAAATAGCGACCTGCTTCGTTTAGCTCGTTAATGTCCGAACCAAACAGCAAGTAACCAAATTCATCACGGTCACCGCCACCTGCACTTTGCTCACGGATCTTAAAGCTCTTCATGCCCGGAATAACTGGCATTGCCTCACGCCAGCGACGTGCAAGTTCAAAGGTATTGAATGGGCGCAGTTCTTCATCAACAAGCGGTACAAGAATACGACCTTCAGTACGGCTGCGGTTATAAGAAAGCACATCTCGAATCATCCCCTCGCCCGTGTTCATCAATGATCTGGTCTTCGACTTTCTGCATCACGCCTTCAATGGTTTTAACGCATTGATGGTTTGCTCGCTCGACACCGTGTCATTCATCTCAATCGTAATCGCCGGATAATCCGTTGGCACTTTCGGGTTTGGAATCACACGAACATAGTTCGAGCTAACTAAAGCTGCACTAATCAGTAACAAACCACAGAAGAAGGCAAACACGGTCCAACGCCAATGAGTACAAGCCTTAACGAAGCTGCGGTAAGGGCCATTAACAAAGCCGAAGAAACGCTTGTTGAAATTATCACGCCAACCGCCTACTTTGATTGGCGTAAAGTTGGTGTGGGCCAAGTGAGCCGGCAAGATCAGCTTAGATTCAATCAAGCTAAAGATAAGACACAGGATCACCACACCCGCAATGCCGTAGAAGAAGGCACTATCAATCCCACTTGAGAGTAGGAATGGGGCAAACACCGCTATCGTGGTTAACACACCAAAGGTAGCCGGAGTCGCGACACGCTTAACACCCGTCACAACGTTCTCAACACCACCGCCCTTCTCTTCGATCTCACTGTAGGCACTTTCTCCGGTTACGATGGCGTCATCGACCACAATACCGAGCACCATGATAAAGGCGAACAAAGACACAATATTCACGGTGATACCCAGCATTGGCATCATCATTACTGCGCCTAAGAAACACACTGGTAGCCCCAACATTACCCACATTGCTAAGCGGAAACGAAGGAATACCGAGAGCATAATGGCAACCAAAGCGGCACCTTGAAGCAGGTTCTTCAACATCATGTCGAGACGACCATTTAGGTAGTAGGTCATATCGACGAGAACTTTCAGTTGAATATCATCAGGTAAGGTTTTGTTCTTTGCTTCGATGTAGTTACGAACGGATTCGGCAACTGGAATGATGTTTTGATCACGCGTGGCTTGAACCGCCATGTAGATCGCATTTTGACCCGAGTATTCAAAGTAACGGTCTTCCTCAGTAAAGCCGTCTTTAATCGTTGCGATGTCTTGTAGCAGAACTTTTGCACCGTTTGCGCCAAGCTTAACTGGGATATTACGGAACTCATCACCACGGTAGTATTGGTTCTCAATACGTACAGCGATCATGCCTGCATTAGTTTTTACTTCACCAGCAGAATAGTTCGCAGAATAACGACGAATCGCATACTCACATCGTTCAAAGTCAGGTCGTATTACGCAAAACGAGCGGATCGACTTCAATCGCAATCTCCTCTTCTGGTGCATTGATATTCACCAGCATGACGTTTTTCAGTTGCAGTAATTCGTCTTCAACTTGCTTAGCGATAGGTTTGAGCTCTTCTAGTGGCCTATCACCCACCAAGCCCATCTCTATCACCTCTTGTCGCCATTCCACCTGATAAACGTTGATGGTTCCATGCCTGCTGGCAGGTTAGATAAGGTATCTACCCGCTGCTTTACATCGTCCAATACACGTTTGATGTCGGCATTCACATCCACTTCTATCGATACATGAGCGCTACCTCGAGAAGCACGTGCTACGGTCTTTTTGATCCCAGTAACGTCTTTGATCGACTCTTCGACTTTAACCAAAATACTCTCTTCAATCTCTTGAGGAGAAGCTCCTGGGTATGCCGCGTGAATATTAATGTAGTTTACTTCAACGTTTGGAAACATTTGTCGTTGAATGAACATGAAGCTGACGATACCCATCACGATGATGAACACCATCATTAGGTTCGCAGCGACAGAGTTATTGGCAAAATAGGCAATGATGCCCTTTTGTTGATTCTCTTCCATGATTGACTCCTACTTACTGTACGACGGTTTCGGAGTCGTCATTCTTTTTGCGACTTGGACAGCCATGCCTTTTTGTGGGTACTCCGGCAACGTCAGTACCAACTTGTCTGATTGCTCAAGACCTTCCCCCACGAGTAGGAATTCCCCCTCAGCACGAAGGACATTTACCGTTCTTGGTTGAAGCTCATTTTCACCATTCACAACCCATACAGTGCGGTTTCTCACCAGCTCTTGAGGAAGACGGTAGATATGCTTGAGTTCCTTACCAGTAAAGCTAACTTCAACATACGAGCCAAACTTAATTGGCGGCTGATTATTATCGAGACCATATGGGTCTCTTACTTGGATGACCATGTTGATCATGCGCGTCGCGCTGTCGATCATGCCGAGATCTCGAACGACTTTACCTTTACGAGTCGTCGATAGAATGCCTTGTTGCGTAACCGTTGCGCGCAGCTCTTTCAGTGATTCAGGAAGAAACGCACTGTCAAAGCCAGCGATAGGAACGTGGATTTCCGCCACTTCGATATTGTTCAGTGTTGCCACACGAGAACCAGAAGAAACAAACTGACCCACACCGATTTCACGCTCAACGACGAGCGCATCATATGGCGCTACTACTTTGCAATTTTCTAGGTCGCGCTTCGCTCGCTTCAGCGCGGCTTGAGCTGACTTCACTTGAGCCTGAGCACTCAACACATGTGGCTTGCGTAAGTAAAGGTCTGTGACTTGTTTGTCGCTTAACTTTTTCGCTTGGCGTTTTGCGACTTCCGCTTTGGCTTGCTCTTCGATCAACGCAGCACGTGCGCTTGCCAAGCCAGCTTCTGCCTGTAAAACGGCCGCTTCGTAGTTATCACTCTCAATCGTGAATAACACCTCTCCACGCTTAACGATACCACCTGTCACAAGTTGGGGTGCCAACTGACTACTTCGCCGCTAACTTGCGCCGCTAAGTGTGTTTTCTCGAAAGGAACCATCTCACCATGGCTGGTGATAACCACTTTGTGATCGGTAGGAAAGAGTGAAGAGGTTTGTACCGTCGGTTCAGTAACGGTGTCTTTGGTTGACTCTTTCTCGGGCGCAGTAGCAGCAATTGCGGCATAACCCGCATAAGAACTGCCCACCACAAAGAAGGGTAAAAGCCAACGTAATACTGGTTTTGCTAACATCAAGATTCCTTTTTTATTTTTGTATTCTCCTGTTTGTCTCCATCAGGCTTGCGCCTCGGAGCTGAGTTAACGAACTGAACATTCGGCAACCTAGCATCCTACTCCCCGCAGACAAACAGTGAGTTTTGCATCTGAAATAGACAACTTTATAAGAGAGCCGCGCTTCCGCTGTGTTTCGCAATTATCAATCGCAAAAGAACTATCCATGGCAAGTTAATAAAATTAACAAAAACTTAACCACCTACGCAAGTTACGACCTCTCACGCTCACTGTTTATACGCAATCGTCATGCCAAACATTTACCCTTTAAATATCAATAAGTTAAGCTATAACGGTGATTTCTCTCAGTGCAGTGTTGGTAATTACCACCAGATATTAGTGATATTGACCATTCTTGAGTAAAAGATAAGTAAAAAACATGATATTGTCCGCCCGAATAATATTCTCTCAAAAGCCATATCGACTCATTTAGGTTCGATTGCTTGGTTAAGAAAACTTCGACTTGACTACAATCGCTCGCATTACTTACTTTCAACGCTTGATATATAATCAAAGAGTTACGTTATGTATTAACAAGGAAGTGTGCATTGCTACGTTCTCTCTCTAAAACCTTACTCGGTTCAATGCTTGTACTTATCTCGGCCTGTTCCTCAATTCAGCCAAGGGACCCTAGTGAGAAGTCGACCAGCTTTCAGTTCGGCTACCAAAGTGACTCTGCGTTGGCAGAATTCTTTGAAAGCTACGACAAAGATCCTAACTCAGACACGGGCTTCTACCCGCTTAATCAAGGCAACGATGCCCTCCTTGCCCGAATTGCATTAATTGAATCCGCAGAAAAAAGTCTTGATTTGCAGTACTACATTTATCGCAGAGACGAGACTAGCCAACTGATCACGTGGCGTTTGTATGAAGCAGCACAACGTGGCGTACGCGTTCGCCTGCTTCTAGATGACATGCAAAAGCGAAACGATGCAGGAATGGCAGAACTGAACGCTCACCCAAACATCGAAATTCGACTTTTTAATCCGCACCATTATAGAGATGCTCGTGTATTCGCATTGGCAAGCGATTTTGAACGCCTTAATCGTCGCATGCACAACAAAGCTCTGATTTCCGATAGTGTGTCTGCCATTGTCGGCGGCAGAAACATTGGCAATGAATACTTCTCTTTCGAGTCCAATGTCGAGTTTGGTGACTTCGATTTGATGCTATATGGCGAGGCCGTGACGCAAACTGCGGATCAATTCGATCTTTATTGGAATAGCCTTTATGCCATCCCAATGGAGTGGATTGTGCCTGAGTCTGAAAAAGTGGCAGACGATGCGATTCAGGCTCAAGTCAAAAAGCTGCAGCTAGAAGAAAAATTCTCCACCGGCCCATACAACTTTAAAGAATTAGATCTTTATGAAGAGCTCCAGCAGGGCAAGCTTCATTTGTATTGGGGCCAAGGTGATGTCTGGTTCGACTTGCCCAATAAGGTTGCAACTCAAGAAAGCCAACTGGTCGCGAACTTGGGAGAGCTTTTAGCTAATGTAGAAGAGTCCTTTGTTTTGATCTCTCCCTACTTCGTGCCAACGGATTCTGGAACCAAAGCACTGGCAGAAGCCGCCCAACGTGGAGTAGATATCACGATAGTCACTAACAGCTTGGCATCAAACGATGTGTTTGCCGTTCATGCTGGTACGCCAAATACCGTGAAGATTTGGTTAAAGCAGGGATTAAACTTTGGGAAGTAAAAGCCAGCGCCAAAATCAAAAGCAAATGGAGCTTAACGGGCAGCAGCAGAGCCAGCCTCCACGCCAAAGCCATGATGATCGATGGTAAAACCTTATTTGTCGGTTCAATGAACTGGGATCCACGTTCAGCTGAGCTCAATACAGAGATGGGTGTGGTCATAGAACAACCAGAATACGTGCAGAAGTCACTCGCCATGTTGCCTGAACAACTCAAAGAAAGTGCCTACCAGGTTGCCATCAAAGACGGTGATATCATCTGGCTTGATCAAGCGACAGGCGAAACATTCGATTCAGAACCAGAAGCCAGCGTATGGAGGAAAATGGGCGCTTGGTTCTCGGGCATCCTGCCAATAGAGGATCAGCTCTAGCTTCCCTGTAAGGATAAAATCAACAAATCTAAATCAAAACGCTATTCAGCACTGATTAGCGTTTTTTACACATAAGAAAGGAACCTCAATGTCAGTAACATGGAACGAATACTACCAAAAGGTTGCAAGCCAACCTCACCGACCAAACGTAGAACGTGCCGCCAATCTGCTTATGCTCGACAGCAAAATCGCCATTGATGCAGGATGCGGTACTGGTCGAGATTCCAACTACCTTCTAAATCAAGGCTTTACCGTTTACGCGTTTGACACTCATCAAGATGCGGTGGAAACTTGCTTGACGCGTTTCGAAGGCAATCCTAACTTTTCCATATCGCAATCTTGCTTTAGTGACTTTGATTACCCACCGTGCAGTTTATTTATTGCCAGTGCAAGCTTGTTCTTTTGCCCTAGTGAACGCTTCGAAAGCGTGTGGCAGAGAATTAACGAAACATTACAACCGGGTGGTATATTCTGCGGCGATTTACTGGGGATTCGCGATTCCTGGGTTGGTACAGACATACACTCAAATATCAGTGCGTTTACTAAGGAAGAAGTCGAAGCATTGTTTGACGATTACGAAATCATCCACTTTTATGAGAGGGATGAAGACGGCACCACTGCTGTTGGGAACGCTAAACATTGGCATACGTTCAGCATCACTGCCGTCAAACGTTAACTCGTTACTATAAATCCGTTACTAAAAGGAGTGTTATGTACCATTTCCAAGGCGTCACACTAAGAAGAGCCGTTCCGGAAGAAGCCAAAGCGCTCTATAAGCTCATCACTGAGGATGAACGCTGGGCGCAATTTAATGGCCCTTACTTCCCTTATCAAACACCGACATTAGAAGGCTTTCGGAACCACACATTTCAACGCCTACTGAAAGGCAAAGACATGTTGTTGATTGAGTTCGAGGGCAAACCTGTCGGTTCAGTGAGCTGGTACTGGGAATGTGAGAGCACTCGTTGGTTGGAAGCTGGCATCGTCATTTACGATTCGAACTACTGGGATAGAGGGGTGGGCTTTTCCGCACTCGTGCCTTGGATAAGCCACATCTTTGATACCCAAGACATAGAACGAGTGGGCCTAACAACATGGTCAGGTAACCCAAGAATGATGCGTTGTGCAGAAAAGCTTGGCATGCAGCAAGAAGCACGCATTCGCAAAGTACGTTATTACCAAGGCGAGTACTACGACTCAGTAAAATATGGCGTATTAAGAGAAGAGTGGCAAACGCTGATCCAACAGCTCTATAGCAAGAACAATTGGCGTAAATAATCTTATTAGTGAAAGGCTTCGTATTTCACCAAGCCTTTTTCTATCAGGTTCATTTCAATTGCGGATAAACCACTTCAAACCGCTCTAGAAGCAATAATCGCTGCTCATGCCATTCGATACCCAGCTCTTCGCATTCCGCTTTAAAAAATCTGGTGTGCGCTTTTCGCCACCAAGCCATTGTGCGGTCACCTTCCCCTTCTGCGTGAGCAAATTCCTCACTCACGTCTGCATATCGACAAGTTCTAACATCAGTGATTCGAATGACGCATACAGGTTCACCATCCCAGTTGGTCACAACTTGTAGATGTCCAACTTGAGGCATCATTTCTCCCTGTTCGCTATACCAAAGCTCCATGCTGCAAGAGGCGGTTTTCTGACCAATTCTTACCAATTCAGCGCAAGCATTCGCATTATGTTCATCAGCGCAGTAGTAATCCGCACTCACCGATGGGATTGCGTCTTTTTCTTGCTGAGATAATGTTTGAAGATATTGCTCAAGATAGGCTTGTGATTTTGCGTCCATACTGCTTGCCATACATTTCCAATAAAAAGAAAGGATATCCATTCACCATAAAAAGGACAAGCATCAAGCTCATTAGAAAACTTTATAAAACAAGCATTTTTTATCAGTTCTTTGCTAAAACCAGCCTCTATTTGCTATGGTTTCAGGGATTACACCACACACGACGCAAAAGGACGTTCTATGCGCTTATTCATTGGCATCTTCTTCGCTGCTCTCCTCTCTTTTCCAACCCTAGCATCAGAAGAAAAACATTCAGAATCCGACCTTTTAGACCGACCATTAATGGAGCGTTATATCCTTGATGAGTTGAAATCACTTCGTCAGGAGCAACAAGACCTTGAGCGTAGAATGATTGTTGAAATCACTGACCGTGAGTTAACGGTGGCCGATAAGTCACTGAACTATGCCAATGTCACCGTCACGTACTTCTTCTACATCATCGCTGGTGTCGCCTCGCTCATTGCTTTTGTTGGTTGGCAATCCTGCGCGAGTTCAAGCACAACACCAAAGAAATGGCAGACAAACGCTTGGAAAAATAGCCCAAGAGTACGAAAAGAAATTTTTAGCATTAGAGCGCGACTTAAAACGCAAGACTCGTATTATCAGTGAGAACAACAAAGAAATAGAAAAGATCAACGAGATCCATAACTTATGGCTTCGCGCACAAAGTTCACAGACACCTGAGCAACGTATCGATATCTACGATGAAATTTTGCTTGTTCGCCCTGGGGATTTGGAAGCGTTGACTTACAAAGCTGACGCAGCAATGGAGATCAAAGAGTATCACTGGGCACTGAGCTTGTGTAACCGAGTACTTGAAGTAGATGACACCAACGGTCCAGCCTTGTATCAACGAGCTTGTGCATACTCTCGTTTAGGGATTGAAGAGCAAGCGATTGAGGACTTAGAGCGTGCGATTGATACCAGCCCATCCATTCGCGATCTATTAGCGGAAGAACCCGATCTCGAGCTACTTCATGGCAATGAGCGATTTGAGCGATTGATGTTTTCTATTACAGAACAATAGACGCCAGACTAACTCTTCAAACACATCGATGAAGAAGAACTCAACCTTCTTCATCCAATATTAGATTTGAACCTGCGTGCTCTTTACCCAGAACATCTTCTGGGTTTCTTAATGCACAGGTTTCTAGCGACAAGCAGCCGCAACCAATACAGCCCCCCAAATCACTTTGTAATGCTTTGAGTTTCTGAATTTTCTGCTCTAACTGCTCATGCCAATGACTAGCCATGGTCTCCCACTGTTCCTTGTTTGGGGCTTGGTGCTTGGGCAACTCTTCCAATGCCTGTTTTATCTCTTCTAATGACAATCCAACTTGCTGCGCAGCTTTGATGACCGCCACACGACGAAGCACGCTGCGATGATAACGACGCTGATTGCCTTGATTTCGCCAGCTCGAAATCAATCCCTTTGCTCATAAAAGTGTAATGCGGATACCTTAACCCCTGAACGCTTTGCCACTTCACCTACGCTGATTTCCATCTCGTTCCTCTTGTTCAATAAACGTCTATCCTCAAGTTCACTTGAGGTTTTAAAGCAACACTACGTTAACAAATCAGGAACGCAAAAACGATGAAAATAATGCGCCGTGAAAACTTCAACAAAACGACAACATAGAGTTAGAGACAGGAATGAAGTAAATTAGAGAAACTTATCTTGCTCGATAATCGCAAAGGAAACCGCAGTGAATTTAAGACAATTGGAAGTCTTTTACGCCATCATGCAAACCGGAACCGTGTCTGGTGCCGCGCGCCTATTGCATGTATCGCAACCTAATGTCACTCGGGTACTTGCCCATACGGAACAACAACTTAGCTTTGCCCTGTTTGAGCGTGTCAAAGGCCGCTTAGTACCGACCCAAGAAGCCAAAGCCCTATTGCCAGAAGCCGAGAAAGTCTACCAACAGCTTGGGCAATTTCGCTCCCTCACCAATAAAGTGAAACAAGGCACTCAGCACTTGAGAGTCGGAGCACCTCCTGTCTTAGCTTCCCAACTGCTTGCTCCAACGGTTGCTACACTGTCGAAGCAACAAGGCATCTCATTTGAACTATTAACCGCAAACCGTGATGAGCTGTGTTCAGGCTTACTTAAGCACGAATTGGATGTGGCGATTGTCTTTGGTGAAGAAGCGCCACCTGCGATTTTGAGTGAGGTTTTACTCAAGCAACAACTTGTTTTGATTGCGCCAAAAGAAGCGCTCAATTCGACTGACGATGCGGTATCGTTTGATGATTTGATTCAGCACGAATTGCCAATCATCGGCTTGGACAGTCGAGACCCACTCGGTTTGTTGCTTCATCAAACACTCTCGGCACGCGACGAACATTATCACCACGCAATCACAGTACGCAGTTACGCCGCTGCTGCTGAACTGGTCAAACACCATGCCGGCTTTGCGATTGTCGACCCATGGACAGCAAAACAGTATCAAGATGATGAATCGGTAAGCGTGCGCTCACTTTCTCCTGCGCTGTCATTTTCAATCTCTATCATGTTTGCGGAACATACACCGCAATCCATTTCGACCAAGCTTTTTATTGATTCGCAATCACAGTACGCAGTTACGCCGCTGCTGCTGAACTGGTCAAACACCATGCCGGCTTTGCGATTGTCGACCCATGGACAGCAAAACAGTATCAAGA
>LZQR01000263.1_pt1 | contig 13639 bp, 15 predicted proteins | sample 768601 | NCBI WGS metagenome assembly LZQR01 (sample SAMN05207299, study PRJNA324521) | oil field metagenome | isolation source: sample BH-FW-24 from oil reservoir | place: India: Bombay High | collected 2015-12-04
TCAACGCTGGGCTAAAACAATTTAAGAAATTCTAGAGCAGATGTTGATGCAATTGAGTCAGTGCATGCTCGACCGCTTTTTGCGAACTTGTGCACGGTCCACCAGTGAAATGTATGGTTTCTACTTGCTTGATTCATACAGTGTCCATACCTGTATGAAAAAATTTGGCTGACCTATAGCCATGATTTGCTCTAGCCCTTATCAACGCTGGGCTAAAACAATTTAAGAAATTCTAGAGCAGATGTTGATGCAATTGAGTCAGTGCATGCTCGACCGCTTTTTGCGAACTTGTGCACGGTCACCAGTGAAATGTATGGTTTCTACTTGCTGCCAACTTTGGTTATCAGCAAAAGCAAAACAGACTGTACCGACAGGTTTCTCCTCACTGCCTCCTCCCGGGCCAGCAATACCGCTGATGGACACGCCGATGGTGGCATTTGAGTTTCTAATTGCGCCCTGCACCATTTCAATCACAACTGGCTCACTCACTGCACCATGCGCATCTAATGTTGAAGCCTGTACGCCAAGCATCTCCATTTTAGCCTCGTTACTGTAAGTGACGAACGCGCGATCAAGCCACGCTGAACTACCAGCAATGTCAGTAATGGCGGTTGCAACACCACCGCCTGTACATGATTCTGCCGTCGTTAAAACATGTCCGTGCTTAGCCAATAATGCGCCTAAATCGGCACTCAATTTTGTTGCTCTTTCCATAGCCAAAAATGCCCTTTGTCTCTTTTTACTTGATAGGGATTCACGTATCCTAAGCCGCTACGGAAATAAACAAAAGTACTTACCTGTGAAAGCTGAACAAAAACACACTCCGATGATGCAGCAATATCTCAAGCTAAAGGCCGAGAACCCAGAAATCTTGCTGTTTTACCGCATGGGCGACTTCTACGAACTCTTCTACGACGATGCTAAACGCGCATCTCAATTGCTTGATATTTCGTTGACCAAACGTGGTGCATCGGCAGGTGAACCTATCCCGATGGCTGGTGTTCCATTCCATGCGGTAGAAGGTTATCTAGCTAAACTTGTTCAGCTTGGTGAGTCTGTCGCGATCTGTGAGCAGATTGGCGATCCAGCGACAAGTAAAGGCCCGGTTGAGCGTAAAGTAGTACGCATTGTTACGCCAGGTACTGTGACTGATGAAGCGCTATTGTCTGAGCGTATCGATAACCTGATTGCATCGATTTACCATCATAATGGTAAATTCGGTTACGCGACATTGGATGTAACTTCGGGTCGCTTCCAACTAGTCGAGCCGGAAACCGAAGAAGCGATGGCCGCTGAGCTGCAACGCACCGCACCTCGTGAGCTACTCTTCCCAGAAGATTTTGAACCCGTACATTTGATGTCGAACCGTAACGGTAACCGTCGTCGCCCGGTCTGGGAGTTCGAGCTAGATACCGCTAAACAGCAATTGAACCAACAATTTGGTACGCGCGATTTGGTAGGCTTTGGGGTTGAGCATGCTTCACTCGGTCTGTGTGCTGCGGGTTGTTTGATCCAATACGTAAAAGATACTCAGCGCACTGCCCTACCGCACATTCGTTCATTGACGTTTGATCGCCAAGATCACTCTGTCATTCTTGATGCCGCTACACGTCGCAACTTAGAGCTGACGCAAAACCTATCAGGCGGCACTGATAACACGCTAGCTGAAGTGCTCGATCACTGTGCGACCCCAATGGGCAGCCGTATGCTAAAACGTTGGTTGCACCAGCCAATGCGCTGTGTTGATACCCTTAACAACCGTCTTGATGCGATTGGTGAAATCAAAGATCAAAGCTTGTTCACCGACATTCAACCAATCTTCAAACAAATAGGTGATATTGAACGTATCCTTGCTCGTTTGGCACTTCGCTCGGCACGTCCGCGCGATATGGCTCGTCTGCGCCATGCGATGCAGCAACTGCCAGAGTTGGAAGCTGTCACTTCTTCTCTAGCTCACCCATACCTTAAAAAGCTGGCTCAGTTTGCTGCGCCATTAGATGAGGTATGTGATTTACTCGAGCGTGCAATCAAAGAAAACCCGCCAGTGGTTATTCGTGAAGGTGGCGTGATTGCAGAGGGCTACAATGCCGAGCTTGATGAATGGCGAAAACTTGCAGACGGTGCAACCGAGTATCTAGAAAAACTCGAAGCTGACGAACGCGAACGTCATGGTATCGACACCCTAAAAGTTGGCTACAACGCTGTACACGGTTTCTTCATTCAGGTTAGTCGTGGTCAAAGCCACTTGGTTCCACCACACTATGTACGTCGCCAAACGCTGAAAAACGCAGAACGCTACATCATTCCTGAGTTGAAAGAGCACGAAGACAAGGTGCTGAACTCTAAATCAAAAGCGCTAGCAGTAGAGAAAAAACTGTGGGAAGAGCTGTTTGATTTGTTGATGCCAAACCTTGAGAAGATGCAAAACCTTGCTTCAGCGATTTCTCAGTTAGACGTACTACAAAACCTAGCCGAGCGTGCAGATTCACTTGATTACTGCCGCCCAACTTTGGATAAAGAAGCGGGCATCAGCATTCAAGCCGGCCGTCACCCTGTCGTTGAACAAGTGACTAGCGAACCATTTATTGCCAACCCGATTGAGCTTAGTTCAAACCGTAAAATGCTGATCATCACTGGTCCAAACATGGGTGGTAAATCGACCTATATGCGCCAAACCGCGTTGATTGCTTTGATGGCTCACATTGGTTCATACGTACCTGCAGAATCGGCTCATATCGGCTCTTTGGATCGTATCTTTACTCGTATCGGTGCGTCTGATGATTTGGCCTCTGGTCGCTCAACCTTCATGGTAGAAATGACTGAAACAGCAACATTCTTCACAACGCAACTAAGAACAGCTTGGTGCTAATGGATGAGATCGGTCGCGGAACCAGTACTTACGATGGTCTTTCTTTGGCATGGGCAAGTGCTGAATGGCTTGCAACTCAAATTGGCGCTATGACGCTGTTCGCAACCCACTACTTCGAACTGACTGAGCTACCAAACCTACTGCCAAACTTAGCCAACGTTCACCTTGATGCGGTAGAACACGGAGACAGCATTGCCTTTATGCACGCAGTTCAAGAAGGCGCGGCAAGCAAATCTTACGGTCTAGCGGTTGCTGGTTTAGCGGGTGTTCCAAAACCAGTGATTAAGAATGCGCGTAACAAGCTGTCGCAACTTGAGCAATTAGGTCAAGGCAATGATTCAGCTCGTCCTAGTACCGTCGATGTGGCAAATCAACTCAGCCTAATTCCTGAACCTAGTGATGTTGAACAAGCATTGTCGAACATCGATCCTGATGATCTAACACCGCGTCAGGCATTGGAAGAACTTTACCGCTTGAAGAAGATGCTCTAGTTTCTGAAGTGATCCTGTAAAACGCAAAAGGCTATGGTCACCCATAGCCTTTTGTTTATTCTGAATTCGCCTCTACAGCGGTCTTTGTTTAGTCGTCTTCTACGTTGAACAGGTTTTCCATATTCAGACCTTGTTTGATCAAGATCTCGCGTAGTCGACGTAAACCTTCCACCTGGATCTGACGAACACGTTCGCGTGTTAGACCAATCTCACGTCCCACTTCTTCAAGTGTTGATGGCTCATAGCCAAGCAGACCAAAACGACGCGCTAGCACTTCTTTCTGTTTTGGATTCAGCTCTTCTAACCAATGGATCAATGAAGATTTGATGTCATCGTCCTGAGTAGAAACTTCCGGATCCGAGTTGTTGGCATCAGGAATAATATCCAGTAGCGCTTTCTCGCCGTCACCACCAATCGGTGTATCGACAGAGCTAATGCGCTCATTAAGGCGAAGCATTTTGCTTACGTCTTCTACTGGGATATCTAACTGTGCAGCAATCTCTTCTGCTGTTGGTTCATGGTCGAGCTTCTGAGAAAGTTCACGAGCAGTACGCAGATAAATGTTCAGCTCTTTAACCACATGAATTGGCAGACGGATTGTACGAGTTTGATTCATCAACGCACGTTCGATCGTTTGGCGAATCCACCACGTCGCGTAAGTTGAGAAACGGAAGCCTCTTTCTGGATCAAACTTCTCTACCGCACGAATCAGACCTAAATTACCTTCTTCAATTAGATCAAGAAGTGCTAGACCACGATTGCTGTATCGACGAGAGATCTTCACTACAAGACGCAAGTTACTTTCGATCATACGTTTGCGAGCAGCTTCATCGCCACGCAGCGCACGTCGAGCATAAAGTACTTCTTCTTCTGCAGTGAGTAGAGGTGAAAACCAATTTCGCCTAAGTAAAGCTGAGTAGCATCTAGGCTCTTGCTGCTCGCGTCGAATTCTTCGCGTGCTGCTGTTTTGGTTCGGTTGGATGTTTTTTCAAGCTCGTTGTTAGCAATGCCTTCCGTTGATGCATTGTCATATTCGAACTCTTCAACTTTGGTTACTGTGTTGCTGATACTCATAACGCCTCCCCTGGCGAGTTAGCAAGACATGACAACTCAATATGCCGCTAAATGATGTCGCAAGTTGTTATTCAAAGTTTTACGGTAAATAGCGCTTTGGATTCACTGACTTACCTTGATAGCGAATTTCAAAGTGAAGTTTGACGGATTTAGAACCTGAACTACCCATGGTCGCAATTTTTTGTCCGCTCTTAACACTTTGTCCTTCTGAAACCAGCAATCTGTCATTGTGTGCGTATGCGCTTAAATAATTGTCGTTATGCTTCACTATAATTAGGTTGCCATAACCTCGTAGCGCGTTACCTGAGTACACAACTGTGCCGGCTGCGGTTGAAATGATAGGCTGACCACGCTGTCCTGCGATGTCGATGCCTTTATTTCCCTGTTCTCCCGCTGAGAAGTTCTTGATTACTCTCCCTTTTGTTGGCCATAACCACTTAGATACTTTGTCGTTTTTCGCCGTAGTTACTGGTGGTTTTGGTTTAACATTTTGGTTACCTTTTGACCCAACATACTCCTTTGGTTTGGATTGTTCAACCTTCTTTGGCGGCTGTTTTTGTGCAACTTGAGTCGTAGTTGGCTTAGGCTGTTGAGTAGAGCTTTTACTTGAATTTGACGACTTTGACGCTGTTGATGTTTTAGTCACTGGAGCAGGTTTCGCCGCAACTACCGGAGCGACAACGGGTTCCACTTTGTGACCATATTTAGGTGCGACATATTTCGGGGCCCAAAGTTTTAGCTTCTGCCCCGGAAAAATCGTGTAAGGCGCAGACAATTCATTGTAACGAACAAGATCATTTACATTCTTATCTGTGACGTAGGCAATAAAATAAAGGGTATCACCTTTCTTTACTTCGTAATAACTCCCTCTATAGCTGCCACGTTCAACCGCTGAGTAATCTTTGTTTAAGCTAGAAACAGGTGCAGGTGAGTGAGCCGCGCAACCAACCAGTCCCGCAGCCAACAAACAGCTAATACCAAAACGATGTAATAACTTCTTCACCTAGTCTTTAACCCTTAAGCTAAATCACCTGCAACTAATGGCACAAATCTTACCATTTCTACCACGGTCGACAGATATTGTTCACCCTGACGTTCAATTTTTAATAGTTGTTGCTCTTCTTCACCAACAGGAATGATCATCTTACCGCCCTCTCTCAGCTGGGATAAAAGTGCTTGGGGAACACTTTCCGCTGCCGCAGTGACGATAATCGCATCAAACGGGCCTTTCGCTTCCCATCCGAGCCAACCATCTCCGTGTTTAGTAGAGACGTTATAGATATCCAGTTGTTTCAGACGACGCTTAGCATCCCATTGCAGAGACTTAATGCGTTCAACTGAATAGACATGATCAACAATTTGAGCAAGGACTGCTGTTTGGTAGCCCGAGCCCGTGCCAATCTCTAAAACATTGCTGTCCGATTTCAAATCGAGCAGCTCTGTCATTTTGCAACGATGTAAGGCTGAGAAATGGTTTGCCCCTGACCAATCGGCAACGCATTGTTGTCGTACGCTTGGTGCATCATTGCTTGTGAGACAAAGCTCTCACGCGGCAGTCGATAAATCGCATCCAACACTCGTTGATCACTGATGCCACTGGAGATAAGAAACGCTATCAACCTGTCAGCATGTGGGTTAGTCATTAATTCTCTTCCTTTAACCAACTGTCCATTGCGCGCAGCGACTCATGAGCAGTGAGATCGACTTGCAGTGGCGTGATTGAAACAAAGCCATGTTCAATGGCATAAAAGTCCGTACCGATGCCAGCATCTTGCTCTTTACCCGGAGGACCGAGCCAATAGATATCATGTCCACGCGGATCTTTCTGCTTGATCATATTCTCAGCGTGATGACGCGCACCTAAGCGAGTCACTTCAATCTCACCAAGCTCTTCAAACGGAAGATCAGGGACGTTCACATTCAATAGACGGTTGGTTGGAATTGGGCGAATCAGATGCTGCTCAACCAACTGGCGAGCAATTTTAGCAGCCGATTCAAAATGTTGTTTACCGACTAGAGAAAAAGCGATCGCCTGCACGCCCAGGAAATGTCCTTCCATCGCAGCAGCCACCGTACCGGAGTACAACACGTCATCACCTAGGTTTGCGCCGTGATTGATGCCTGACAGCACGAGGTCTGGCAGGTCATCTTTCATCAACTCGTTCAGCGCAAAGTGCACGCAGTCTGTAGGTGTACCTTGCACAGAGAAGGTCTTCGGCGCTATCTCGGTAACACGCAGTGGTTGCTCTAATGTCAATGAGTTAGAAGCACCAGAGCGGTTTCTATCCGGCGCAACGATCGTCACTTCAGCAATGCTTCTTAGCTCATCAGCAAGCGCATGAATTCCCTGAGCATGAACACCGTCATCATTGCTGAGCAGTATTCTTAATGGCTTCGCGTTGTGTGAATCCATTTCCATTAATATTCTCTTTCTACCTTTTCTTCGATGACCAACTCACGCACGATTGAGGTCGCAAATGAACCCGCATCCAGCGAGAATGTCATCGTGATGTTATTACCATCGACCGTCCAAGCTAGGTCTTGTGGTTTGAGTGGCGATATCGCGGCGGTCGTGACGCATACGGTTACCGCGAATCAGTGCCATCAAATCTGGTTCTTCATCTAAGAACGGTTGTTCTAAGGTTAGCGCATCCGCTTGAGTTGGTAGCGCGTTATCACCCGCCAGTGCAGCAGTAATCGCCACTTCGCCTTGAGCAAATTGCGCTTGTAGAGCAGCCATGTTGCTTGCGTCAACTAACTGAGTACCAGAAGCTGTCTGTGCCACATCACCATCGATGAACTTGTCAAACACACCATTCTCCAGGCGAGCGGAAACAATGCGGTTGAAGATCCATGAACGAGCTGCTGACAGGTACATGCTACGCTTGTTTTGATTACGGGTACGAACGTTCTCGCGCCCCCATCGACGTGCTTCTTCAAGGTTGTTGCCATCGTTACCAAAACGCTGACTACCAAAGTAGTTCGGCACACCCACTTGTTTCACTTTTTCAAGGCGTTGCTCAACATCCGCTACATCTGTCACTTCAGACAAAGTCACCACGAACTCGTTCCCTACTAGGTCCCCAGGACGCAGTTTTTTATTGTGACGATCCGTTGCAAGGATTTCGATGCTTGGGTGTTGCGCCAAAAATGCTGAAAAATCTGGAGTTTCACCTTTTGGTAAATGCACACTTAGCCATTGTTCGGTCACAGCATGACGGTCTTTAAGGCCCGCCCAGCTAACGTCTTTCGACTTAACACCACAGGCTTTTGCTAGTTCGTTAGCAACAAAACTGGTGTTCTCACCTGTTTTACGGATGCGAACCATTAAGTGCTCGCCTTCACCCGTAAAGGCAAAACCTAAATCTTCGCGAACCTGAAAGTGCTCTGGCTGCGCTTTGATTTTTGCAGATGCAACTGGCTTACCTGTTAGGTAAGCCAATGAAGATAAAATGTCTGACATGATGTATTTCCGCTGATATCACAGCTTAGAGGAGCAAATTGCTAATTATTGCTTAAACAGAAGTACAACTGCTTCCGTTGCAATGCCTTCTTTGCGTCCAGTAAAACCAAGACGTTCTGTCGTCGTTGCTTTTACGTTAATGTTGCTAATGTCGGTTTCGAGGTCTTCGGCAATAGCTGCACACATTGCGTCAATGTGCGGTGCCATCTTCGGCGCTTGTGCCATGATAGTGACATCGGCATTACCAAGACGGTAGCCTTGCTCTTTGACTCGACGGTAAACATCTTTCAGTAGTTCACGACTATCTGCACCTTTCCATTTGTCATCCGTATCAGGGAAGTGACGACCAATGTCGCCCGCAGCAATCGCGCCAAGCAGGGCATCCGTTAACGCATGCAGCGCTACATCACCATCTGAGTGTGCAATCAAACCTTGTTCGTAAGGGATCGCTACGCCACCAATAATTACCGGACCTTCACCACCGAATTTATGTACGTCGAAACCATGACCAATTCGAATCATTTTTATCCTTTCTTTATTCGCCGCACTCACGGCTGAGATAAAACTCGGCTAACGCAAGATCTTCTGGCTGAGTAATTTTTATATTATTCGCATTCCCTTGAACAAGTGCAGGCTTTTCGCCTAACCATTCCAAAGCCGAGGCTTCATCAGTAATGGTTGCACCTTGTTCTAATGCGTCAGCCAGTGCTTGAGTAAGCTGCTGAGTTTTAAACATTTGTGGAGTTAATGCATGCCACAATGCTTCTCTATCTACGTATGATCGATATCTTGTGCCACGTTTGCTCGCTTCATCGTGTCTCTTACTGGAGAAGCGAGAATGCCACCCGTAGGATGAGCGCAACAAACATCAATCAAACGGTCAATGTCGGATGTTAATACACACGGTCTTGCCGCGTCGTGGACTAATACCCACTCGCTTTCCAGATGTGTACTTACATAGTTTAGCCCTGATAACACAGAGTCTGCCCTTTCTTTGCCACCAGCCACACGAATCACATCAGGATGTTGAGCAATGGACAGTTCAGGGTAGTATGGGTCGCCGTCGGTAATAGCCACGACAACCTTAGAAATCTTTGGGTGAGAAAGCAGTTTCTCTACGGTATGTTCCAGTACCGCTTTGCCGTCAATCAACAGGTATTGTTTTGGGCGATCTGCCTTCATGCGGCTGCCAACACCAGCTGCTGGCACAATGGCAATATGGGTTGGAGTGTTAGTATCCAACATATTAATGCTCTTCCTCATCGACAATTCGGTAGAAGGTTTCGCCATCTTTAACCAAACCAAGTTCATGACGCGCACGTTCTTCGATTGCATCAAGACCTTGTCGTAAGTCATCAATCTCAGCGAACATCTCGTTATTACGAGCTTGCAGCTTGCTGTTTACTTGTTGCTGCACTTCAATTTCATCTTCTACTGTGTAGTAGTCAGAGACCCCGTTTTGCCAAACCAGAGGGTATATTGAAGCCAGCCAAACAGTAACGTAAGGGCTATAACAAAGATTCGCATATCGTTGCTAACATTCTGTACCGGAAGGGATTAGATAAGGTGACATATATAGCATAAATGCGTGATTGGCTCTAGGGTATAAAAAGAGACTCACACTCTCCTTACAGGAAAAAAGCAGCAAAATGAAACAAAGAGATTCCCGACTCTCTCCTTCGTCGTTCTAGGGAATGACAAATGAACATGAGCGAAAGACATCAAAAAGCAAAGTCAATTCTCATATCGCCAAGTGAAGCGATCTCGAAGAGCCAAGTCCGTACCACCTCTCGAAGCGAAGCATTCCCGAAGGGCGAAGCCCGCTCCCGCCTCTCGAAGCGAAGCGTTCTCATATCTCAGATACAAAAACGCCCCGCAAGTGCGAGGCGTTTTCAAAAGCTTTAAGTTAAGCCGTTAACTCCGTTAAGAATTAAGCTTGACCTTTAACTTCTTTGAGACCGTTTCCTTGAAACATGGAGGAGCGCGCTCACCTAGAGCTTCCGTCATATAAAAAACGCCCCGCAAGTGCGAGGCGTTTTCAAAAGCTTTAAGTTAAGCTGTTAATTCAGTTAAGAATTAAGCTTGACCTTTAACTTCTTTAAGACCGTTGAAAGGAGCGCGCTCACCTAGAGCTTCCTCGATACGGATAAGTTGGTTGTACTTAGCAACACGGTCAGAACGGCTCATAGAACCAGTCTTGATTTGACCTGCAGCTGTACCTACCGCTAGATCAGCGATAGTTGCATCTTCAGTTTCGCCAGAACGGTGAGAGATTACTGCTGTGTAACCTGCGTCTTTAGCCATCTTGATTGCAGCTAGAGTCTCAGTTAGAGAACCGATTTGGTTGAACTTGATAAGGATAGAGTTAGCTACGCCTTTCTCGATACCTTCAGCAAGGATCTTAGTGTTAGTAACGAATAGATCGTCACCTACTAGTTGAAGCTTGTCACCTAGTAGTTCAGTTTGGTGCTTGAAGCCAGCCCAATCAGACTCGTCTAGACCGTCTTCGATAGAAACGATTGGGAATTGGTTAGCTAGCTCAGCTAGGTAGTGGTTGAACTCTTCAGAAGTGAAAGTTTTACCTTCGCCTTTCATGTTGTAGATGCCAGCTTCTTTGTCGAAGAACTCAGATGCTGCACAGTCCATAGCTAGAGTAACGTCTTTACCTAGTTCGTAACCAGCAGCTGCAACAGCTTCTGCGATAACTTCTAGAGCTTCAGCGTTAGACTTAAGGTTTGGAGCGAAACCACCTTCGTCACCAACTGCAGTGCTGTAGCCTTTAGACTTAAGAACTTTAGCTAGGTTGTGGAATACTTCTGCACCGATACGTAGACCTTCTTTAAGAGTCTTAGCGCCAACTGGTTGGATCATGAACTCTTGGATGTCAACGTTGTTGTCTGCGTGCTCACCACCGTTGATGATGTTCATCATTGGTAGAGGCATAGAGAACTGACCAGCTGTGCCGTTTAGCTCAGCGATGTGCTCGTATAAAGCATGCCTTTAGCTGCTGCAGCAGCTTTAGCGTTTGCTAGAGAAACAGCTAGGATAGCGTTCGCACCGAACTTAGATTTGTTTTCAGTGCCGTCTAGTTCGATCATTACTGCGTCGATTGCAGCTTGGTCTTTAGCGTCTTTGCCAACTAGAGCTTCAGCGATTGCGCCGTTTACAGCTTCAACAGCTTTAAGAACACCTTTACCTAGGAAACGTGCTTTGTCACCGTCACGTAGCTCAAGAGCTTCGCGAGAACCAGTAGATGCGCCAGATGGAGCTGCTGCCATACCTACGAAACCGCCTTCTAGGTGTACTTCAGCTTCTACAGTTGGGTTACCACGTGAGTCGATGATTTCACGACCTAGAACTTTAACGATCTTAGACATTAATGTTTCCTCTCGTTTCAAATATAAATGTCAATTTTAAAGGGCAGCAGCACAACCTTCGCCGCTGCCCGTATCCTTTTACTTCTCGAATTCGCCGCGAGCGTTTTGGCCAGCAGCTTTAACGAAACCTGCGAATAGTGGGTGACCATCGCGAGGCGTCGAGGTGAATTCTGGGTGGAATTGAGCCGCTACAAACCATGGGTGAGCTGGGTTCTCAATCATTTCCACTAGTTTCTTATCCGCTGATAGGCCAGATACTTTCAGACCTGCTTTTCGATTTGCGGACGAAGATTGTTGTTTACTTCGTAACGGTGACGGTGACGCTCATGAATTGTCGCGTTGCCGTATAGTTCACGAGCTTTCGTACCTTTTTCTAGGTGACATAGCTGTGAACCAAGACGCATCGTACCACCTAGGTCAGACGTTTCAGTACGTTCTTCAACTTTACCTTCGCCGTCTACCCATTCAGTGATCAAACCTACCACAGGTACTTAGTGTCTTTGTTAAATTCTGTTGAATGTGCACCTTCCATACCCGCTACGTTACGCGCGTATTCGATCAGTGCTACTTGCATGCCTAGACAGATACCTAGGTAAGGTACTTTGTTTTCACGAGCGTATTGTGCTGCGCGAATCTTACCTTCGATACCACGGTCACCGAAGCCGCCAGGTACTAGGATTGCATCTAGACCTTCAAGTACTTCTACGCCTTTCGTCTCAACATCTTGAGAGTCTACGTATTTAATTGTGACGTTTAGACGGTTTTTCAAGCCTGCGTGTTTAAGTGCTTCGTTTACTGACTTGTAAGCATCTGGTAGTTCGATGTATTTGCCGACCATACCGATAGTTACTTCACCAGTTGGGTTCGCTTCTTCGTAGATAACCTGTTCCCATTCAGACAGGTCAGCTTCTGGTGCGTTGATACCAAAGCGAGCACAAACTAGGTCATCTAGACCTTGAGACTTAACAAGTTGAGGGATCTTGTAGATAGAATCTACGTCCTTCATTGAGATAACTGCTTTTTCTTGTACGTTACAGAAAAGAGCAATTTTCTTACGCTCGTTCGCTGGGATCATACGATCAGAGCGACAAACTAGAATATCTGGTTGGATACCGATAGACAGCAGCTCTTTAACAGAGTGCTGAGTTGGCTTAGTTTTCACTTCACCTGCAGCTGCTAGGTAAGGAACTAGCGTTAGGTGCATGAACATTGCGCGTTCACGGCCTAGTTCTACAGCAAGCTGACGGATAGCTTCCATAAATGGTAGTGATTCGATATCACCTACCGTACCACCGACTTCAACGATAGCAACATCATGGCCTTCAGAACCTGCGATTACGCGGTCTTTGATAGCATTAGTGATGTGAGGGATAACCTGAATGGTTGCACCTAGGTAATCACCGCGACGTTCTTTACGTAGTACGTCTGCATAAACACGACCAGCAGTGAAGTTGTTACGCTTAGTCATCTTGGTGCGGATGAAACGCTCGTAGTGACCAAGGTCAAGGTCAGTCTCTGCGCCATCTTCCGTAACGAACACTTCACCGTGTTGAGTTGGGCTCATTGTGCCTGGATCAACGTTGATGTAAGGGTCAAGCTTCATCATAGTCACTTTAAGACCACGAGCTTCTAGAATAGCGGCAAGAGATGCTGCTGCAATACCTTTACCTAGAGAGGATACAACCCCGCCAGTAACAAAAATGTAATTTGTCGTCATGTTTAACCTGAAATTGGTTGAATGAGGGAAATGGAGTGCTTCTGGACGGGACGTAAATATACCAGAAGCTCCTAACCGCCACAACGTGAAATCTATCACACCGTAATTTTTTATTTTTTGCTTCAAATCAAATTCGAGTATTCATGCAATTTCAGCTTCGCTCTTCCCGTTTCACCTCATCCCACATGGAATCGAGTTCATCTAGAGTAAAGTCTGTGAGCTGCTTACCGTGCGCTGAAACTTTAGTTTCCACGCCTTTAAAGCGTTTCGAGAACTTTAAGTTGCTTTTGCCAGTGCTACTTCTGGGTCTTTCCCTAAGTGACGCGACAGGTTCACGGTAGCAAATAAAAGATCGCCTAATTCAAGTTCAACTTTTCTCATCCGGCGTAATTTGAAGCGCTTCTTCCATTACCTCTTCAATTTCTTCCTGCACTTTGCCTACAACCGGGCCAAGCGAATCCCAATCGAAGCCAAATTTTGCGCACTTTTTCTGGATCTTTGTAGCACGCGAAAGCGCAGGTAGAGAGTTTGGTATTGAGTCTAGAATACTTCTTCAGCTTTGCCTACTTGTGCTTTCTCCTTCGCTTTTCCGCTTCCCAGTTTGCGTTAATCGCTTCTTCAGAATCGAACTCTACTTCTGAAAAACAT
>LZQR01000264.1_pt1 | contig 13632 bp, 16 predicted proteins | sample 768601 | NCBI WGS metagenome assembly LZQR01 (sample SAMN05207299, study PRJNA324521) | oil field metagenome | isolation source: sample BH-FW-24 from oil reservoir | place: India: Bombay High | collected 2015-12-04
TGTCCTATCATCAAATGCGATTAAGGTATGCCCCTTTTGTCGATAATGCACTTTTGAATGCGACAGAATTAACACATCCCATTATTGCTTATTCTGATTGTTGAATAGAGAGATTATCCGTCCACAACTTATCCCTTCATCTGAGTGTCGGTAGAGATTGAACGGCAATTGCCGAAAGCGTTGGAAGAGTTGTCCTATCATCAAATGCGATTAAGGTATGCCCCTTTTGTCGATAATGCACTTTTGAATGCGACAGAATTAACACATCCCATTATTGCTTATTCTGATTATTGTGAGGGGAAAACCGCTGTCGTTTTGGGCGCGGCACCATCTGTAGAACAAATGCTGCCTTGGTTACGGGCCAACCGAGAGAGTGTTGTGGTGTTTGCTGTGGCTCGCTTGGCAAAGCGGTTGCAGGTTGAAGCATCGTGCCGGATTTCTTAGTCGCTTCCGATCCAACCTCTGCGACATTAGCCCATGCGGAAAGGCTGGAAAACTTTCAGGCGCAAAGTGTTCTGATTGTTCAGCATTACGTTTCCCCAGTGTTGCTGGAAATTTGGCAGGGAGCGGTTTTGTACTGGGGACCGCATTGGCCGCAGCACGGTAAGGATTACCAAACAGAGGCGAATGTTGAAATTGAAGGCGGAACGGTAGCTAATCTAGCTGTTTTGTCCGCATTGGGACTAGGGTGTCGAGCGGTTTATTGTGCCGGGATGGATTTCTGCTTTGATGGGACGGGGGTAACGCATGAAAGTAGCAGTCTTGAGGCTGAAACCGATGTCAAGAAAGAACAGACCGAAACCATTGAAAACTACCAAGGGGATTGGTGTGATACTACGCTGGAGTTTTTAAATGCGGTGGAAGCGTTTCCTCAGCAGTTAGATATTTTAATCCAACGATATGGCTATCGGCGGACTTTCAGCTTTTAACATCAACCTAAGCGGCAAAAATCGATGGGGTTAAGCTGCTGGATTTAAAGACACTCGTTGTGCCAGAACAATCCGAAGTAGATGTCCTTTCCTTGATTCAGTCTTTGATGGGGTCAGAGCAAGAGAGTCGTAAAATATTGCAGGAAACACTTGCCACCCTGCAACGATATCAAAAGCATTATCGATTGGCTTCAGAGTTGGCACGAAAAGGTAAAAATTGTTTGCCAAAACGGCGGAAGAAGCCATGAAACTGAATGGAGAAGCAATTGATTTTATTCAAAAAGTCGAAAAGCTGCATCGAAAGCTCGAGAAGCATGTACTGGATGACCGTTCTTTTATGCAACGCTATGGCTTTAGTGTGTTTTCATCCGTGATTCAAAATGCCAACCAATTGCAAAGTCACCCAAACGATAAGGTTTGGCACTATCGTTATTTCAAAACCTCGTTTGAGGCTTATGAGCGCACAGCGTCAGGCCTGGTCAGATCTTATGAAAAAGCTATCCGTAAAACACAATTTCAAATAAAAGAGTTGAAACATCTAAACGACTTTACCGAATTGAGTGCATTATGGCTGGCGGAAAAGCGACCTTATCGTTTTTCGGGATGGCGGCAACGGTTTCCAGAGGTGGCTGAAGCGCTTGAAGCAGAAAAACCTAAAAGCTATCAAATGCTTATGGAGAGTCTGTCGCAGTGGCAAGCAGAGTGTCGGGATATTTCTCAAGAAACCTTCGCTTACCTAAGCTCACAGCCGCATAAGCTGGAAAGGAAATAAACCGCTGTTTTATGGCGCATTTAGACTGAATTTTTAGTATAACTGGCCGATACGAATATTATAAAAATCAAAAATACTTCAGAGGGAAACAACACAATGTCTTTTATCATTCCAAAACCGAAGCCGATTGACCTGTCCAAGTTTGAACTGCCGGAAGATCAACTGGAAACCAAATACGGTTTACCGAAAGACGTTAAATTCTGTAAAAAATGTACCATTTCCAACCAACGCCCCAATTCAGCGGTGGAATACAAACATACTAAAGACTCCAAGAAAGCCACCATCAATTTTGATGAAGAAGGCGTGTGCGACGCTTGCCGAGTCGCTGAAGAAAAAGAACACACCATCGATTGGGGCATGCGGGAAGAAGAGCTGCAGGCTCTGTGCGATAAGCACCGTTCCAAAGACGGTTCTTACGACTGCTTATTGCCCGGCTCCGGCGGTAAAGACAGCTTCTATGCCTCGCATATTTTGAAAGAAAAATACGGTATGCACCCATTTACTGTGACCTGGGCGCCGCATATTTACACCGAATGGGGCTGGCGTAACTTTCAGAAATGGATTCATGCCGGGTTTGATAACCAGTTGATGACCCCGAACGGGCGGTGCACCGTTTGCTGACGCGGCTGTCAGTGGAAAAACTCTTTCACCCGTTCCAGGCGTTTATGATTGGCCAAAAAGCTTGGCACCGAAAATGGCCGCGATGATGAACATTCCATTGGTGTTCTTTGGTGAAAACGAGGCGGAGTATGGCAATCCCAAAGGCGATACTGACAAGGCACAGCGTGACTGGCAATATTTCACCATGACGGATGAAGCCGATATTAATATCGGCGGTGTTTCAATCAAATCGCTCAAAGATGATTTCGGGCTGGAAAAAGCCGATCTAGACCCTTATATGCCGGCCAACCCTCAGCAGCTGGAAGAAACCGGCGTGGAAGTGCATTATCTGGGGTATTACCTTAAATGGCACCCGCAAAGCTGTTACTACTATGCCCATGAGCATGGAGGGTTTGAAGCGTCACCTGAAAGAACGCCGGGTACTTATTCCAAATACAACTCCATTGACGACAAAATCGACGATTTCCATTACTACACTACCGGCGTGAAATTCGGCATTGGCCGTGCCACTTATGATGCAGCGCAGGAAATCCGTTCCGGCGATATTGACCGTGAAGAAGGTGTGGCCTTGGTGAAACGCTTTGATATGGAATTTCCGGAGCGTTTTGCCGAAGAAATTTTCGAATATTTATCAATTCCGGAAAAAGAGTTTCCCATCGCTTCCAAGATGTTCGAGCAACCGATCATGGACAGAGAATATTTTGATTTATTGACAGATACCTTCCGCTCGCCGCATTTGTGGAAAAAAGAAAACGGGGTCTGGGTGCAGCGTCATACGGTTTGGGGTAAATAGAAACTTATGGATATGAATAAAATAACAATTCTCAAAGACGAGTTAATCAGTTTTGTACCTAGGTTTCCTGCAATAGTTAAGATGAAATTAAAAGGTAATTTAGTACAGTGGATGTTATTTAACTTAGTAACGGCTATTATTGGTGGATTCGCAATATTTAGCGATTTAATTATTCAAAATTTTTATATCAAATTAATTTTATTTTTGATTACTTTAATTGTTTTTTTTACTTCCGCTATTTTTTTAATACAAGAGGAAGAAACCTTAAATGTTGAAGAAAAAGAAGTCGATGAAATAAGAAAAAAATTAAAAGAGAAAATTTTAAATTGTGAATTAAGTAAAAATGATTTAATTGAACTAAAAAATGAGATTAAACCAAAAGGATTGATGCATAGTCTAAATAAGCAATATGAAAGATTTTCTAATATAGTAGGGCTAATCTTTGGTTGGGTTTCTATGACTGTATTTTTAATCACAGGTTTTTGGGGTATTGGTTTAATAAAAGTTATTAATGCCATTGAATCAGGAGACGGTTCCGTATTTCCCTTTTTATTCATAGTAAGTTTTATTGGAATGTTTTTAGTTTATATTTGCAAGTCTTTTTTGGATGTTGTAGATAGGTTCTCTGGTAATTTTCAGCGAAGAGTTGTGTTACAACAAATTAAAGATATTCATAAATGATTCGTCTTATTCCCCGTCTTGATATTAAATCCAAGCACCTGATTAAAGGCGTCAAGCTGGAAGGTTTGCGTAAAATCGGTAATCCGAATGAATATGCGCGTAAGTATTACGAGAAGGGTGCGGATGAATTGTTGTATATGGATGCCGTAGCGTCGCTTTATGGGCGTAATAGTTTGACTGAAATCGTCAAGGAAACGGTTAAGTCGGTGTTTATTCCGATTACCGTGGGAGGCGGTATTCGCTCGGTAGAAGATGCGCGGGAAATTTTGCGCTCCGGTGCCGATAAGGTGGCGATTAACACTGCTGCGGTGCAACGTCCGGAACTTATCAATGAAATGGCGAAAACTTTTGGTGAGCAGTGTGTGGTGTTGTCGGTTGAAGCCATCCGGCAAGCCGATGGCAAATGGTTGGCGTTTACCGACAATGGTCGTGAGCATACCGGTTTGGATGTCGTGGAATGGGTTAAGGAAGCGGTGGCGCGTGGTGCCGGTGAAGTGTTGTTGACTTCCGTGGATAAAGAAGGCGGCCGTAAAGGGTATGACTTGGCGTTGATTGAGGCGGTTTCCGAGGCCGTATCGGTGCCGATCATTGCCTCCGGTGGCATGGGGCAAGCGATGGATGGTGTGGAAGCGGTTCAAGCCGGGGCGAATGCGATTGCCATGGCGGATATTTTGCATTATGAGCGCGATACCGTTGAGGGCATTCGACAGGTGTGTGCCGAAAACGGTTTGTCGGTTCGACCGCAAGAGGCAATCCATTCCGTTCACGGAGGGGAACTGTCATGAGTTCAATGAGCCAAATGAGTCGCAATGTTACCTTGATTGATTACGGTGCCGGGAACTTGCTGAATGTGCAGCGTGCGTTTGAACACCAGGGCGCGACAGTCGATATCGCCACGCGACCGGAACAAATCGAACAAGCCGAGCGACTGGTGTTCCCAGGGTGGGGCGTTTCCGGAAGCGATGCAGCAATTACAGGCTCAAGACCTGGTGGAAGCGATTCAACAGGCAGCCAATGATAAACTTTCTAGGGATTTGTTTGGGCATGCAAATGATGTTGGATGAAGGCGAAGAGTTTGAAAAAACACCAGGCCTGGGGCTTTTGCCTGGTCGGGTCGAAAGACTTCCGGAGCAGGGTGTGAACGGTCAAAACATGACGGTTCCGCACATGGGCTGGGCATCGATTCAGCCGAACAAAACGTCCTGGCAAGGTTCTTTGCTGGAAGCCGTGCCGGAAAGCAATGCTTTTTATTTTGTGCATTCGTATTATGCGGATGTGGCCAATGACGCCGACCAATTGGCGGTGTTCGATTTTGGCGGGCACGCCATTACCGCCGCGATACAGCGTGACAATAAAATCGGTTGTCAGTTCCATCCGGAAAATCCGGCGAGTTGGGGTTGAAATTGGTGGAAGCCTTTTTGAAATTATGATGGGGCATCGGGAGGGGTGATATGGATGTAAGAAGTTTTTGGCAAGACCAGTTGCACTCCGGTCGTCCGATGTTTTTGCCGGATATTGGTACCTATTTCAATCAGGATATGCAACAAGCCGAAGCGTTGGTGGATGCGCTTGCCGAGGCGGGCGTTACCACCATTAAGGGTGAGATTCTGCAGACGCCGGAAATTTGCCTGGATGCGCATTTGTCCGGTAATGAAAAATACTGGGGACATCAAACCGGTGAGCTTAAACAGGAAAACTACCGTGATTTGATTGAGCGCAAGGTGGTGCCGTTATCGTCTTATGAAACCTTGTTCCAGTACGCCAAAGATAAGGGCATGGATACCATTGTGTCCGTTTATGATTTTGAAGGGGCGGATTTCGCCCGACAAATCGGTTGTAAGGCCATCAAAATCGCCTCGTCCAATATTACCCATCAGCCGTTAATCGAATATGTCGCACAGTTAGGGTTGCCGATGATAATCGATACCGGTCATTCCACGGTCGAAGAAATGGCGCGTGCGGTTAACTGGGCGCAGGATTGCGGTTTGAAAGGGGATGCGGTCGACATTGTTGTGGAGCACAGCCCAAAAGGACCGCCCAATCCGGTGGAACAGCAAAATCTACGTTTTATGCAGACTCTGGGACAAGCCGTTGGGTTGCCCTATGGTTTATCGGATCATCACGGTGGTGAAGAAATGTTGTATGCGGCCACGGCGATGGGAGCGGTGGTGTTGGAAAAAGGCATTTGCCCCGATGAAATGGGCGATGAACAGGATGGCGGTCATGCCATGCCGGTCAGCCAAGTTGCCGCCGTTTTGCAGAAAATCAATAATATCGCCGATGCGATGGGGAATGGAATTCGCGTTCTGCCACGGCAACGTGAAAAATATGTATCGCGAATGGGCTTGGTTGCAAAAACCGATTTGGCGGCAGAGAGTGTTTTGAGCATCGATAATGTCCGTTTTGCCTTTCCGGCATTGGGCATCAAAGCCGAATATTGGTCGGAAATAGAAGGGCAGGTCTTGAAGCGTTCACTTTCGGCGGGGAAATCATTGGCTGGCCGGATATTGCGTTCCGTGAGAAGTAAGCGGTATTGGGAGATGTGATGCGCTGGTTACCTGAGCTTCCCGCTTTCCCCGGTCTTCGTCCTCCGGAACTGAAATGGTTAGAGATGGTGATGTCATCTCATGACGCATCACCAGAAAAACGCCCAGGCCTGGGCGTTTTTGCATTTACTGTCCGAAAAACATTCAATCAAAATTGACCAAGCCTGGCAATTGCAAACCCACCAAACTGGGCCGTACGGTTTTTTTCGTCTGACGGGCGAGATGTCGAACGACGAAACCTTGGATTGGTTTTTAAAGCTGGTGGCTCCGCAAAAAGCGAAACGCATGCTGGAAGGTCAGGTTTTGGTTGATGCGATGATGTCCACTCCTCAAGATTTGTCTATTGATGCGAACGTGGTTTTTTCCGTACCGCCTATGGTCCAAGGGTTTCCGGATACGGTGTCCGAAGATGTGACGGCATTGGCGTTTCCTTTTTGGGAGGGGCGCTTTACCGATTATGAGGGTTCGGATTTACGGTTGTTGGGACAGGCGCTCGGGCAACTTCATCGACGATTGAAGGATCTACCGCAAGCGGAGCAAATTCGAGCGGGCGGGGAAGAACGTCATGCGATGTTAACGGCACGTTGGAAGATGTTGTTGCAATCCCCTGAAAGAATGGCTCAATTGCCGACTGAAGCCCAAGCGTGCTTAAAAGCACATTCGCCGGATTGGTTGGCGCACTTGATGGATGACGGTCAGCCTGTGCACGGAGACTTGAATGTCGGTAATGTTTTGTTTCGGCCTGATGGTCGGGTGGCGTTTTTAGATTTTGAAGACAGTTTGACGGCTTGGTTCGACCCTTTGAAGGATCTGGCTTTTGTGATTGAGCGATTCGTGTTGTGCGTGCATGAACCTGAACAATTGACGGCCATGAGCCATACTCTTTTGGATGCCTATCAAGCGCAAAACCCGGTGGCAATCCGCTCTGAAACCCGGTTCATCGACTTGTTGCAGGGGCTGGCGATTCGGGCATTTTTGATTTTGGCAGAGTTGCAATTGACAACCTCACAGGAAATACCGAAATCCGAGTGGCAAAAGTTCGCATTTTTATATAATCTAACCTTTCGACATGAAACGGAGTTAAAAGCCATCGCCGCGCCTTACGTTGTCAAAACGTGATTCGTAAACTGGAACGCTTTCCGGGGCTGCGGCGGCCTGATTGTTCTGATGATGAAATTATTGATTACCGCTCGAGACCCTGCCACAGCGCTTTCGTTCGAAAAGCTGATTCCGGAATTGCTTGAAAGCGGACGTTTTGAGTTACGTGTTTTATGCCAGGAACCGGCGTTTCAAATGCTGCAACCGTTTGTGCCGGCCGATACGCTTTACGCCATTCCCAAAGATGAATTTGCGCTTGTATTGGAAGATGCATTTCTCCGTAATCAGTTTGAAAGCTTTCAACCCGACGCGGTCTTAACCGGTATTTCTGGGCCGGATACCGGTATCGATGAAGCGGTATTGCACTATGCCGCGACTCACGATATTCATTCTTATGCGTTGCAAAGTTTCTGGGGAGATATGAATCAAGCCTCCGGCGCATTACCGGACACGGCTTTTGTGATGGATGATGAAGCCATTCGCATCACCCATGAACGTTATCCGGATATCGAGAATGTCGCGATTGGTTCCATCAAGCATATCGATTATCGCGCTTATGATCCTCTGAAGGCTCGCGCCGAAAAACGCCCAGGCCTGATCGAATCCGATGAAGTTGTCTTGGGGTTTTATGGCCAACCGATACTGGAGATTGCCGGTTATTTCGAGACCATTGAAGCGCTTGCCCGTCAACTTTCCAACTGGCCGCGCCCGTTTAAATTACTGTACCGTCCGCACCCGAAAGAAACGCCGGAATTGCAAGAGAAAACCTTGTCGTTGTTCACCGAAGCATTTGGTGACCGAGTTTCTTTGGATCCGTTTTGGAGATTAAGGACAGTTTGGTGGTGTGTGATTTGGTACTGAGTGCTTTTTCGACGTGTTGTTTCGATAATCTTTATTTAAACGAAATGGCGCATCGACCATTCAACGCCAGCGTCTATTTGTGGTTTGAACCGGAGTTGATTCGTTGGTGGCAGGAATACAGTCATTTGAAAGAATTACCGTTAATCAGTGAAGAGTTGCTGTTATCGGTCGATAAAGAAGAAGAGATGCTGACGGTTTTGGAACAAGGTTTGCTCGAAGAAACACGGCAAATCCTTTGGCATAAAGCAAAGGCACATTTGCCTAATCCGCAGGCTTCCATCGGCATAATGATGGAAAAGCTGTTATCGGATTTTGAAAAGTCCAAACGCGCATTTGGCTGACGTCTATGTCGGTTTTGAACACACAAAGGAAATACAGAGATGGTTGAACAGGCGGATATTTTAGCCTTAATCCCGGCACGAGGCGGTTCTAAAGGATTGGTTGGTAAAAACCTGTATCCGATTTTAGACAAACCCTTGTTGCAATATACGATTGATGAAGCACAAAAAAGCGACTATTTGAACGGTTTGATGATGTCGAGTGAAGATGCCGAAATCAATGGGTATGCGAAATCATTGGGACTGGAAGTCGACTATGTTCGTCCGGCCAGTTTGGCGGAAGATCATACCACGACGGCCGAAGCCGTCTTACATGCGCTGGATTGGCTGGAAGAACAGAACCGTTTGCCGGATGCGGTGGTATTGTTGCAACCGACGTCGCCTTTACGAACCGTGGAGGAAATCGACGCGGCCATTTTACAGTTCCTGGAAAGCGATAAAGATTCGTTAATCAGTGTGCAGCCGATGAAGGAACACCCTTACAAGTGCGTTCAAGCACATGATGGGGCTGGGAATATCTTGCGCAACCGGAGCGTTACGTGTCCCGTCGCCAGGATTACAACAATGACTATTACGTGATTAACGGTGCTATTTATATCGTCACACCACAATTCTTACGCTCGCACCGTGAATTTACCGGTGAGGGATTGTCCGAATTGTTTGTGATGGATCCGATTTCCGGGGTGGACATTGATGATTTGGCCGATGTGTTCCAAGTCGAAGCTCTGTTAAAGATGCGGCAAACGCAGCTGAAATAATGACTGGAAGGAATGTGAATGGACTTATTTGATTGGCAGGCCATATCCATTAGTGAAGATGCAACCATTCGAGATGCTTTGACGGTGTTGGATCAGCAAGCGATGCAAATCGTGCTGGTCATTTCGAAAGACCGTCAGTTGAAAGGCACGGTGACGGATGGGGATATTCGCCGGGGTCTATTACGTGGCGAAAGTCTGGATAGTCCGATTACACTGGTGGCGAATGCTAAGCCTCTGTTGGCTATGAATCCGAAACGGAGATGGTTTGGCATCAACACATGAAGCGTCGTTCCTTGCGGCATTTACCAATCTTAAATGCCCACAAGCAAGTGGTTGGGCTTTATTACCGTAAAACACAGGTCACGCCGCGGCGTAAGAACCCGGTGGTTTTAATGTTGGGTGGCCTGGGAATGCGATTGCGGCCTTTGACTGAAACCGTTCCAAAACCCATGTTGCCGGTCGGCAATCAACCGATTTTGGAAACCATCGTCAAACACATTGCCGATCAAGGGTTTACGGAGTTTTATTTTTGCATCAATTACCTTGGCGAAAAGATTCGACAGTATTTCGGTGATGGGAAACAATGGGGTATACGCATTACCTACATAGAGGAAATCAAGCCGATGGGAACGGCGGGGGCTTTAAGCCTTTTGCCAAAGTTGCCAGGCCTGCCTTTAATTGTGATGAACGGAGACCTTCTGACCAAAGTTGATTTCCGTTCACTGTTGGACTTTCATGCCGAGCATGAAAACTGTGTGACGACGTGTGTACGTGAGTATTCACATCAAGTGCCGTATGGTGTGATTGAGATGCAGGGGCCTTATATTAACCAGTTGGTAGAAAAGCCGGTTTATCGGTATTTTGTGAATGCCGGCATCTACTGTTTATCGCCGGAAGTTCTGTCGAAAATCCCGCAGGATAGTTTTTATGATATGCCAACGTTAGTGGATGCTCTGATTGGTGAAGACCAAAAACCGGAGGATTTCCACTAACAGAGTATTGGATGGACATTGGTCATATTCCCGATTATGAGCAAGCTCAAGCCGATTATGAAGTCTATTTCAAATAGTCTCAGAAAATAAGTCTTAGGGATAAACAAAACCGGCCAATGCCAGTTTTTGTTTAAGGGAGGGTTAATTTTTCGGGCGTGTCGCCAGGTTCATCAGTTCATCGGTTACGATATTATCCGGGTCGATTTCCTTGATTTTATTGATGGCTTGAATGGCATCATCTTGAAGTCCAAGATAGATGAGCAATTTGGCCAGCTTAATCCAGGTCGCGGTATCTTTTTCATTACGATCCAAGTAGTGAAGATAAATTTCCGCTGCGCCGGAACCGTCTCCGGTAGCGGCCAGAATATCCGCGTAAGCGATGAAGTATTCGTCTGAATAGTGGGTCAGGACTTCCAGTGCATTCAGGGCGGTTTGGTAGTCTTTTTTATCAAGCGTGATGTTGACGACCCGCTTTAGCCCTTCCATCAAAAGTTTTTCTTCTTTTATTTGCACGAACTGGTCGACGGCGTCATTTGGCATCTCTTTGAGCTCATATAAATAACCGGTTCCCAAATGGCAAAGGTCTTTTGCATTGTCGCCACCTTGCTCGGCAATGTAATTGATCAGTTCTTCTAGGTCATAAGGCCGGTTTTCGATGAAATAGCGATGAATCCGGTCAAACTGATTGGCCATGTTTTCACCTTGAGACTTCAACTGTTGGCTCAGTCGAGTTTCGTTCGAGGTTAATTCTTGATGGTAGGTGTCAAGCAAGGTTTGTACGGCTTCTTGTTGTTCTTGAGTTAAGTCCTCCATAGAAAAGCCATGCATCTTCATCCAGACAATTGGGCGACCCTCTTCGTGCAATTCTTGCCATTTTTCGACCATTTGATCGAAATATTTAGTCCCTGCCGCCTCTTTGATGCGGTGATTTAAACGTGAAATGGCTTCCTCGATCGATTTTTTTAAAGGCGTCGCGGAGTTGATTAAGCCTGAAAAATAATGGGTAAAAGAGTCCTTGATTTGATCACGCGTCATATCCTCCTTGCCGATACTGGGGTTCATAAAATCTTTGTAAGCTTTGATGGAATAATTGAATATGAACTCGGCATGTGGTCCCATTTGGGTGTTCAGATCTTTTTGGAGTGCAATGATTTGTTGGGTAAGTTTGTCGGTTTCACCTAAGTCCTTAAATAAACGTTGCGCAATTTTTTGCCTTGACGAGATTCCTTAATGACCGTACGGCATAAATCGCGCATTTCTTGACAGTAAGATTTGGCTTCTTTTAGGTGTGTTTTATAGGTTTTAAGGTCAAAGGAAAGCGCTTCTTTAATGTTGTTGATTGTTTCGGCTTTCGTTTGGGTTGGCAGTTGAATGTTTTCCGGGCGAGAGTATTCGACTTTATCAATTAAAGCGGCTTCTTGGCTAAGCGTGTAAAAACGGCTTTTGAAAAATTCGACAGAATAAGCAACCAACTCTTCCATGCCCTGACGAGCATTGGCAAAGCTTGGAGTGGTTTCGGCGATGCGCCCTGAGTAGGTCTTGACGCGGTTGGTCGCGGTATCCAGGTATTTGCCTGTTTTGGACTCAACACTTTCGGATTCGTAACTTTTGCCGCCTTCTCCATAACAGAAATCCACACCTGAAAAAACAACTTGTTCCGCCCCGAGATAGCTGGCTACGGATGCATGGTATTTGTAACGGTTGGACCAACGATATTGAGGTTGTCTGGTTGTGGGTGTTTTCCGTCAACCCAAGGAAACATCAACCCGAGGTAAGCATGTACACCAGACCATTCGGCGATGAGTTTGTTGTTGGCATTATTGGAATGAACCAATATGCGCTGCCACCAAATTGGAGCATTGGTTTACTGTTGTCGTAACTCACTGCATGCGGGTCTACTGTGACGAAAAAATCAGGTTGAATACCTTCCTTTTTCAAGCGATTGGCAATTCGAGCTGCGGCAAAAATAACAAGCTGGTCTTGATTGGTTTTAATCCAGTCGATACTGTCGTCCAGAGACGGCCCCCCACCCATGATGACTGCGGTAGTGCCGTTTAAAGCATTTTCAATTTTTGATACTGGAGTGCTATTCGATGACAGGCTTTTAAGTTGGCTGTCAATGAAAATATTATTGATAGCGTAGCCACTTTCGGATGCCGAGAAGATGTTGTATTTGTCTAGTGTGATTTCCCAAAGTTGGCGATACAGGTCGTTTTTGGAATCAATAACGGATAGTGAACGCAGTAAAGTATAACGGCCGTGGGCGACATAGTCCGAATAACGTTCAGACAAATCACTGAAGTTTATATTTTCAGACTCCAAGCTGACTAAGCTTTCATCTATTTCTATATTCGTGTTTATGTAAGACAGAATTTCCGGTTTATCAATCAGAATGTAGTGGCGTCCGCGATCGGAATGATATTTTGTAAATAGGGAACCAATAATCCTGAGTCGGATCCTACAATAATGAACAGCATATTTTCTTGGTCAAGGACTTGATTAAACACTTTATTGAAAGTTGAAGTCGCGCCAACCGTGTCAAATGCTGTGTGGTTGATTTCCTGGAAATACTGATCGCCAAAAGCATTGGTGTAAAGGTTTTGAGTGTTGATTGTATCCATAGGTTCCGTTTTATTTTTTCAAAAAATGATGAAAATGCCTGTTTTTAAAGCCTTTTGCATACATAACAGGAAGTATGCCAAAAAAATATTTAAAAAAATCGTTTTTTTTCTAAAGCTTTATAAAAGTTGGCCGTTACCAACAGTGAAGGGAAAGAATGAGTCGATTGTGCTGATATAAAAAATAATAGCAATCGTATATTTTTTAAAAAGGAGATAAGATCATGGCAATGGTAATTAATACCAATATTGGTTCCGAAAACGCAGTACGTCTATTGGACGGTTCTAACCGTGAAATGGCGACTTCAATGGAGCGCTTGACCTCTGGTTTGCGTATCAATAAAACAGCAGATGACGCGGCCGGTAAAGCGGTTGTAACGTCAATGACTTCACAAATCCGTGGTACGGATATGTCGATTCGTAATGCGAATGATGGTATTTCATTGGTACAGACGGTTGACGGCGCGGCAGAAGAAACTGTCAACATGTTGTATCGTATTCGTGAACTGGCGGTACAGTCAGCGAACGAAACCTACAATTCAGCTCAACGTTCTCAAATGAACATCGAGGTTTCTCAGTTGAGAATCGAGATCAACCGTATCGCTTCCACCACAAAATTTAACGG
>LZQR01000265.1_pt1 | contig 13585 bp, 18 predicted proteins | sample 768601 | NCBI WGS metagenome assembly LZQR01 (sample SAMN05207299, study PRJNA324521) | oil field metagenome | isolation source: sample BH-FW-24 from oil reservoir | place: India: Bombay High | collected 2015-12-04
TTCCATCAGTGGCTGCGGCGAGCCAGAGCATTGGCAAGGGCTGCACGCGTCGCCGCCACGATCACCGTATCGCCGGGAGAGAGGCACCACGTTTTCAAACGGGGCAGGATTGGCTTCTGGCCTCGCTGAACCAGTCTCACCGTCATGTCCTTCAATTGCGGGAACATGCCGGATACGGATTCCACGCCCACCAGCGGATGACCATAGGTGATTTCGATCTGGGCGATGAACTGCTTGCCGGAGGAACTCTGGAACTCTTCCGCCATGGTTTTGCGCACCGGAAGCAGCTTCGGCATGATGAACAGCACATAGATCGAGCCGACACCGGCGATGATCAGTCCGATTGGGGTGAAGCTGAAAAAGGTCAGTTTGAGATCGGAACTTTGCGCCGCGAAATTTGCTACCAGCAGGTTGGTCGACGAGCCGATCAACGTCGTCATGCCGCCAAGGATCGCGAGGAAAGACAGGGGCATCAGAACACGGGCCGGCGATTGGCCGACCGTGGCGGCAACAGCAGTCAGGATCGGCAGAAACATCACCACAACAGGGGTGTTGTTTAAGAATGCGCTGAGCGCCGCGACAGTCAGGAGAACAGGGATCGCAGCCCGCAGCGACCGGCCGCGCGTCATCTTGACGATCGCCTTTGCCGGTGCTTCCAGCGCGTCGGTCTGGAACAGTCCCTGACCGATGATCAGGAGACAGATGACCGTTATCAGCGCCGGGTTTGAGAAGCCGGACAGGAAGTCGCCGGTGGTGATAAGCGAACCGTCCGGTCTCTCGACCGGAAATACCGAAAAGATGACAATGAAGGCGGAAACGGACCCGAGAGCTATTGTTTCAATCGCGTACCGCTCGACGGCGTACAGGACGACAGTGGACGCGATCACCACGAAGGTCAGCGCCATTGCAATATCAACTGAGTCCATTCACCTGCAAAGCCACCTTGGCCAATTTCACGAACCTGCACTTTAAAGCAGGCGGTCCCGGCAATGGAAGAGCCTTAAGATAATATTGCCGTTGATATATTCCTTTGAGGCAATGACACTGTCAAAGTTCATGTGCCGTTACCGCGATTTGATCCGATTAATGGGAACCCGGACTGGCGATCCGCGTTGAAGAAGTCATGAAATCAGAGAACCCAATTTCGCCTTCGTTCCCGAAAGACCTGCCCTCGCTGGTCTTGTTTCTGGCAGTTGTTTTGGGTGTCGGCATCACGATCGGCGTTTTGAACACCCCTGGTGCCTGGTACGAGGCCTTGCAGAAGCCGCCGTTCAATCCACCCAACTGGGTGTTCGCGCCTGCCTGGACCATTCTTTACATACTGATAGCGATTGCCGGCTGGCGGGCATTCCTTCGGGCACCCGATAGCCGCGTGATGAAAATCTGGTACGGGCAGATGGTTCTCAACTGGATCTGGTCGCCACTCTTCTTCACGTTCCACTTCATGTGGACGGCATTTGCCGTGATCGCGGTGATGCTCTACCTGATCCTGAACTTTATCGGCGGAAGCTGGCAAACCGATCGTTTGTCCGCGCAGCTGTTCATTCCCTATGCGCTCTGGACCTGCTTTGCCGGAGTATTGAACCTGTCGCTGGCTCTCTTGAACTGACCTTACACCTGACCGCGCTCATAGCCTTGATGGGAGGCCGAGTTGATCACCACCGTTCCCAGTACGAGGTCGTGCAGCAGGCGTTTACGGTCGGAAAACAGTGACACCAGCAAAACAAGCGGCGTCAGCAAAGAGACCGAAAACCAGAACAGGATGACATGGACGGCAGCCAGAAGCGGGTAGGGCTTTGCGCCATACCAGAGGCGCATTTCCAGTCCCATCGCACGCATGCCCAGGGTTGACGCCTGCGGTCCGCCAAGGGTGAAGGCGACATAGAGGAGCGCAACCGCCGTCGGCAGGATGCCGTAAGCAGGAATCCAAGACCCAGCGTAAAGACACCCAGGAAGAACACCACGATGCCGGCACCGAAGGTGAATAGCGTGATCACGATCAGATCGATGAAGAAGGCGAAGATGCGCCGGCTGCGCACGCCGGAAAACAGCTCCGGATTGCTCACAGGATCGAAAACGTCCTGACGGGCATAATCGGAGGTGGTTTCAGCTGACATGGTTCGGCTCCCTTGGGTTCGATGATCAACATGTGGTGATTTGGAGCGGGTTTCGCAAATCATTTGCCGGGTGAAACCGAACCGTTCCGCGGGTAATCCACACCAACCCCTCATCCTGAGGAAGCGCGGAGCGCTGTCTCAAAGGATGGGCGGACATACGCCGGAGCAAGGAGCCCATCCTTCGAGACGGTCCTCCGGTCCTCCTCAGATGAGGTCGGTGTGTGGAGTGTCCGCATCAATAGCCGTGTAATGAAGGACTGAGGTGGCAGCCCTTCAGTCCATCCGCTCGCCGATTTCCAGGTAACGCACCACGAAGGCACGTTCGCGCAGAGCGGCGACGATACGCTCGCCATGCGGGCGGTCAAAGGCCTCGAAGGTGACGTCCAGCGTTGCGCCTTTTGCGGGAACATTGAGGAACAGGCGATGGTGTTCAACGTCGACCACGTTGCCCTGCATGTCACCGATAACGGTTGCGATTTCACCCAGAACGCCGGGGCGGTCCGGCGTGTCGATCCGGATCGAGACCAGTTTGCCATCGCGTGCAAGTTCGCGGACCACGATCTTGGAGAGCAATCTCGGATCGATATTGCCGCCGCAAAGAACCAGGCCAACCCTCTTGCCGGCAAATCGCTCGGGTTCGGTCAGCAAGGCGCGAGACCGGCAGCGCCTGCGCCTTCCGCAATGGTCCGTTGCAAGGTCAGATAGGCGTTGATCGCCCGCTCGATGCTGCTTTCCGAAACAAGCAGGATATCATCGACGACCCTTTTGACGACTTCGGTCGTAAGGACACCAATGTCGCGCACAGCGATACCTTCTGCGATGGTCGCCCCTTCGCAGCGCACGTCCTTGCCATAGAAGGCGCCCCACATGCCGGGATAAAGCGTCGTCTCAACGCCAATCACTTCGACGGAAGGCTTGAGAGCCTTTGCCGCCGTGGCGATGCCGGCGATAAGGCCGCCGCCGCCGATCGGCACGACCAGGACATCGAGATCCGGCTGCTGCGCCAGCATCTCGATGCCGATGGTGCCCTGGCCGTGAATGACATGGGCATCGTCATATGGGTGAACCCAGACAAGATTGTTCTGTTCGGCCAGCCTGTCGGCTTCTTCCTTCGCCTCGGCCAGCGTGTTTCCCGCCAGGACCACCTCTGCACCATGGTTGCGGGTCGCGGAGATCTTCACGAATGGCGTCAGAACCGGCATGACGATGGTTGCCGGTATGCCAACCGTCCGGCGTGGTAGGCAACACCCTGTGCGTGGTTGCCGGCCGAAACAGCAATCACGCCGCGCTTCTTTTCATCCGCCGTCCAGGCTGGAGAGCTTCACCAGCGCACCACGTTCCTTGAAGCGCCGGTGACCTGCATGTTTTCGTATTTTACAAAGACATCCGCCCCTGTGAGCTGCGAAAGCCGCGGAGCGGGCAGGCACGGGGTCTCGATTACGGCGCCTTCAAAAGCGCAGCCGCTTCCTGAACCTTGTCGAATGTGACGTTGTCAGCTGTGGTTGCCCCGGTGGAGGTCATTTCCCGGCTGCCAGCATTTCGGCCACCTTCGGTGCGAAATAGGTCAGGATGCGTCGGCGCGGCGCGCTTGAAGGCGAGCAGACTTTCCAGCATCGCCTTGTCACGTCCAGCAGCCGTTTCCGGCGCGGCTTGATCATCGCGTATTCGCCTGACACCTGATACGCGTAGGTCGGCACCTGGAACTCGTCCTTTATCCGCCGGACAATGTCGAGGTAGGGCATGCCCGGCTTGACCATCACCATGTCGCGCCTTCAGCAATGTCCAGTTCGGCTTCCCGCAGAGCTTCGTCCGTATTGGCCGGATCCATCTGGTAAGTGCGCTTATCGCCAACCAGGGTCCCCGATGAGCCGACGGCGTCGCGGAACGGACCATAGAAGGCGGAGGCGTATTTCGCCGAATAGGCCATGATCTGGGTTCCGCGATGACCTTGAGAATCGAGTGCCTGTCGAATGGCGCCGATACGTCCGTCCATCATGTCGGACGGGGCGATCACGTCTGATCCGGCTTCCGCCTGCACCAGGGCCTGCCGGCAGAGCTGATCCACGGTCTCGTCGTTCAGGATCGTCTCGCCTTCCATCAATCCGTCATGACCGTGGCTGGTGTAGGGATCAAGGGCGACGTCCGTCATCAGGCCCAGGTTCAGGCCTTCCGCTTGATGGCGCGCAAGGCGCGACAGGTCAATTTTCAGGATTGAGAGCCTCGGAACCTGTTTCATCGCGAAGACCGGGATCGGTGTAGGGAAACAGTGCCAGTGCCGGAATGTTCAACTTCGCCGCCTTCTCTGCGTCGCGGACGGCTTCATCCACGGACAGGCGCACAACATCCGGCATGGACGGAACGGACTGACGGATATTCTCGCCGTCCACCAGGAAAATCGGCCAGATCAGGTCATCGACCGTAAGGCTGTTTTCGCGGACCAGACGGCGTGACCAGTCGCTCTGGCGGTTGCGGCGCATGCGGGTGCCGGCCAGAAGTGTGTCCATATGGTCGGAGGTGATCGGCGGGAGGGGAGATTTTGACGGCATCGGCCCTGACTGTTCGCTAGGAGATGTTGGAAAGCGTATTCTGATCGAAGTGAGCCGCCAATCTATCACGCAGATTGACGCAATCCAACATTCTGTAAAATAACTGAATTTAATAAAGAAAAAGAGATTGTTTGACGTTCGCGTCAAATGTGCTTTAGTGCTGCCGCGAAGACAGGGCGCAGACCTTTCCGGAGGAGGAAGTGCGCCGCCACTGCTTGAGGGAGGATAACCCGTGGACTTTTCACTGAACGAAGATCAGCGCGCCTTTCAGGACATGGCGGCAAGTTTTTCGCGGGATGAACTGGCGCCATTTGCCAAGGAATGGGACGAGGAAAGCCACTTCCCGATTCCCACCCTGCGCAAGGCAGCCGAGCTTGGGTTCGGCGGCATCTACGTGAAGGAAGATGTCGGTGGTTCCGCGCTCACCCGGCTGGATGCAACGCTGATCTTCGAGGAACTGTCCAAGGGCTGTACGTCGACGGCGGCCTATATATCGATTCACAACATGGTCGCTGGATCATCGATACATATGGCTCGGAGGACCTGCGTCAGAAGTATCTGCCCAGGCTCTGCACCATGGACCTGCTCACCAGCTACTGTCTCACCGAACCGGGCTCGGGTTCGGATGCAGCGAGCCTGCGTACCAGCGCCAAGGATGATGGTGACCATTATGTCCTCAACGGCTCCAAGGCATTCATCTCCGGCGGCGGCGTAAGCGATCTGTATGCGGTAATGGTCCGCACAGGTGGTGAGGGCCCGTCCGGCGTTTCCTGTCTTCTGGTCGAAAAAGGGACTCCCGGTCTCAGCTTCGGTGCCAACGAGGTGAAGCTCGGCTGGAAGAGCCAGCCGACGGCCCAGGTCAATTTTCAGGATTGCCGGGTGCCGAAGTCGAATCTGATCGGATCGGAAGGGCAGGGCTTCAAGATCGCGATGGCGGCGCTCGATGGCGGTCGGCTCAACATCGGCGCCTGCTCGATGGGGGCTGCACAGGCCTGTCTCGATCACGCCCTGGCCTATGTGCAGGAACGCAAGCAGTTTGGTCGACCGATTGCCGACTTTCAGGCACTTCAGTTCCGCCTGGCGGATATGGCAACCGAATTGGAAGCAGCCCGTCTGCTCTTGCACAAGGCCGCTTCGGCGGTGGATGCGAAATCGCATGACGCCACCAAGCTTGCGGCCATGGCCAAGCGGCTTGCTACCGACACCGGCTTCAAGGTGGTCAACGAAGCACTGCAGCTTCATGGCGGCTACGGCTATCTGCGCGACTATCCTATCGAGCGCTATTTCCGCGATGTGCGGGTTCATCAGATCCTGGAAGGCACCAACGAGATCATGCGGCTGATCATTGCACGGCAGCTGCTGAAGGACTGATCGAGTTTTCCGTCCCATTCCGTTGAAACGACTCTTCTTTTGCGAGGCGCCAGTGAGCGACGAGATTCTTTTCCAGAAGCGCGGCAAGGCCGGGTTTGTCATCTTGAACCGGCCGAAGGCACTGAACGCGATCAACCACGCAATGGTTCTGGCAATGGCCGAGCAATTGTCGCGCTGGGCGGAAGATCCGGAAATCGCACACATCGTCGTTACGGGTGCTGGCGACAAGGCGTTCTGCGCAGGTGGCGACATTCGCAGCATCTATGATGCCCGAATGAGCGGGCAGACCGATGGCCTGAGCGCCTTCTTCCGTGACGAGTACATGCTCAACGCACAGATCAAGGCCTATCCGAAGCCATACATCGCTCTCGTCAACGGGATTGTCATGGGCGGCGGTGTCGGGGTGTCGGTTCATGGCAGCTATCGCATCGGCACGGAAAAGACGTTGTTTGCGATGCCCGAGACCGGAATTGGCTTCTTTCCGGACGTCGGCGGGACATTCTTCCTGCCGCGCATGCCCAGGAACAGCGGCGTCTACTGTGCACTTAGCTCCGGCAGGCTGAAACAGGGCGATGCTCTAGCTACCGGCGTCCTGACCCACGCGGTTTCGGAAGAAAGCCTTGCTGACCTGGAACAGGACCTTGAAACAGCAGACGATATCGGCGCAGTGCTTGCGCCGTATCTGATGACGCCGGAGAAGGGGCCCGTCTGCGAAAGTCTCGACGTTATCGACGAGATCTTTTCGGCTGCATCGGTGGAAGACATTCTGTCGCGTCTGGATGCTTCGCAGAGTGAATTTGCGGGGAAGGCCGCTGCCGCCATCCGGCAAAAATCACCAACAAGCGTTCTGGTTGCTTTCGAGCAAATGAAGCGTGGCCGCAAGCTTTCCTTCAATGAATGCATGAAGCTTGAATATCGCATCGTCTCGCGCATTCTGCAGGGCACGGAGTTCTACGAAGCATTCGTGCTGTGCTGGTCGACAAGGATCAGGCGCCAAAATGGTCGCCTGCCCAGTTTGGCCAAGTGGACAGCGCCGAGCTGGCGTCGTATTTCGAGGAACCTGCTGACGGAGATCTGCCGCTCAGCTGAGCTCAACCTGACCCGGACAGCACATGATTACCAGCTTTCAGGACCTGATCGATTCCCGCCCACCCTGGAGCACGCTGCTGATCTGGTATCTGCGCGGCATTGCGATCATTCTCATCGGCGGCGGCGTCATCTACTGGGCCCGCATTATCGGCATCGTCGAATGGCGTGGATTGTGGTTCTGGGACATGCCCGTGGCGCTGCAGGGAGCCATTGTCTTTTTTGCCGTCCTGGATCTGGTGGCCGCGACCGGCCTCTGGCTGACCGTGTCCTGGGGCACGGTGATGTGGATTTTCCGCTGCTTCTGCCAGATCGTCATGCACACAGCCTTTTCCGATCTCTACGGCCGCCGGCCATATGAAATCGCCTTCTACCTGCTGACAATCGCAATTTATGCCGGACTGGCCTTCCTGATGGACAGGGAAAACAAGGCCAATGCCGGCTGACGGCGGTTGAATCAGTTTTTGAAGTGCCTGGAACGGCAGTTCAAGACGGCCAGCCAACAGATTCAAAATCAACATGAAATCTCTTTGGGAGGAAACCATCATGAGCACTATCGGATTTATCGGTCTTGGCAACATGGGCGGACCGATGGCGATCAATCTCGTCAAGGCAGGGCACAAGGTGCTCGGCTTTGATCTGTCCGATGCGGCCATGGCGGCACACGAAGCGGAGGGTGGTGAAAAGGCAGGCAGTGTCGCCGACCTGGCTGCTGCTGCCGACGTGATCGTCACCATGCTGCCCGCCGGAAAGCATGTGCGCCAGATCTATGAAGGCGAGGCGGCATTCTCGACAACGGCCAAACCCGCACTCTCATGATCGATTCCTCGACTATCGACGTCGACAGCGCCCGTGCGGTCAGTGCTGCGGCAGAGGCAAGAGGCATGAAAATGGTCGACGCTCCGGTCTCCGGCGGTGTTGCCGGTGCAGCGGGTGGAACGCTGACCTTCATGGTCGGTGGATCCGCCGAGGCATTCGAAGCGGCGAAAACCTATCTCTACATTATGGGCAAGACCATCGTGCATGCAGGCGACGCCGGAACCGGTCAGGCGGCAAAGATCTGCAATAACATGATCCTCGGCATTTCCATGATCGCCGTGTCGGAGGCATTCGTGCTTGCCGAGAAGCTGGGTCTGGACAAGCAGAAGTTGTTTGACATCTCCTCGACGGCGTCCGGTCAGTGCTGGTCCCTGACATCCTACTGCCCGGTGCCGGGTCCGCTGCCGTCGTCTCCGGCGAACCGGGATTATCAACCTGGGTTTGCAGCCGCGATGATGCTCAAGGATCTGAAACTTGCTCAGGAAGCAGCAAATTCGGCTGGCGCGGCAACGCCGTTGGGTGCGGAAGCGGCAGCGCTCTACTCACTGTTCTGTAATACAGGTGGCGAAGCCCAGGATTTCTCAGGGATTGTGAAGTTCCTCCGCGGAACATCGTAAACAACTTGTTAAAGGGAAGTCTAAAACGCCCCTTGGAAGTTAACGGATGATTCAGCGTGTCTCTTAAGCGGATTTTAGAATCGCTCGGTTAGATTGCGAAACAAGGCGGGAAAAATATCCGTCCAACGACAGGTACTAAAAGAGGCGCAATCACATGATCACCGCAAGTAGGGCAGTCGACGCTGTTGCACAGAGTGAAGGGGAAGAGCTTGAGATCAAGCCGCTTTACCTAGAGGCTCTTACGCTCGTTGAGCGACTGCATCGGCGTCTGCTCGACGTCATCAAGGACGAATTCGACCGCATGGGCCGGTCCGACGTAAACAGCGTGCAGGCACTGCTGCTGTTCAACATCGGCGACAGCGAACTGACCGCCGGTGAACTGCGGACACGCGGTTACTACCTGGGGTCGAATGTCTCCTACAACCTGAAGAAGCTGGTCGAGACCGGTTACATCCACCATCAGCGTTCGCGTATGGACCGCCGGTCTGTCCGTGTCAGCCTGACGGAAAAGGGACGGGAAGTGGCCAAGATCGTGAACGATCTTTACGAGCGTCACATGCTGTCCGTGGAACAGGTCGGCGAAATCGGTCCGCAGGACTTTGTGGCACTGAACAAGTCCCTGCGCCGTCTGGAGCGGTTCTGGACCGACCAGATCCTTTACCGCCTGTAAGACATTCGCGGAACATTCAGATGACAAGGCACCGCCCATTGGGCGGTGCTTTCTGTTTTTCAGCCTCAAGTTGCCGACCTCACGAAAATTTGCACAGCCAGAATTCTCGAACGGCGGAGAAACAAAGCTATGGTGCAGGCAGTTTTAACTGCTGAGGCAAAGTTGACATCTTGTGGTCACATTGGAATGGCTTTGTGCAGTGCTCCTGAATCCGAGATGGTTAAAAAATCAAGCGATTTGTTAACTCCCTTCCGTTAGGACTGGGAGCAGGAACCGCCGGGGTGGCCTGTTTTGTTGGTCTGAACCTCGCGTATTTGAAGAACATTTGCGCCGAATGGCGCTGCAACATGGGGTCGGCGATGAACCTTTTATCCGGACCGTTCGGGATAAAGCGTCACTGGAAGTGGACTGCTGGAAAACGCTCAAGAGCATGATGATGCTGGGCGTGGTAACTCCAGTCATGATCGCAACTGGTGCGCAGGCACAGACGGCCCCGATGACATTCGCACAGAACCAGCAGGTTGAATGGGCGGATAACTTTGACATCGCGACGGATCACATCACGGAAGTGAAATCCTCTGCTCCGACGTTGTCGCCGCAGACGGCCGACTATATCGCGGCAGCGATCGACCGTTATCAGCGCATTGTCCAGGCCGGTGGCTGGGGAACAGTGTCTGCTGGCGGCAAGGCGCTTCGCATTGGTGCCAAGGATCCGCGCGTCGTGGAACTTCGCCGCCGCTTGATCGTTTCCGGCGATCTTGAACAGCAGGCCGGCCTCTCCGACACCTTCGATTCTTACGTGGATGCAGGTCTGCGTCGTTTTCAGCTTCGTCACGGTCTCATTCCGGATGGTGTGATGGGCGACGGCACCGTGACTGCGCTGAACATTTCGGCCGACGTACGTCTGCGCCAGCTCGAAACCAACATGATCCGTATGCGGTCCATGTCCGGTTTCCTGGGCGACCGCTACGTGATGGTCAACATTCCGGCAGCAGAGATCGAGGCGGTTGAAAACGGCATGGTTCGTTCGCGCCACACGGCCGTTGTGGGCAAGATCGACCGCCAGACGCCGATCCTCAACAGCAAGATCTACGAGTTGAACTTCAATCCGTACTGGACGGTGCCGAAGTCGATCATCCGCAAGGACCTGATCCCCAAGATGAAAGAGGATCCGCAGTATCTTGCGAAGAACAATATCCGCATCTTCGACTGGAGCAACAACGAGCTGAACTGGCAACAGATCGACTGGAACACGGATGAGGCGACCCAGTATCGCTTCACCCAGGATCCGGGCTCGGAAAACTCGCTCGGGTCGGTGCGCATCAACTTCCACAACAAACACCAGGTCTATCTGCACGACACGCCGTCCAAGACCCTGTTTGGCGAAGCCAACCGGTTCCATTCTTCGGGCTGCGTGCGCGTTCAGAATGTGCGAGAGCTGGTGACCTGGCTGTTGCAGTCGACAACTCCTGACTGGGATCGGGGACGTGTCGATGGTGTCATCCGCACCGGTGATCGTGAAGACGTGAAACTGAAATCGCAGATTCCGCTTTATCTCACCTACATCACCGCCTGGGCAAATGCCGACGGTGTGGTGCATTTCCGCGATGATATCTACGACCGCGACGATCTCTACGGAACGGGTGAGCAAGCACGCCTGTAGGTGTCGCCAAACGTCAAACAATTGTTTCCTGTCCAGAAACGTCGGCCTTGATCAGGCCGGCGTTTCATGGATTCTAGCTCCATTCGCATGCTTGTTCAACAACGGGTTGCTGGATCAGGAGAACGGCAATGAGTCGCGAAGAGCGGCCTGGTGAAATTTATCTTGAGTTTCGGCCGATCGGTCAGCAGGTCAAGGTTACTGCCATTGACGCGGCGACCGGTTTTGAAGTGTCGGTCTTCGGGCCGGCTTCAGCAGCTCAGGAAGATCTGAAGCGGATTGCCGTTCGAAAACTTCGCCGCCGCCTTGAACAGGAAGGCTTGGCTGCGCAGAACAGACCTGACCCGACCCTATATTGATGGTTTGTCTTAAGTCTCTGCTTCCGCAATAGGTTTCGATAAAGCAACTATCAATTTAAATCGTTTTGAGAAGAACGGCGCACCAGATCGATTTGCGAGAGCAGATTTCAATTGTACCCGGGTATTGTTTTGGTGCCGGTCAAATGATCGGCGATGCAGGTCGGATCTGTTGCAAGTGTAACTTGTTGGGTTGTCAGTTTAGATTTGGGTCGAGGTTGCGAAAACTTGTTTCGTTCAAGATTTGGCAGCTGTGTCGTTTTCCAAACTGGACGCGTCGGTATGCCCCTTGGTTCTGGTCGGGGTGTGTGTTAATTCCTCGCCTCACACAGGCATGACGGTCGAAAGCGTCCTTCCGGACATTGGCCGCCGATGCTCCTGATCTATCAAAAGAACACAAGGATGGCGCTATGTCTTTGATGGAAAGCTCCGATCAGTCCCTGCAGTCCGGTTTCTTCACCCGCAGCCTTGCTGAAGCCGATCCGGATATCTTCGACACGATCGGCAAGGAACTCGGCCGTCAGCAGCATGAAATCGAGCTGATTGCTTCGGAAAACATCGTTTCCCGCGCAGTGCTGGAAGCACAGGGCTCGATCTTCACCAACAAATATGCCGAAGGTTATCCGGGCAAGCGCTACTATGGCGGTTGTGAGTTCGCCGACATTGCCGAAACGCTGGCAATCGAGCGCGCGAAGGAACTGTTCGGCTGCCAGTTTGCCAACGTTCAGCCGAACTCCGGCAGCCAGATGAACCAGGCGGTGTTCCTGGCTCTTCTGCAGCCTGGCGACACCTTCATGGGCCTGGATCTCAACTCCGGTGGTCACCTGACCCACGGTTCCCCGGTCAACATGTCCGGCAAGTGGTTCAACGTCGTCTCCTATGGCGTGCGTGAGGACGACCATCTGCTCGACATGGATGAGGTCGAGCGCCTTGCCAACGAACACAAGCCCAAGCTGATCCTGGCCGGCGGCACCGCCTATTCCCGTATCTGGGACTGGAAGCGTTTCCGCGAAATCGCCGACAGCATTGGCGCTTATCTCATGGTCGACATGGCGCATATCGCCGGTCTGGTTGCAGGTGGGGTCCACCCGTCTCCGGTGCCGCACGCCCACGTCGTTACCACAACCACCCACAAGTCCCTGCGCGGTCCGCGCGGCGGCATGATCCTGAGCAACGACGAAGCGATCGCAAGAAGATCAATTCGGCCGTCTTCCCGGGTCTTCAGGGTGGCCCGCTGATGCACGTCATTGCTGCCAAGGCCGTTGCCTTCAAGGAAGCACTGCAGCCGGAATTCAAGGCTTATGCCCGCGCCGTTCAGGAAAATGCCAAGGTTCTGGCTGAAGTCCTGAAGGAACAGGGTCTGGATATCGTTTCCGGCGGCACCGACAACCACCTGATGCTGGTGGATCTGCGTCCGAAGAACGCCACCGGCAAGGTGGCTGAAAAATCTCTCGGCCGCGCCAACATCACCTGCAACAAGAACGGTATCCCGTTCGACCCGGAAAAGCCGTTTGTCACGTCTGGCGTTCGTCTCGGCACCCCGGCAGCGACCACACGCGGCTTCGGTGTTGCGGAATTCCGCGAAGTCGGTCTGCTGATCACGGAAGTGTTGGACGGTTTGAAGGCCGCAAACAGTGAAGAGGGCAACGCGGCAGTTGAAGCGGCGGTCAAAGCCAAGGTAGAAGCACTGACGGCCCGGTTCCCGATCTACGGGGGCTAATCGCGGGCTCGCTCAGGAGCTTTAAGACATGAGATGTCCGTTTTGCGGGGGTGAGGAAACCCAGGTCAAGGATTCCCGCCCGACCGAGGACAATACAGCCATCCGCCGCCGCAGGATCTGCAATACCTGCGGCGGCCGGTTCACCACCTTCGAGCGCGTGCAGCTGCGCGAACTCCTGGTGCTCAAACGCTCCGGGCGCCGCGTTCCCTTCGACAGGGAAAAACTGATGCGGTCCGTGCAGATCGCGGTGCGCAAGCGTCCCGTGGATCCTGACAAGATCGAACGCATGGTCTCCGGCATCGTTCGCCAGCTTGAAGTTCAGGCGAAACCGAAATCACCGCGGAAACCATCGGCAACCACGTCATGGAAGGCCTGAAGGGCATCGATGACGTTGCCTATGTCCGCTTTGCCTCCGTTTACAAGAACTTCCGTGAGGCGAAGGATTTCGAAGCCCTTCTGGATGAGCTGAGCGATCCGGACGGACAGCCGCTCAAAAACTCCTGACCTGCAGTATCCGGTTCTTGATGTCCGAGCTTTCCAATCTTGATGCCCGTTTCATGCGGCCGCCGAACGCCTTGCCCGTCGTGGTCTCGGCGTGTGTGGCCCAATCCTTCCGTGGCTGC
>LZQR01000266.1_pt1 | contig 13583 bp, 17 predicted proteins | sample 768601 | NCBI WGS metagenome assembly LZQR01 (sample SAMN05207299, study PRJNA324521) | oil field metagenome | isolation source: sample BH-FW-24 from oil reservoir | place: India: Bombay High | collected 2015-12-04
CGCTTCTGGCGGCGCCCACGGCGGTGGCGGCGGTGGCGGGCGATCTGCTGATGTCGCTGGCCAAGCGTCGGTTCGGCGTCAAGGATGCGGGTAGGTGATACCCGGCCATGGCGGCGTGCTTGATCGCGTGGACGCCCTGATGATGGCCGCTTTGTTCGCCGGCGTCTGGTCCCTGTTCGGACCAGGCGGATGGCCGGGAGGAAGCGCATGAGCGCGCGGAAAGTCACAATCCTCGGCGCGACCGGATCGGTAGGGCGGGCGACGCTGGATCTGATTGAGCGCGCGCCTGAGGGCGCCTTCGAGATCGTCGCGCTGACGGCGAACACTCAGGCCGATGAGCTGGCGCAACTCGCAATCCGGACGGGCGCACGATTCTGTGCGGTCGCCGCGCCAGAAGCCGGATCGGCGCTGGAGGCGGCGCTGAAAGGCACAGCCATCCGCTCGGGCGCAGGACCTGACGCCATCTGCGAAGCGGCGCGTCTGTCTGCGGACTGGGTGATGGCGGCCATTGTGGGAGCGGCTGGCTTGCCGCCGACCCTGGAGGCGGTCAAGCGCGGCGCGGCCGTGGCCTTCGCAACAAGGAAGCCCTTGTGTGTGCGGGCGATCTCTTCATGCGTGCGGCGCGTGACGCCGGCGCGCGCCTGTTGCCGGTGGATTCCGAGCATAACGCCATTTTCCAGGCGTTCGACGAGCGCCAGCGCGATCGCGTGCGTCGCATCATTCTCACTGCATCTGGCGGCCCTTTCGAAGCTGGACGCTGGAGCAGATGGGCAAGCCAGCCCCGCCCAGGCCGTCGCCCATCCGACCTGGAGCATGGGCGCAAAGATTTCCGTCGATAGCGCTACGATGATGAATAAGGGGCTCGAAATCATCGAGGCCTGTCATCTGTTCGGCTTGCCCCACAGCGATGTGGATGTGCTGGTGCATCCTGAATCCATCATCCACGGACTGGTGGAATATGCCGATGGCGGCATGCTCGCCCAGCTGGGCATGCCGGACATGCGCACCCCGATCGCACATGCCCTGGCGTGGCCGGACCGGATCGAGACGCCCGTCGAGCGCCTTGATCTGGCGCTGCTCAGTCAGCTTACTTTCGAAGCGCCTGATCCGGTGCGGTTTCCCGCCCTGGGCCTGGCGCGCGCCGCGTTCGATGCGGGCAAGGGCGCGCCGGCGATCTTCAACGCCGCCAACGAAGTGGCCGTCGCCGCCTTTCTGAATGGTCAGATTGGCTTTCTTGACATCGCCGCATGCGTTTCGGACTCTCTGGAAAGAGGGGAGAAGGATGGCGTCGCTGCGGTCGAGCCATCTGACTTTGAGACTGTGTTGAACGTAGACCGACAGGGACGCCGGTTGGCGACCGACGCAGTTAAGCAGCGATCCCGCTGAACCGGGCGTTGCGTAAGGAGACTACATGCTCGACTGGCTTGGGTCAGGAACCCTGTCCATCTTCGCCTTCATCCTTGTGATGGGCTTCGTCGTGATCATCCATGAGCTCGGTCATTACTGGGCCGGACGGATGTGCGGCGTGCATGCGGACGCCTTCTCCATGGGCTTTGGGCCGACCCTGTTCTCCCGCACCGACAGGCTGGGCACGGTCTGGAAGGTGAGCGCCCTGCCGCTGGGCGGCTTCGTGCAGTTTCGAGGCGACGCCAACGCCGCCAGTGCGCCCGACTATGAAACGCTTGAAGAGCTGCGGCGCGAGCATCCGGATCCAGACAGCGTTCTGCATTTCAAACCGGTCGGGCAACGCGCCTTCATCGTTGCTGCCGGCCCTTGGCCAACTTCCTGCTGGCGATTGTGCTGTTCGCCATTCTGGGCGTGGTGCAGGGCGAATCCCGGCTGGAGCCGCTGGTGGGCGAAGTCATGGAGGACAGTCCCGCCCAGCAAGCCGGGTTCCAGCCCGGAGATGTGGTCGTCCGGATGGACAATACGCCCATTGAGGGCTTCACGGACATGACCGAATATGTGGTCACCCGCGCCGGGCAGCCGATCTCGGTCACCGTGGAGCGCAATGGCGAGCGGGTCTTGCTGAATGTCACGCCGGCACGGGTCATGCGCGACGACAATCTGGGCGGGGAGCGTCCACTGGGCACGATCGGCATCCGCAGTTCGACCGAGGCGGAACGGGTGATCTATCGCCCGGCGATCTGGGAGGCGCCGATCTATGGCGTCACACGCACTGTCGATACGACCGGAACCATTGTCAGCTATCTGTCCCGTCTGGTGACCGGGCGGGCGTCAACCGAGCATATCAACGGGCCTGTCGGAATCGCGACCACGGCCGGACAGCTGGCGAACCTGGCCGTCAGCGACAATGGCGCCGCGCAACCCATGGGGCTGCTGGTGCGGCTCGAGCGACTGCTGATTGTCATGATCGCGCTGTCCGCGCTTCTGAGCGTTGGACTGGGGTTAATGAATCTTCTGCCCATTCCGGTTCTCGACGGCGGTCACCTTGTGTACTACGCCTATGAAGCTATAGCTAAACGCCCGCCGAGCCCGTCCGTTCAGGAATTGGGGTTCCGGCTGGGACTCGGCTTTATTCTGGCCATGTTCGTGGTGGCCACTTGGAATGATTTGAGTTATCTGCGCGGTCAGTTCCTGTGATGGGGGCGTCGCAGGCGAGGGACGAGGGCCTTTCATGAATGTGATCTTCAAGGGATTGGCGGCGGCGCTCCTGAGCGTCTTCTGCGCAGGTGCGAGCCTTGCGCAGGATGCGGATGTTAACCAAGGCCAGCCCGAGATTCAGGCCGAGCCGTCCGCAGAGACCCAGCAAGTCCGCCAGCAGCCGATCCTGCAGATCCTCGTGGAAGGCAATGAGCGGGTGGAAGCGGATACGATCCTGTCCTACCTGCTGATCCAGCCGGGCGACCTGCCCAATCCCCGCCTCATCAACCTGTCCATCCAGACGCTGTACAGCACGAACCTGTTCTCTGACGTCCGCGTTGCGATCGACGGAGCCTCCATGGTGCTGTTCGTGGAGGAGAACCCGATCGTCAACCGCGTGATTCTTGAAGGCAATCGCGCCATCGGCGATGACAAGATCACCGACGAGATCGAGCTTCAGGCGCGCGCCATCTTCACCCGTTCGCGCGTGCAGTCCGATGTGCAGCGCATTCTGGAAGTCTATCGTCGATCCGGTCGTTTCGCCGCCCAGGTGACGCCGCAGATCGTCGAACTGCCCCAGAACCGTGTGGATCTGGTGTTCGAGATTTCCGAAGGCCCGGTGACCGGTGTTGAGCGCATTTCCTTTGTGGGCAACGAGGCGTATTCCGACCGTCGCCTGCGCGGCGAGATCGTGACGACCGAGGCGCGCTGGTGGAAATTCTTCAGCTCGAATGACAATTACGATCCTGACCGGATCGAGTACGACCGTGAACAGCTGCGGACATTCTACAATGACCGCGGCTTTGCGGATTTCCGCGTGACCTCGGTCTCGGCGGAACTCGCGCCGGACCAGTCGGAATTCTACGTCACCTTCACCATGGATGAGGGCGAGCGTTACAATTTCGGCGAAATCGAAGTCGAAACCGAGATTTCCGATCTCAACACCGATTATCTCGAAGCGGTCTTGCCGACGCAGCCAGGCCGCCTGTACGTGGGCAGCCTGATCGAGGATGCGACCGACTCGCTGACCTTTGCGGCGGGCGCCGCCGGCTACGCCTTCGTGGATGTCAGCCCGCGCGTCTCTCTGAACCGTGAAGATCAGACCGTCGACATCACCTTCGTTATCGAGGAAAGCCCGCGGGTCTACATCGAGCGCATCGACATCATCGGCAACACCCGGACCCTGGATCGCGTCATCCGTCGTGAGCTGGACCTTGTGGAGGGCGACGCCTTCAACCAGGCGCTGGTGAACGTGTCGCGCTCCCGCGTGGGACAGCTGGGCTTCTTTGAGGATGTGGAAGTCGAGCCGGTGCAAGGCAGCGCGCCTGATCGCGCCCAGGTCCAGGTTCGGGTGACCGAACAGCCTACGGGCGAACTGGCCTTCGGCGCCGGTTTCTCCTCGACGGATTCCTTCCTGGTCGACTTCTCGATTTCGGAACGCAATCTGCGCGGTCGGGGGCAGTTCCTGCGCCTGCGTGTCTCCACCAGCTCGCGCCAGCAACAGATCGATATCCGCTTCACCGAGCCGCGTTTCCTGGACCGGAATCTGGCGGCGGGTTTTGACCTGTTCCGCGTCCGGTCCGACTTCTCGCGCGAGGCGTCGTTTGAAACCGAATCCACCGGTTTCACCCTGCGTGCAGGCTTCCCGCTCACGCGCGCCGTGCAGGCTGGCGTGAACTACACCCTGCGGACGGACGATGTGCGCACCTATTCGGGCGTGTCGGAATCCATCCAGCGCGCCGCCGGCTCCCGCATCACCTCTCTGATGGGCTATTCGCTGCGCTGGAACCGCACGGACGATTTCCGTGAACCGACTCGCGGCTTCCAGCTGAGCTTCAACCAGGACTTCGCAGGCTTTGGCGGTGATGTGCGCTATGTGCGTTCGGAACTGCAGGGCGGCATCTATCGCAGCGTCTGGCGCGACCGCCTGGTCTTCAGCGCTACGGGTTCGACGGGCTATCTCTTCTCCTGGGGCGGGGATACCGCGCGGATCAACGACCGCTTCTTCAAGGGCGGCAATTCCTTCCGCGGTTTGAAACCGCCGGCATTGGCCCGCGCGTGGTCCAGCGTCGTGCGGAAGCGCTCGAGGATGGTGATGAATTCGTCTCGGGCGACGCCCTGGGCGGTAATTTCTACGCCATTGGCGCATTTGAAATGGGCTTCCCGCTGGGCCTGCCGGAGCAATACGGCATCCGGGGCAGCCTGTTCACCGAATTCGGCACGGTCGGTCTTCTGCCTGACGAGGACCAGATTGCCGATGATGGCTCGGATACGGCCATCTACACTGTCGACGACCTTGCGCTGCGCGCATCGGCCGGGATGAGCATCTTCTGGGATTCTCCCTTCGGCCCGGTGCGGTTTGACCTGGCGCATGCCTTCATCAAGGAAGATTACGACCAAGGGGCGTTCTTCCGCTTCAGCACTCGAACGGGGTTCTAGACTCATGAAAAGTCAGTTTTTCGCCGCCATGCGCCCGCTGCGCATGCTCTCAGCCGCGCTGGTCCTGAGCCTCGGCTTCAGCGCCGCGAGCTACGCCCAGAGCGTGCTGGTCATGAACGAACAGCGCATCCTGCGTGAAAGCGCGGTCGGTCAGCACATCGCCACCCGTCTGGAGGCCATCGGCCAGGAAATCCAGGCTGAGCTCGAGCCGCAACAGGCTGCGATCCAGTCCGAAAGCGAAGCGCTGAACGCCGAGCTCTCCGCGCTGTCTGAAGACGCGATCCGTCAGCGTCGGACTGGCGGCCCGCTATGAAAGCCTGCAACGCGACGCCGCGACCTTCGAGCAGACCCGCCGTCTGCGCGGTCAGGAGCTGGCGGCCACCGAGCAGCAGGCCATGCGCCCGGTGCTGCCCGTGCTGCAGGAAGTGCTGCAGGAGATCGTCAACGAGCGCAATGCGGACGTTCTGATTGACCGCTCCGCGATCGTGTACGCTCGCGACTCTGTGGACATCACCCAGTCCGCCATTGAGCGCCTGAACCAGCGCATCACCACCACGCCGGTGAACCGCGTTCGCGTGCCGACCCAGCAAGCTCAGCAACAGCAGCAATAAGGTTGGTCTGACATGGGGGCCGACCCGCGATTTTTTGAGCGGCTCGGTCCGCTCAAGGCTTCCGACATCGCCGCGCTTATCGGATCTGATCTGATAGGCGACGGCGATGTCGCTGTTTCTGACGTGTCCACGCCGGACTCCGCCGGAGAGGGCGACCTCATCTTCCTGGCGGGCAAGGCGCCGCCGGAAACACCGCCCATGGCCGGAGTGGCGATCGTGCCGGACGCCAGCTGGGCGGAGGCGCTGCCCCATTGTCAGGCTGTTCTTGTGCACCGGGTGACCCGCGCTGGATTCGCCAAGGCCGCAGCCCGCCTTCTGGCGCCCCGGTTTCATGACGGCCCGGACTTCATCCATCCGACAGCGACCATCGCAGACAGCGCGCGTCTCGCGCCCGGCGTCATCGTCGGTCCCGATGCGGTGATCGGCGAGAACGCCCGCATCGAGGCCGGCGCCATCATCGGTCCGGGCGTGGTCATCGGAGATCACGCCCGAATTGGCGTGCGCGCGAATGTCCAGTGCGCCCTGGTCGGCGCGCGCTGCGAGATTTCCGCCGGGGCGGTTGTGGGCGAAGCGGGCTTTGGTCTGGCCTATGAGAATGGCGAGGTCTTCACCTTGCCGCATCTCGGTCGCGTGATCATCGAGGATGAGGCGACGCTCGGCGCGAATGCGACCGTGGATCGCGGCATGCTCAAGGACACCCGCATCGGCAAGGCGCGCGCATCGATAATCTGTGCCATATCGCGCATAATGTGGATGTGGGCGAGTATGCTGTCATGGCTGCTTTCGCCGGCATTTCAGGCAGCACGGTCATTGGCGCCGGCGCCCAGTTTGGCGGTCGGGTCGGCGTGGCGGACCACCTGAAGATCGGGCAGGGCGCCCGCCTTGCGGCGGACGCGGCCGTCATGAAGGACGTGCCCGCAGGTGAGACCTGGGCGGGTTCGCCGGCCCAGCCGATTCAGAGTTTCATGCGCGAAACGGCCTGGCTGCGCCGCGCAGTGAGCCGCAAATCCAAACCCGAGCGCAAAAAGGAAGACTGATGAGTGATCTTGAGACCGCGATCGGGCCCGACGAAATCCTGCGCCGCTTGCCGCACCGCTATCCCTTTCTGCTGGTGGACCGCGCTGAGCGCTATGTGCCAGGCGAGTCCATTGTCGGTTTCAAATGCGTGTCTGCCGCCGAGCCGCATTTTCAGGGGCATTTTCCTGAAAACCCGGTGATGCCGGGCGTCCTGATCATCGAGCGATGGCCCAGACCGGCGCGATCCTGATGTCCAAGACGCTTGATGCGGATATTTCCAATACGCTGATCTATTTCATGGGTGTGGAGCAGGCGAAGTTCCGGCGCCCCGTGCGCCCTGGCGACGTGCTGGAAATGCCGGTCGAAGTCACCGCCAATCGCCGCGGCGTTTTCAAGTTCAAGGGCGAGGCGCGCGTGAATGGCGTGAGATGCGCGGACGCGACCTTCTCGGCCACGTCTGCGCCGCGCGAAGCCTGACGGAGTTCACATGACCACCAGCATTCACCCGACCGCCATCGTGGACGAGGGCGCCCGCCTGGGCGAAGGCGTCGAGATCGGTCCGTATTGCGTTGTCGGTCCGAACGTTCAGATCGGAGACCGCACGCGACTGCATTCCCATGTCAGCCTGAACGGCAATCTGGAAGTTGGCGCGGATTGCAAGATCCACCCCTTTGTCGCGCTTGGCGAGCCGCCCCAGGACTTCAAGTTCAAGGGCGGCGATGTGCGTCTGATCATCGGTGACAACAACACCCTGCGCGAGCACGTGACCATGCATATGGGCACGGAAGGCGCGAAGGGGATCACCAAGGTCGGTTCAAACAACTTCTTCATGGTCGGCGCGCACGTCGCCCATGACTGCACCGTCGGCAACCATGTTGTGTTCGCCAACAACGCCACGCTGGGCGGGGATTCCTCGGTCGCCGACTATGTGATCATGGGCGGCCTCTCGGCGCTGCACCAGCAGTGCCGGATCGGCAAATACGCCTTCATCGGCGGCGGAGCGCCGGTGACAGGCGATGTCATCCCCTATGGCATGGTGGACAATCTGGGCGCGCTGGCCGGGCTGAACCTTGTGGGTCTCAAGCGCCGCGGCTTCTCGCGGGACGCCATCCACGATCTGCGCGCCGCCTATCGTCTGGTCTTCGCCAATGAAGGCGCGTTCCACGAACGGGTCGAGGATGCGGCGCGACTGTTCGAGAACCGGCCGGAAGTCATGGACATCGTCGAGTTCATCCGCACGCCGGCCAAGCGCCCGCTCTGCTCGCCGGAAGGGCGCTAGGTGTGGCGGTCTACCAGCGTCTCGGGCTGATCGCCGGGGGCGGGGATCTGCCCGTCTACGTGGCGCGTGCGGCGCAGACAGGCGATCGACTGGCCTGCGTGATCGCTCTCAAGGGGTTCGCCGATCCCACGCGCTATGACAGCCCGGTCATTCGCGGCATCGCCCAGCTGGGACAGGTGGTGAAGGATCTGCGTCAGGCCGATTGCGACGCCGTCTGCTTTGCCGGCATTGTGACGCGGCCGGATTTCTCGGCGCTGAAACCCGATCTCAAGGGCATGGCCTTCCTGCCTCAGGCGCTGGCAGCAGCGGCGCGTGGCGATGACGCTCTGTTGAGGGTGATCGTGGGCTTCTTTGAAAAAGAGGGTTTCACGGTGATTGGCGCCAATGACATCGCAGACGAGCTTTTGGTGGAGCCCGGGCTGATCGGCTCGATCAGACCTGACGCCATTGCCGAGGCTGATGCCAAGAAGGCGTTGCATGTCGCGGGCGTTACGGGCGCTGAGGATATCGGGCAAGGGGCCGTGGTTTGCAAGGGGTTGGTGCTGGCCGTTGAGGCGCAGGAAGGCACCGATCAGATGCTGGCCCGGGTCGCACGCCTGCCGGCCGAATTGCGGGGCGATGAGCTCAACCGCTCGGGAGTACTCGCCAAGCGACCCAAGCCGGGTCAGGAGCGCCGCATTGATCTGCCGGTCATCGGCGTGTCGACCGTGCAGGGCGCGGCCAGGGCCGGGCTGGCCGGCATCGTGATCCCGGCGGGCGGCGCAATGGTGCTGGGCCGCGCAGCGGTCGGTCAGGCGGCTGACGCGGCGGGCCTGGCGGTATGGGCTGTAGAGATGGATGGGCCAGCGGATGACGCAAACGCCTGAAACCCCATCAGATCTGGCGAGAGCACCGCGGATCTTCCTCGTCGCTGCAGAGCCATCCGGTGATGCGCTCGCGGGCGATCTCATGGACGCGCTGCGCGCGCTTCGACCGGATGTGGAAATCGCAGGAGTCGGAGGCCCGGAAATGGCCAGACGCGGCGCACTCTCGCCCTTTGATATTTCAGAGCTTTCGGTCTTTGGCCTGTTTGATGGGCTGAAGATCATCAACCTCGTTCATCAACGCGCGCAGGAAACCGCAGACGCCGCAAAAGCCTTTGAGGCCGACGCCGTCATTCTCATCGATTCCTGGGGGTTCATGCTACGCGCGGCCTGGAAACTGCGTGAGGTCCTGCCTGACACGCCGCTGATCAAGTACGTCGCGCCGCAGGTCTTCGCCGCCCGACGGGAGCGCGCCAAGGTGGCGGCTGACACCTTTGATCATTTGCTGGCGATCCATCCTTTGACGCGCCCTATTTCACCGAGCACGGCATGGATGTGACCTTTGTGGGCAATCCGGCGCTGGAGCGCGATCTCAGCGGTGACGGGCCCGCCTTCCGGGCGCGCCATGGGGTTGCAGAGACGGATCCGCTTCTTCTCATTCTCTTTGGCAGCCGCAAGTCCGAGCTCACGCGCCTGTTCCCGCGCTTCGCCGACGCGGTGAAACGACTGAAAGCCGACCGCCCGGGCCTGAAATTCGTCACCCCGCTCGCATCCTCCATCGCGGCTCAGGCGCAGGAGATGATTGCAGCGGAGCCGGCCTTTGCGGACCTGATCGTGGTCGAGAGTGATGAGCGGCGAGACGCCTTCCATGCCGCCGATGCGGCGCTGGCCTGCTCGGGCACCGTGACGCTGGAACTGGCGAGGTTGGGCGTGCCGACCGTGGCGGCTTACCGGCTGGGCTGGCTCGCCTGGGCGGCGGCGCGGTTCTTCCTGATGAAATCGAAATACATTTCGCTCGCCAATATTGCGGCGGATGAAATGCTGATCCCCGAACATGTCCAGACCCGGTGCCGCGGGGACGTGCTGGCGCAAAGCGTCGGCGAGTTGCTGGATGACGGTGGACGCCGGGCCGATGTGTCCAAACGGTTGCGTGAGGTCACCGAGCACATGCGCGGCGCTGGCGGCTCGCCTTCGGCCAACGCCGCTCAAGCGATACTGGGCCTCGTAACTTCCTGACTTGTTTGCCCAACTCCCATGACAGAAGCAATGCATTGCATAACGTAGCATATATGCTACGTTATGCTTTGTATTAAGGAGGAAGTCATGTCAGTACGCGGTCCCTTGCACGCCTTTCATATCGCTGATGCGGATGATGATCCGCAAAAGGCGAAGAACTGGGCGTCAGTGTCCAAGCGCCGGACGCTGGTCATTTGCATCATGGTGTTGATGGGGGTGATCGCGCTTGCGCTTGGCGTGGTGCTCGACGGCGTCGCCGGAGTGCTGACAGAGGGAGAGGGCCTGACGACCTCTGTCACCACCTTGTCGCCGCTATTGTTCGTCTTCGTGTTTCTCGCGATGCGGCTTGATCGCAACCTGTTTCTGGCGAGCCGCCCGGCCTTTTCCTTGCCCGGTGAACCCCATGACGAACGTCAGCAGGCTTTGGTGAGTATGGCCACACGACGGGGCTTGAAGCTGGCCCTCATCGTGCTCGTGCTGATCACGGTCGTGGGTGTGAGCCCGCTGCCGGCCGTTTACGTCCTGTCCGTGGGTGTTATCGCGTCTCGCTCGTCATCGCAGGGCCGCAACTGATCCTGGCCTGGGCCTTGCGCCCGTCCGACTTTGACTTTGAGGGTCTGGAGGACGAGGACAGTCATGGCTGAGCCTGTGAATTTCCAGAACCGTGTGAAGACCTATCGCGTGGATTGCGGTCTTTCCCGACAGGAGCTCGCCACACGGGTGCAGGTCCATCCCCAAACGATCGGGGCGATCGAGCGGGGTCAGTTCAATCCCACCATCGAAGTGGCGTTGAGACTGTCCGAAACGCTGGGCGTGGGGCTGGACGCTCTGTTTTCCCGGCAGGGTTTCGGCCCCTGCAAAGCTGATGTTCAGACAAAAGAAAACCGGCGAAGCACTTGCTTCGCCGGTTCTTTTTGTCTTGGTGTCGAGAGCGTCTAGCGCTTGTCGATCGCCACGAAATCGCGCTGCGTCGCGCCGGTGAAGGCCTGACGCGGACGACCGATCTTCTGGCTCGGATCCTCGATCATTTCCGACCATTGCGCGATCCAGCCGACGGTGCGGGCCAGGGCGAACAGCACGGTGAACATCTCGGTCGGGAAGCCCATCGCCTTCAGGGTGATGCCCGAATAGAAGTCGATGTTCGGATAGAGCTTCTTCTCGACGAAGTACTCGTCCTCGAGTGCGATCTTCTCCAGCTCCATGGCGACAGCCAGCAGCGGATCATTGCGCACGCCAAGCTCGTCAAGCACGGCGTGGCAGGTCTCGCGCATCACCTTGGCGCGCGGGTCATAGTTCTTGTACACGCGGTGACCAAAGCCCATCAGACGGAACGGATCGTTCTTGTCTTTGGCTTTCGCGACATATTCGGGGATATTGTCCACCGAGCCGATCTCACGCAGCATGTTCAGAGCCGCTTCGTTCGCGCCGCCATGGGCCGGGCCCCACAGCGAGGCGATGCCGGCTGCGATGCAGGCGAACGGATTGGCGCCCGAAGAGCCGGCCAGACGCACGGTCGAGGTCGACGCGTTCTGTTCGTGGTCGGCGTGCAGGGTGAAGATCTTGTCCATGGCGCGGGCGAGGGTCGGAGACACCTCGTATTTTTCCGCCGGGACAGCAAAGCCACATCTGCAGGAAGTTCGACGCATAGTCGAGATCGTTCTGCGGCGCCACGAAGGGCTGGCCGATGTGGTATTTGTAGGCGCGCGCCGCGATGGTCGGCATCTTGGCGATCATGCGGTGGGACGCGATCAGGCGGGCCTGCGGGTCATTGACGTCCGTGGAGTCATGATAGAAGGCCGACAGCGCGCCAACCGTTCCGACCATGATCGCCATCGGGTGGGCGTCACGGCGGAAGCCGCGGAAGAACTGGTCGAACTGGTCATGCAGCATGGTGTGGCGGCGGATCGTCCAGTCAAACTCTTCGAGTTCCTTGGCGTTCGGCAGCTCACCGTTTTGCAGCAGATAGGCCACTTCGATGAAGCTGGCGTTGTCGGCCAGCTGATCGATCGGATAACCGCGATACAGAAGCGTGCCTTCATCGCCATCGATATAGGTGATCTGGCTTTCGCATGACGCGGTGGAGGTGAAGCCGGGGTCAAAGGTGAAAACGCCCGCATTCTTGTACAGCGCGCGGATGTCGATCACGTCCGGACCCAGCGAGCCGCCATACACAGGCAGGTCATAGGTCTCGCCGTTAATCGACAGTTGCGCGGAACCTTTCGGTTGAATCTTGTTTTCCATATCTCCAACCCCTTTTGTGTGGGTCATGACGGACGCGGCCTGAATAGGGGCGCGGCCTAGTCCATCACGTCATTGAGCCGATCCAGAACCTCATCGCGTCCCAGAACAGCCAGTACGAAACTCATGTCCGGCGCTGGCGCGCCGCCGGTGAGGGCCGCTCGAAGCGGTTGACCCACCTTGCCGAAGCCAACCTCCTCAGCCTCTGCGAAAGCGTTAAGCACATCGCCCAAAGCCGCCTCGGTCCAGTCCGGCGTATCCCTTAGCACGTCCGCAAGACGCGACAGCCGCGCCCGGGCGTCATCATTGATCGCCTTGGCGGACTTGCCCGTCAGTTCGATCGGGCGCGGACGAATAAGGAAATAGGTTTGATCCTCCAGCTCTGCGAGGGTCGCCGCGCGTTCTTTCAGCACTTTCATCGCTGAAGAAACCCAGACTTTCGCCTGATCATCAAGACGCAGATCGTCGCGGCCTTGAAGGCGGTCCCAGAGCAGATCCGTCAGACGCGCATCCTCGGCGCGTTTCATATGCCAGGCGTTCACGCTCGACATCTTGTCAAAATCGAGCCGCGCCGGGGCCTTGCCCAGACCCTTGAGGTCGAAGGCCGCGGCCATCTCGGCGTCGGTGAAATATTCCTGATCGCCCTTGGACCAGCCCAGCCGCAGCAGATAATTGCGCAGGCCTTCGGGCAGATAGCCCATATCGCGATAGGCTTCGACGCCCAGTGCGCCATGGCGCTTGGACAGCTTCTTGCCATCGGGCCCATGGATCAGCGGGATGTGGGCAAAGACCGGAATCTCCCAGCCCATCGCCTGATAGATCTGGGTCTGACGACCCGCATTGGTCAGGTGATCATCGCCGCGGATGATGTGGGTGACGCCCATATCATGGTCATCGACCACCACGGCGAGATTATAGGTCGGATTGCCATCGCCGCGCAGCAGGACGAGATCGTCAAACTCCTTGGCGCCCCAGCGGACCTGGCCCTGAACCGCATCCTCGATCACGGTGTCGGTATCGGCGGCGCGGAAGCGGACGACGAAAGGCGTATCGGCGGGCGCATCAGAGGCGTCGCGATCACGCCAGGGCGAGCGCAGGGCGCGGCCCTCGGCGAAGGCCTGTTCGCGCAGGGCCTCGGTTTCTTCCGGGGTGCAATAGCAGCGAAAGGCGGCGCCTTTTTCGATCAGGGCGTCCACGACGTCTCGGTATCGGCGGCGCGGAAGCGGACGACGAAAGGCGTATCGGCGGGCGCATCAGGAGGCGTCGCGATCACGCCAGGGCGAGCGCAGGGCGCGGCCCTCGGCGAAGGCCTGTTCGCGCAGGGCCTCGGTTTCTTCCGGGGTGCAATAGCAGCGA
>LZQR01000267.1_pt1 | contig 13572 bp, 14 predicted proteins | sample 768601 | NCBI WGS metagenome assembly LZQR01 (sample SAMN05207299, study PRJNA324521) | oil field metagenome | isolation source: sample BH-FW-24 from oil reservoir | place: India: Bombay High | collected 2015-12-04
CCACCGTGAAGCAAGTCTTCACGTTTTAGGTACAGTTTGGTTTTCGTACCTTTAGTTAGGTTACGAGTTAGAGTTAAAGCCGTTGGGCGGCCCGCATACGCTTGTCCCAACACTTGGTTAGTCTTGTGGGCACCACCGTGAAGCAAGTCTTCACGTTTTAGGTACAGTTTGGTTTTCGTACCTTTAGTTAGGTTACGAGTTAGAGTTAAAGCCGTTGGGCGGCCCGCATACTCTTGCAGAAGCGTCATGAATTCGCTGCGGAATTCAGGGTCTTCTTGCGCGTCGATAAACGCTTGCTCTAGTTGCTCCAGTGCCGGAACTAGAATTTGCGGAACGTACTGACCGCCGTATTCGCCAAAGTAGGCATTCAGTTTTGCCATCGTTATATTCCTTCTCGTATTTTTCGCTACGAATAGCTTTAAATTTTTTAGCTGATATCCAGCTTTAGTAGTTGCGAATGGCGCTGAATGCCGTGAGCAACTTCTGTGAATCTTTTTGCCTGGTGCACTTTCTACACCAGAGTTTAAATCTAATCCCAAGCAACCTAGTGTCGCTGCTTGTTGAGCATTTTCTGGCGATAGTCCGCCCGCTAGCATAATTTGACTTGGGTCGCCGATCAGTGACCAGTCGAACACTTGGCCGGTACCGCCAGTTTGAGTGCCTACTTGCGCATCTAATAGATGGCGGTCAATGTTGTCTGCAAGCAGTTCTGGCTTCGCATCTGTCACACCGTAAGCTTTCCAGATTTCAACACATGCTGGCAACTCTGCTTTTAGCTGGTTAACGTAAGCTTGGTCTTCTTGGCCGTGCAACTGCACCGCTTTCAAACCCAAAGAGGTCACGACAGAAGCAACAAAATCGATATCGTGGTTTTGGAACACGCCTACGTAGTTCAGTGGGGCACCGCTCATGGTTAAGCGAGCGCCTTCAAGATCAACGGCGCGCTTCGACTTCTCAACGAAAATCAGGCCACCGAATACTGCGCCAGATTGATATGCTTTTGCTGCGTCATCTGGATGCGTTAAGCCACACACTTTGTTTTCGCCTAACGTCACTTTGCGTACTGCAAGCTCTAAGTTGTCTTCCGCCATCAGCGAACTACCAATCAAGAAGCCGTCTGCGTATTCCGCTAAATCACGAACTTGTTGATGCGTATAAATGCCAGATTCTGAGATTACTGTTGCGTTAGGAGCCAGTTCGCGAATTGTCGGAGCCAGTTCTTTAGTACGATTCAAATCGGTACTTAGGTCGCGAAGGTTACGGTTATTGATGCCGATAACGCGAGCGCCTAAGCCTAACGGCACGATGAAGCTCTTCTTCGTTGCTGACTTCGGTCAAGATACCCATGTTCAGGCTGTGTGCTGCTTCTTCTAGCGCTTTGTACTCTTCGTCATTTAGGACAGACAACATTAGCAAGACAGCATCAGCACTGTAATGACGTGCCAGGTAAACTTGGTAGGTGTCTACCATGAAGTCTTTGCACAGAACCGGTTGTTTGACTTGACCACGCACTTGAGGAAGAAAGTCAAAGTTACCTTGGAAGTACTTCTCGTCTGTTAGGACTGAAATTGCATCTGCATGGTTGTTGTATACCGATGCAATGTAATCCAAGTCGAAATGATCACGAATCAAACCTTTAGAAGGAGATGCCTTCTTACATTCGGTAATGAATGCCGTCTTTTCGCCACTCAGAGCATCGTAGAAGCTGCGGTCCGATGGCAGCAAATCAGACTGAAATGTGCTTAGCGGTTGAGACACCTTACGGTCTGCTACCCACTGATATTTGTCGCGGACAATTTTCGCCAGTACTTCTGCCATTTCTGCTTCTTTCTTTGAAACGTGTTCAGACAGGTTGTCAGCTTGCTGAGTGTTGAAGTCAGTCATCTTCTTCAATTCCTTAAGCGTGTGCGGCAAGTTGTTGTACCAATTGGTACGCCTTGCCTGAATTCATTGCCTCAATCGCTTGTTGCGTGTTGGCTTTTAAATCTTCGTGGCCGAATAGACGCATTAGCAGAGCAACGTTTACTGCCACTGCGCCCAATTGTGCGTCTGTACCTTTACCCGTCAGAATATTGGTAATGATCGCTTTGTTTTCTTCAGGATCGCCACCTTTGATCGCTTCTAGTGGGTGTGCTTCTAGACCGAAGTCTGCAGGCGTTAGTTTGTATTCTGTGATCTTACCGTCTTTGATTTCGGCAACGGTTGTTTCACCGTGAATCGCCACTTCATCCAAGCCACTACCGTGTACTACTGCTGCGCGCTTCATACCCATTTGTAGCATGGTTTCTGCGATAGGACGAACCAGTTCTTCACTGTAAACGCCCATCAATTCGATATTTGGACGAGCAGGGTTAATCAGTGGGCCAAGGATGTTAAAGATGGTGCGTGTTTTCATGGTTTGACGCACTGGCATCGCATGGCGCACACCACCGTGGTATTGAGGTGCAAATAGGAAAGCAACACCGATGTCGTCTACCGCTTTGCGCGTATCTTCTGCGCTCATAGCTAGGTTGATACCAAATGAATCAAGAAGGTCAGAAGAGCCCGATTTGCTTGAAACGCTGCGGTTACCGTGTTTCGCGACTTTTAGACCACAAGCTGCAGCAACAAACGCCGCAGTGGTTGAAATGTTGATGGTGTTGTGACCGTCACCGCCCGTACCTACGATATCTGCGAAATCGTAATCTGGGCGAGGGAATGGGTTTGCGTTTGCCAGCAGTGCTTTCGCCGCGCCCGCAATTTCATCTGGCGTTTCACCTTTGATTTTAGTGCAGTCAGTGCTGATGCCATCAAAATTGGGTCTAGTTCACCACGGATAATAATGTCGAATAGCTGTTGGCTCTCTTCCTGAGTTAGCGATTCTTGCTCGTACAGTTTGGTGATAATAGGGGTGATGATTGCTTCCATATTTCCTCTCCTAAATTTCTTATGTGCCAGTGCTTTTTAAGCAGTGAGTGGGTTCGCTGAAGTTTGCTCTTCAAGTGCCCATTCAATGGCATTGGCCAACAGTGTTGCTCCGTAGGTCGTCATAATAGATTCCGGGTGGAACTGGAACCCGCAAACTTTATCTTCTTCATGTACAACAGACATTACCAAGTCATCCACTTCTGCTGTGATGGTTAGGCTCTCAGGAACCTTGGTCGCAACTAGCGAGTGGTAGCGCGCAATTGCAAGTGGTGATGGTAGGTTTTGGTAAATCGCATGGTTTGGTGCTCCATCATAGAGACCTTTCCGTGAATGATTTCGCCCGCGCCAGCAACGGTGCCGCCGTACGCTTCAACAATCGCTTGGTGACCAAGACAAATGCCGATCATCGGCACTTTGCCTTTCATGCGTTGGATCAGCTCTGGCATTGAGCCTGCTTCTGAAGGAGCACCAGGGCCTGGCGATAGCAGAACCACCGGGTTTTCAAGCTCGTTTACCGCTTGTTCGATGGTTTCTGCTGGGATGTTGTTTCGGTAAATCTTGACTGAGTGACCTAGCGAGCGGAACTGATCCACAAGGTTGTAGGTGAACGAGTCAAGTTATCGATAAAAATGATATTAGCCATCTCTGAACCCTATTCCTTATTGTGACTTATGCGCTGCTTGGATAGCAGAGATTACCGCTTGTGCTTTACCGCGCGTTTCGTCTGCTTCCGCTTGCGGATCAGAGTCGAACACCACGCCAGCACCGGCTTGAACTTGAGCAATGCCGTTTTCTACGTAAGCTGAGCGAATGACGATACATGTGTCGAGTGTGCCTTCACCAGTTAGGTAACCAACCGCACCGCCGTAGCTACCGCGACGTGCGCCTTCCACATCACGAATCAACTGCATCGCACGAATCTTTGGTGCACCAGTGAGCGTGCCCATGTTCATACAAGCTTGGTATGCGTGCAGCGCATCTAGGTCTTCACGCAGTTGACCAACTACACGAGATACCAAGTGCATTACGTGGCTGTAGCGGTCGACTTTTAGTAGGTCTGCTACGTGGCGAGTGCCAGCTTGAGCGATACGAGCGACGTCGTTACGTGCCAAGTCAACCAACATCATGTGTTCTGCGTTTTCTTTCATGTCTGTGCGCAGTTCAAGTTCGATGCGGCTATCTAGGTCAAAATCGATCTCGCCGTTAGGGCGCTTACCGCGGCGGCGAGTGCCTGCGATTGGGTAGATTTCAATTTGGTTAGTGTCGGTTTCGTACTTAAGCGCGCTTTCTGGTGATGCGCCAAACAAAGTAAACAGCTCGTCTTGCATGTAGAACATGTAAGGGCTCGGGTTACTTTGTTTGAGTTCTTTGTAGGCTGCTAATGGAGAAGGGCAAGGGAGTGTAAATCGGCGAGACGGCACGACTTGGAACACATCGCCTTTCACTACGAACTCTTTTAAGTCACGAACGATTTGGCAGAAGTCTGCATCAGACACGCTAGGTTCAACCGTGACATCGGCGATTTGCTCTGCCCTTGGCAGCAGTTTTGGCGCTTCGCATTGAGCGCTGATTTCTGCGATGCGAGTTTCTAGCGTTGTTTTCTCTGATTCGTCGACAAACAAAGTCGCTTGCAGTTGGCAAGATTCGGTTTGATGATCCACAACCAACAGCGTTTCCGCTACATAGAAAACGTAATCTGGACACTGATTTGTTGCTTCCGCATTACCAAGCGGCTCGAAGTTTGCCACTAAGTCGTAGGCAAACAGACCACCAAGGAAAATCGCGTGTTTGTCTTGCTGTGAAATATCAAAACTATGCTGAACTAAACGCAGCGCATCGAAAGAAGAGGCTTCACGTAGACGAGAATCTTCATCTAGCGTGTCGCAAGGCTGGGTGAATTCCAAAGTCAGCGTTTCGCCAACGAACTCACTCTTAACCTCACCACGAATGTTCTGGTTTAAATGAGAAAGCAGGTTCTTACCATTGTTGGTCAATGCCTGCATGCTAACTGTGTGACCGAAACAAACGATGCGCACCGCAGAATCGACAATTAGCAGGGATTTTAAATCTTGCTTTGAGTCGATCTCAGCAGATTCCAGTAATAGGCTGTCAGTTTTGTTCTCACATAATGTGTGGAACAAGCGAGTCGGGTCTTGAGTATAAGGGACGGAAGCCGTTAGCACTTCAAGCTGTCCAAGTTTCTTAATTTCAATGGCCTTGTTCACAAGACCTCCTTATAGCTGTTTACATCTTCCTGCCGTACATAGTCGCATAAAGCAAACGTTCGCCCAATCAAGTTTTGGTCAGATCCGATGAATGTTTAAGCAGTTGAATGTGAGATGGACGACAAAACAAAAAGCCCGCTGAGGTAGCGGGCTTTGTGATATTTAATTCTCTAAACTAGAAGTACACGTTTGCCCACCAAGAACTTGTCCAAGTGCGCCACCAAGTAAGGTCTGCAGAATTCATCTTATTCAGACGAACCGCAACTTTCGCTTTCTGGTTTTGGTTAAATTCTTGTAACATGGTGAGCCTTAATTAGGTACTTCGTATTGTGTACTAGTTAACTAGTGCAGAGATAAAAAGTCAACCCCAAAACAGCATTAAAACGACAAAAGATGAGAATTGATTTACACAGCCACACCACCGCTTCAGATGGTCGCTTTGCACCACATGATTTAGTGGATAGGGCACTGAGTTTTGATATCGAGGTTTTGGCGATCACAGATCATGATACGGTTGACGGCTTAGCTCCGGCCAAGCAATACGTTGAAGAGAACAATCTCCCGATCAAAATCATCAACGGTATCGAGATTTCGACCGTTTGGCAGAACAAAGACATCCATATTGTAGGTTTGAACATTGACCCTAACAGCCCTGCGCTGGCGGAGTTAATTCAACAGCAAAAATCGCATCGTGTTGAGCGCGCAGCATTGATCGCCGAGCGCTTGCAGAAAGCCACCCGTGAAGGTGTACTAGAAGAAGTTCAGCAAATTGCAGGAGATGCGCCAATTACTCGCGCGCATTTCGCAAAGTGGTTGGTGGACAATGGTTACGCTAAAAACATGCAGATGGTGTTTAAGAAATTCCTGACGCGCTCTAACCCTGGTTATGTACCGCCGAATTGGTGCTCCATGAAAGAGGCGGTAGACGCTATCCATGCCGCTGGTGGCCAAGCAGTGCTAGCGCATCCGGGGCGTTATCAGCTCACTGCCAAGTGGGTAAAACGCCTGTTAGCGGCATTTGTTGAAGCGGGTGGGGATGCCATGGAAGTTGCGCAACCTCAACAAGCGCAACAAGAAAGACGCAACTTGGCGGATTATGCTATACAATACAAACTATTAGCTTCTCAAGGCAGCGACTTTCACTATCCATCACCGTGGATGGAATTGGGAAGAAACCTCTGGTTGCCCGCGGGCGTGGAACCAGTTTGGAAAGATTGGGGTATTGATCCTTCGTTGAATAATACTCAACAAGACCAAGTCGAGAACCCATAAAAATATAGAGCCGAGAGGTTCGATAATGAGGAATTACAATGAGCCAGTTTTTTACGTTCATCCAGAAACCCACAGGCTCGCTTGATCAATCAAGCAGTAGCAATCATTCGTAACGGCGGTGTGGTGGTGTACCCAACCGATTCAGGTTACGCACTAGGCTGTCAATTGGAGAACAAACAGGCGTTGGAACGAATCTGTCAGATCCGTCGTCTGGATGATAAACACAACTTTACTTTGTTGTGTCGTGATTTGTCGGAGCTTTCTCTGTATGCACGAGTGGATAACTCTGCATTCCGACTACTGAAAAACAATACTCCGGGTCCTTACACCTTCATCTTCAAGGGCACAAAAGAAGTGCCGCGTCGTTTGATGAACGCAAAACGTAAGACCATCGGTATCCGTGTACCTGATAACCGCATTGCGCTGGACCTACTAGAAGCGCTTGGCGAGCCAATGATGTCTACGTCGCTTATTCTACCGGGCAGTGATGTGACGGAATCAGACCCAGAGGATATCCGTGACAAACTAGAGCATGCTGTAGACGTGATTCTTAATGGTGGTTACCTAGGCGAGCAGCCAACCACGGTTATCGACTTCAGTGAAGGTGAATCCGTTGTTGCGCGTATTGGCTCTGGCGATCCAGCGCCATTTGAGTAACTCGATTTACTCTTGATGAAATAAGAAAGGGAGGCTAATACGCCTCCCTTTGTCTTTTGAATCAATGTGTAGGTTTTTATATTCGCGTGTTATGCGAAGTCAAAGATGTCGATATTGTAGTGCTCAATGTAGTTCATGTAGCCAGCATCGATCCCTTTCAGGGTTACTTCTACATTAAACTCATCGCTCGAGAATACCGCCCATCCAAAGTCGTTGTAAGACAGTGTTAGGTCATCTGCTGAGTCTAAGAAGGTATCGCGAATGCCGTCATCGTTCGTATCAAGGCCCATATCAAACACCAACTTATCGTGACAAATGTTGAAGTCGAGTATCTCTGCTTTCACTTCGATGTCGTTTGATGATACCGGTTGGTCCGGAACGCCAATAGCAAGACGGTTTGTCATAACGAACGTGTCAGAGCCGCAACCGCCTGCGATAACAGAGTTACCATCGCCAACCACAACAGTATCGTTACCCCAACCTGCGTTAATGAAGTTATTACCAGAGTAATCGAAAATTATGTCGTCGCCACAACCACCAAATAGAGAGTCATTACCTAAACCACCCGACAAATAGTCATTGCCAGAACCACCGGCAAGTAGGTCGTTACCTCTACCACCGAGTAGAGTGTCGTCACCCCAGCCACCGAAGACGTAATCGTCACCACCAAAGCCAACAAACTTATCGTCGCCGCCAAAGCCGATAAATACATCGCTTGTATCGGAGCCTTTTGTACCTGTCATGTTGTCATCTTCGGAGGTGCCAAATATCCAATTTAGGTCAAGATTTGTATGAGACATTTATTATTCCTTTTTCATCTGTTTAAGGGAGCTAGCAAGCTGTAGGGTTATCTTTCTTATAACCCTGACAATTTTATCAGGTAGGCCAGTGTTTTAGAGGCTCGCTCCGACCCATAATAGTGCGGTTCTATTTGGGGAGTGTCTGGTACTAAGTGGGAGAGGGTGATGAGTTAAGTGTGAGTTTTTGGGCGTTATTTTGCTGCGACAATATGGACGATTTCACTTACATTAAAGTAGAGAATCCCGTATAATGACCGACCGAAAATCCCAACAGGTTGGGTAACTTGCACAATGAAGACCAATCTTGGTCTCGACGTCTGTGAAGACGACACATAGGTAGATAAATGAGCGAAAAGTTACAAAAAGTATTAGCACGTGCTGGACACGGTTCTCGTCGTGAGATCGAATCGTTAATTAAATCTGGTCGCGTTAGCGTGAACGGAATCGTAGCTAAACTTGGTGAAAGACTGGAAGATGAGAACAGCGTAGTTCGTATCGATGGTCACGTTGTGTCTGCTAAGGCGCAAGAAGAAGTGATCTGTCGTGTTTTGGCTTACTACAAGCCAGAAGGTGAACTATGTACTCGTCACGACCCTGAAGGTCGTCGCACTGTTTTCGATCGCCTGCCAAAGATCCGTGGTTCTCGTTGGATTTCAGTTGGTCGTCTTGATGCAAACACATCAGGTCTACTGCTGTTTACAACAGATGGTGAACTGGCGAACCGCCTAATGCACCCAAGCCGTCAGGTTGAACGTGAATATCTTGTTCGTGTTTTCGGCGAAGTCACTGAACAAAAAGTGAAAACTTGGTTCGTGGTGTTGAGCTTGAAGATGGCATGGCACGTTTCGAAGATGTGGTATATGCGGGTGGTGAAGGTATGAACCACACGTTTTATGTTGCTATCAACGAAGGTCGTAACCGTGAAGTTCGTCGTCTGTGGGAATCTCAAGACACGACGGTTAGTCGCCTAAAACGTGTTCGTTACGGTGACATCTATCTGGATAAGAAACTGCCTCGTGGTGGTTGGATGGAACTTGATCTGAAAGAAGTAAACTACCTACGTGAATTGGTAGAACTTCGTCCAGAAAAGAAACCATGCTGGATCTGAACAAAGACAACACGTCACGTAAGCGTGAACGTGCTCGTAGCCAAAAATCCGTCGCGCAGTTAAGCGTCACGAAGAGCGCGTAAATACACCGAAAGGTCGCAGCAACAATCCTTCTCGTCGTAAGCCGAAGAAGACTGCGGGTGACCAAGGTGCACGTAACAAGCATCGTTAATCGATAGCAAAAATCAGAAAGGCTTGCCCACTCAGCAAGCCTTTTTCTTATCCAGCATTTTGTTCTATGGCGTTATCGTGTTCTTCTCTTTTATTACACGTAACTTATCGACATAAAAAACACCAGCGCGAGGCTGGTGTTTTGAGCATGATAGGGAAAGCGTTAGTCGCGTTTCCAAAGCATATGACAGAACTTATGTTCTGGGTCTCGACTGATTAGCATACGAGCAAAAACGTCATCAAGTACGTCATTTTCCTCGTTTACTAAGCCGATTCGAACTTCTGCATACACTTCTTTGTCGATATCGAAGCCAACGTGTTCAACCCAGTCATCACCAGTTTCAACAAGTTCTGCGGCACCACGATCTTCAAATTGCGCAGTAAACAGAATGACATCAGCTGGCTCTAGGTTGTCTGGAGCCATCTCAAGGAAGATGTCGTACGCAGCGTCGATAACGTCGTCGTAAGAAATCAAATCAGACATACTTATGCTCGGCTCATGTATTTACGTTCAGTCGTGTTGATGATTACACGGTCACCAGTCGCGATGTACTCAGGAACTTGGATTACAAGACCAGAAGCAAAGCGTGCTGGTTTAGTACGTGCAGATGCAGAAGCACCTTTGATTGAAGGGTCAGTTTCTTCGATCACTAGCTCAACAGAAGAAGGAAGCTCGATACCAACAGCAGAACCGTTGATTAGGATAAGGTGAATACCTTGAGTGTCTTCGTTGATGAACAAAAGCTCATCTTCAACTTCGTTGTGCTTGAATGTGTATTGTGAGTAGTCTTCGTTATCCATGAAGATATGCTCATCGCCGTCAGCGTATGAGTACACAACTGCACGTTTGTTCATTTCTACTGTTTCAACAACGTCATCTGACTTGTAACGCTCGTCTACACGTGCGCCAGTGTTTAGATCTGTACAACGCATTTTGTAGATTTTAGCGCCGCCACGACCGCCAGGAGTCGTTACTTCGATGTCTTTAACTAGAAGAGTTTTACCATTAGACTCGATTGCGAAGCCTTTTTTGATTTCACTTGCCTTTGGCATTGTATTTTCCTATTTACACTTATTAAGCAAAACTTGGTGATTATAGCGCTAAGTTGCTTGTCTGGCACCAAAATTCCACACAGTAATTTGCACCTCAATAAGGGGGTATTTGGCTTGATTCAAATGCAAGGCTAGTGGATCATATAGCCCATCGTCCGTTAAAAGCCTGAGATCGCGTTTTCTTCAATGTCTCTTCCTGTTATCAATCCAAAACATCCTTTCCAACCAGAATTTGAACCTCTGCTCAGAGAAGTATTGGCGTGCCTTAAAGGTGGGCTTGGTTCTAACTTACATAGTGTTTATGTTTATGGGAGTGTGGCACGTAAGTCGGCGGTTGCAGGCAAATCGAATCTCGATATGGTCGTTGTCACTAAGTCGAACTTTGAAAACAATCGCGCTACTTTGTTGAACACCATTAAATGGCGAGCACAGCAAGGGCACCCGCAGGTAAATGGGGTAGCGATTCGTACTGCGCTGGTTAATGAAGTCGCCAACCTCGATAGTATCTTCACTTGGGGCTTTATGCTTAAGCATTGCTGTGTCTGTGTTTATGGTGATGATCTGGCGGATTGCTTTGGCGATTATGTGCCAAGTTGGGAGATTGCTAAACACTGGAACATGGATGTCGAAGACTGGCTATTGGTGTATCGCACTAAGATAGTACAAGCACAAAGCATTGAAGAGCTGGTCAGTGCCCAAGTGACTATCGCTAAGAAACTGCTTCGAGCGTCGTACTCACTTGTCATGTATCGAGACAAACGTTGGTTTGATGACCCGCTTGAATGTGGGGAGCAATTCTTACGATACCACCCAGAAAAGCAGCTTGAGATAGAACGCCTTGGTATTTTGCTTTCTGGACGCGCAATTCCAAAACGTTCTGTGGTTGGGTTACTCGACGGTTTTGGTGATTGGTTGGTGACTCAGTATCAAAAGACCGAATTTCGCATTGGCTAATGCCAGCTAGCGTTAACTCCCTTCAACCTGGAATTTGATTTAGAACAGCCCCATCTGCGGCGCAGATAACTGCTCGAAGTCTGTACCAATAAACGGCAAAATCGCATCGGCCACTGGCTTCAACTGTTTATCAATATAGTGCTGGTAGTCGATAGGACTATTGCGGTATTCGTGTGGCTCTGGCCCGTTTACGGTAATCAAGTACTCGATTCGACCACGGTTTTGGTACTGCAATGGTCTGCCTAATTTAGCGTTGATGTCATCGGCTAAGCGCGCAGCACGTACTTGTGGCGGGATATTCTTTTGGTATTCGTGGAGTTTACGGCGCAAGCGCTTTTGATATACCAGCTGATCATCAAACTCACCATTATTGGTTTTTTCGACCATCTCTCGCACGTAATCACTTGGATCTTCGCCGTGGAAGATCATTTGGTACAAAGTATTTGGAATCGCTGTGCCAGTGGTGTCCAGTCGGTGCGTGCACTTTCTAATCCTTTGAAGATAATGCGTTCTTGTTCGTCTTCACCAATCAAACCTGCGTAGCGTTTCTTAGAGCCCGTTTCCGCACCACGGATGGTTGGCATCAGGAACTTGCGATAATGGGTTTCGTATTCGAGTTCAAGAATCGAGTTGAGGTTGTACTCACTGCGCAGATGGTCATTCCACCATTGGTTGATGTAGTCGACCAGTTCATTACCAATTTTATCGGCATCTGCTTGGCTGTATGCGCCATTTAAAGACACAAAGGTTGAATCGGTGTCGCCATAGATCACTTGATAACCTTTGTCCTCAATCAGAACTTTGGTTTGCTTCATGATTTCGTGGCCACGCATAGTGATGCTCGAAGCAAGGCGGGTATCAAAGAAACGACAGCCAGAAGAACCAAGCACACCATAAAAAGAGTTCATGATGATTTTGATGGCTTGCGAGAACGCTTTTTCGTTGTTCTTCTTTGCGACATCGCGCGCTGCCCAGAGCTTTTCGATCATCTCTGGCAGAAAGTGTTTGCTACGATGGAACTGACCACCACGAAATCCCGGTACGGCTTCATTGTCTGCCTTGCCGATTTCAAGCTGTAAGCCTTCGACTAAACCCATAGGATCGATCAAGAATGAGCGAATAATAGAAGGGTAAAGGCTCTTAAAATCGAGTACCAATACCGAGTCGTAAAGGTTTGGGATCGAGTCCATCACATAGCCGCCTGGGCTAGCTATCCAATTTTCGGGATGGAGATTTGGCGCAACATAGCCAGCTCGGTGGATTTGCGGCAAATACAAATTAGTAAAAGCTGCTACTGAGCCCCCGACGCGATCCAGTTCCACACCCGTTAGGCGAGAGCGTTCGATTGCGAAGTCGAGTAGGTGAGTGTGGTCAAAAATCTTGTTGACCAACACACAGTCTTGCAAGTTGTATTTAGCGAGAGACGGCTTGTCTGAACGGTACATGCGATTGATTTCGTCCATTCGATCATGAACGTTATGAATCTCTTTACCTTCGCCTAGGAGTTCTTGTGAAACAGACTCAAGTGACCAAGAGCGGAAATGGTATGTCGCGGTTTTGAGCGTATCGATACCATCCAGCACCACACGACCAGGGATTGAGATAAAACCTTGTTGGCTTTGCGCGGAGCTGCGGAAGAAACTCGGTTGGTCAGCGCGGCCTAACATCAGCTTCATGTTGTGCCACTCAGCGCGCTTGTGTAGCAGGCGGAAATCGAAGTCGATCACGTTCCAGCCAACAATGACGTCTGGGTCGAACTGCTTGAACCAAGCGATCAAAGCATCGAGTAGTGCCTTTTCATCTTTCACCCATTGAATTGCTGTCTCTGCTGGTTCCGGCTCACCAATCATGATCACTCGTGAATCGACAGGGCTGTCTAAACCAATCGAATAGAGAATGCCTTTTTCTGAACATTCTAAATCTAAGGACACCACGTGTAGCTTCGGCTGGTATTCACCTGTACGGCACTTTGCATTTTGAATGCGTTGGAAGCCGTTTCGTGGCTGCTGGTTGCCGGTAAACTCCATGCTGCCTTTAATAAAACGTTCCATCAAATAGCGGTCGGCAAGACGCACGTCGCCTTCGAAATGAACGATGTCATGTTGCTTGAGCTCATCTTGTAGAGCGAACGCGTCTTTTGTCGTTTGCGTGTAACATGCAGCTAAAGGTGTTAGTTGAAAGTTCTTTAGCTCAAGCGCGCGAATGTCGACGGCAATGAGTTTAGAGTTGGCAAGTTGCTTGGTTTGTTCGATGTGCGCCTGTTCAATGAAGAAAACGGGCCTTTCTCCTTGAATCAACAATTGGGTGGGACCATTCTCGGTCGAAAGCCAAAGCTCAATCTGAGTTTGACCTTTGATGTCTCGGGCTTGGCGAGTGAGAAGGAAGCCTTGTTGGATATTCAATAGAGAAACCTTGTAAATCAATG
>LZQR01000268.1_pt1 | contig 13476 bp, 14 predicted proteins | sample 768601 | NCBI WGS metagenome assembly LZQR01 (sample SAMN05207299, study PRJNA324521) | oil field metagenome | isolation source: sample BH-FW-24 from oil reservoir | place: India: Bombay High | collected 2015-12-04
CCCCTCTTCGCCGTCCAGGCACTGGACTGGCGATCGGCGGCGCCGCCGCGCTGCTGATGCCGCGCCTGCCGCGCCAGAACACGGGCGGGGAAAGCCTGTGGACGAGCCTGAGAACCGGCGTGCTGGAAGTGCTGCGCTCTCCCATCCTGGCGCCCATGACCCTGATCATGCTGGCGCTCGGGCTTCTGGTGGTGGGCGGCGGCTTCTTCGTCATCATCCCGGTGCTGGTGCGCGATGTCTATGACGGCGGCTATGGCATGCTCGCCCTCTTGCTGGTGGCGTTCTGGATCGGCGCCTTCATCGCCAATGTGCTGCTGGCGCGCGCCGGAGAGGTCGAGCGGCCGGGCCGCGCGCTGATGCTGGCCCAGATGGCGACGGTCATCACCATGGGCCTGCTGGCCTTCCCCATGCCGCTTTACGCCCTGTTCGGGCTCGTCTTCAGCTGGGGGCTGGGCGGCGGCGTCGCCATCTCGCTCTCGCGCGCCGTGGTGCAGGAAAACGCGCCGCCGCGCATGATCGCGCGGGTGATGAGCGTGTATCAGCTCGGCCTGTTCGGCGGCATGCCCCTGGGCGCCTTCGTCATGGGCCATGTGTCCATGAGATCGGTCCGCGCCTGTCTTCGCTGATCCCCATGACCGGCTTGCTGCTGGTGCTGATCTTCGTGTCGCTGACGACGCCGATACTGACCTTGCGCCGAAGCGCCTGAGTTTCTTTTTGGTTAGAACCGCCTGAAGCTCTGGACAGCGCTGCAGCCGCGAGAAACACTGCATCCTCAATCTTTCTGGGGAGTCAGACGCAGTGCTGCGTCTGGTGAATATTCATCATGACCTTATCTCGATACGGCTCGAAAGCCGCCTTGCTCGCCGGGGCGGCGCTTATCGCCCTTGCCGCGTGCAGTCAGCCGGCCTCTGACAGCGCCGCCACCACTACGGAACAGACGATGACCGACACCTCCGCCCAGGATCTCATTGCCCGCGCGCAGACCCTTGAGGCGCCCACGCCCGAGCAGCGCCCGGAGGAGATCGAACAGCTGGGACGCACCCGCACCGACGAATTCAGCTGGCTGCGTGACGCCAACTGGCAGGAAGTCATGCGCGATCCGTCCGTGCTGCGCCAGGATATCCGCGAGCATCTCGAGGCGGAAAACGCCTATTACAATGAGGTGATGGAGCCGCTCTCCGGCCTTGAGACCCGCATCTATGAAGAGATCCGCGGCCGCATCAAGGAAGACGATGAATCCCCCGCCTCCCGGGACGGCGACTGGTATTACTCCTCGCGCTATCGCGAAGGCGGCCAGTATCCGGTCTTCGTGCGCCGCGCCACGGGCGAGAACGGCGAGATGGCGGGCGAGGAAGTCATCATCTTTGATGGCGACGCCGAAGCGGAAGGCATCGACTATTTCGGCCTGGGCGCGGTCCAGCACTCGCCCAACCACCGCTATCTGGCCTATGCCGTGGATACGGCGGGCTCTGAATTCTACGCCGTGAAGATCCGCGATCTCGAGACCGGCGAGGATATCGCCACCCTGACCGATGAGGGCTATGGCTCCATCGTCTGGGGCAATGACAGCGAGACCATCTACTGGGTCTGGCGCGACGAGAACAACCGGCCGCGCCGCGTCTATCGCCAGAACATCAACTCCGATGACGCCGAGCTGATCTACGAGGAAACCGACCCCGGTTACTTCCTGGGCGTGGGCAAGACCGATGGCGATCGCTGGATCGTGCTCTCGGCCAACGACCACACCACCAGCGAAATGCGCGTCTTTGACGCCAATGACCCGAACGCCGAGCCGATCCTGGTCGCCGAGCGCGAGCCGGGCGTCGAGTACTCGCTGACCGAAGCGGGCGGCCGCCTGTTCGTGCGCACCAATCTTGATGACGCCGTGGACTTCCAGATCATGGAAGCCCCGCTCGAGGATCCGCGTCGCGAGAACTGGACCCCGCTGATCGAGCACCGTCCGGGCGTTCTGGTGAACGGCCTGATGGGTTTCGAGAACTGGCTGGTCCGCTCCGAACGCGCCAACGCCCTGCCCCGCATCGTCGTGCGCGACCTGCGCTCGGGCGAGGAGCACGAGATCGCCTTTGACGAGGAGGCCTACGCGCTGGGCATGGATGGCGGTTATGAATACGCCACCGACCAGATGCGCTTCTCCTATGAGAGCCCGTCCACTCCGGAACAGACCTATGACTATGACATGGGCACGCGCGAGCGCACCCTGATCAAGGAACAGGAAGTGCCCTCCGGCCATAATGCGGACGACTATGTCGTGCGCCGCATCATGCGACCGCCCGTGACGGCGCCAGCGTGCCGGTGACGATCCTGTATCACCGCGACACCCCGATCGACGGCACCGCGCCGCTGCTGCTCTATGGCTATGGCTCCTACGGCATCACCATCCCGGCCAGCTTCTCGGTCTCGCGCCTGTCGCTGGTGGATCGCGGCATGGTCTACGCCATCGCCCATATCCGCGGCGGCATGGCCAAGGGCTATCAATGGTATCTGGACGGCAAGCTCGACCACAAGATCAATACCTTCAATGACTTCGTGGATTCCGGCCGCGCCTGATCGAGGAAGGCTATACCTCCGAAGGCCAGATGGTGGCGATGGGCGGCTCCGCCGGCGGCCTGCTGGTCGGCGCCACCATCAACCAGCGCCCGAACTGTTCGCCGGGGCCATTGGCGCGGTGCCCTTCGTGGACGTCCTGACCACGATGAGCGACGACACCCTGCCGCTGACCCCGCCGGAATGGCCCGAATGGGGCAACCCGATCACCGATGAGGCGGCGTATGACTATATCGCCTCCTACAGCCCCTATGATCAGGTGAGCGCGCAGGATTACCCGCACGTTCTGGCCACCGCCGGTCTGACCGACCCGCGCGTAACCTATTGGGAGCCGGCGAAATGGGCCGCGCGTCTGCGCACCCGCCGCACCGATGACGGGCTGACGCTTCTGCGCACCAATATGGGCGCAGGCCATGGCGGCGCGTCGGGCCGGTTCGACGCCCTGCGTGAAACCGCCGAGGAATACGCCTTCGCCCTGATGACCGTGGGTCTGGCCGATGAAGAAGCGGCTGAGACCGCCTCTGAAAGCTCTGAGAGCCATGAGGGCGGCGAGCACTAGGCTCGGCCCCATCGACGACAGGAAACGGCGCGGGAGCCTCTCCCGCGCGTTTTTTTTTATCAGGGCTGTGAGGGTGACAAGCGGGTCACCCCTCTTCGAGATTGAACACCAGGGTCGTCTCCACGCCGCGATTGACGATCTGGTCAGGCGCCGCGGCGCCGACTGTTTCATGACGCCAGCGCTCGACCGCGGCGAGGCTCGCCCGGGCGAAGCCGGTGCTGTCGCACGCGACGACCTGAAGGTTCACGGTCGCGCCAGAGCCAGAATGTCATAGCGAATGGTGCATCGCCCCGTGACGCCGCGCTCGAGCTCACGTCCGGGATAGACAGGCGGCACGCGGATGGAGAGCGGCGTCGGCGCCAGCGCCACGCTTCCCAACTCCGCCTCGATCACAGGCTCCGCCATGACCGGCGCGGAGGCATAGGTCATCCCGTCCTCTCCCGGACGCTCAGCGGCGGTTCTTTCGATCACGGGCGGGGCCGGCAGAGGCTCGACCGCCTCCAGCACCGGACGTTCGGTTCGAGGGACGGGCAGCGGGACCACGACCTCTGAAATCGTGAACGTCTCGCGGTCCGGCGGTTCCGGCAATCGGATCAGCTCCACATGGATCAGCACCTTCATGAGCACGAACAGGGCGAAGGTGATGATGACCGCCAGACTGGCGGCCGTGATCCATCGAGCAGCGGCCGAAACGGCCTGCTGACGGGACGGCAGGGATGGTGAGGACGTGAGAGGCAAGGCGGTCATGGCGAACTCCCCGAATGATGCGGGGCGGCCTGAGGCTCTGTTCCCCGCGAACCTTGCGAGGCTGTAATGTGAATGCGGCGAAAACCAGGCCTTTTCCCGCTCAAAGCGTGACGCGACGTTCGACCATCGTCTCAGGCGAGTCCGGTTTGACGCAAAGAAAAACCCCGGCGCGGTACGCCGGGGTTTTCCAGTCGGTTGCAGAAGCGATTAGCCTTCAGCCGCCGCGGCGTCAGCTTCACGCTGGGCCTGGGCTGCAGCCGCTTCCTCGTCAGTCATGCCCGCTTCGCGGATCTGTTCGCCGTAGACATTGTAGTACGGCTCGCAGCGTTCCGGGATCGATTCAAACCGCACGCGGCCTTCATCATCCACAGAACCGGTCAGGACGATCTGGCGACGTTCCGCATCCAGGGTCAGGCGGCATTCGTCGATGACGATCTGCTCCTGCTGGACCCGGCGACGCTCTTCACCTTCGATCTGGGCGGTGATCCAGCGGATCCAGCCATTGGAGCTGGACCGGGTGCTGGGATAGCGCGCGCCTTCACGGAAGGCGGCCAGCGCCCCCTGGCGGTTGCCCTGACGGAACCGGGCGGTGCCCAGAAGCTCCCAGGCCTTGCCGGTATCGCTGAGACCGCCGCGATCGATGGCCGTCTCGAAGGCGGATTCCGCCGCTGCGAAATTGTTCAGCGAGAAGTTCGCCTCAGCCAGACGCAGTGCGGTTTCGCCATTGCCCTGCAGTTGGGACAGACGCTCGAGCACCGGAATGGCCCGCTCAAACTCGGACGCCTGACGCCACATATTGGCCAGGAGTTCGAGATTGCGCTGATTGGACTCGATCCGGCCCGCATTCATCTCACGCTCCAGAATGGAGGCGCCGCGATACGGGTTCTCGAAATAGCTGTAGTACTGCACCAGGCGGATCAGCTCGTTCTCTTCCCGGAACAGGCCGTTCAGATACATGAGCTTGTTGGCTTCAAACGCATTGGTCGCGTCATCCTGCTGCGCGTAGAGCGCAACCAGGTTCTGCCAGCCCTGACGGGCGCCCGGATAGGCGGAGAGGTATTCCCGGATGACCCGCAGCTGATCGCTGGTGCGATCGAGTTGCTGGTAGAAGTAGAACATCAGGTTGAAGTCCTGCTCCGTCTTGTCCGGGGTGTTGTTGTAGAAGATTTCCGCATAGCGAACCCCGTCCCGCAGACGCTCGGCCTGCAGATACGCCTGAGCCACCGTCTTGGCGAAGCTCGGGGTCAGTTCCGCGCCGGCCTGGATGGCCAGTTCGAACTGACTGATCGCCTGGTCGGTCTGTTCCTGCACCAGATAGAGCTGGCCCAGAGCCGTCCGGATGGAAATGGTTTCATCCGTGGTGGTGGCGCCGGTGTTCAGCGCCGCCTCGAAGTCACGGATCGCCAGATCCAGGCGGTCCTCCTGAAAGTATGCCCGAGCCCGGAGCTGGAGAACCACAAACCGTTCATACGGGCTGAGTCCGTCCCGCGCCGCGAGCTCGTTCATGATGCGAAGAACACAGGCATTGTCGTCCGCGTCCTGACACTCCTGCGCGGCAAGCACCTGCTCGCCCACAGCAGCCGTCAGCACCCGGCCTTCAACCTGTTCTTCATCGTCATTGTTACGACGGCGTTGCGCCTCGGAAGGCGCAGCGATCGCAAAGGCCAGAAGGCCGGCTATGGCGACGACGCCCAGTGACCGGACCAAGCTGGCGGGGTTGAAAGTCTCGTTCAGAGTCATTGTCTCTCTCCCGGTGTCGGCGCACCGCCCTCGCTGAGGAGTTTGGTGCGCCGCACTGCTTAGTCAGCCAGCTGGTAGTCGAGGCGCGTCTGCACGCCGCGACGCCACACAGCATTGCCGTTCTGGATCTTCGGCTCGTACCGCCAGCGTTCCACGGCCCGTACGGAGGAGCGTTCGAACAGCGAGCTGGAGCAATCCAGCGCGATGATGTTCGTCGCGTCCCGTCCGGGGTCACGTCGAACTGCATCAGGCAGTACCCTTCCGTGCCGCGCTCGGCCGCCCGGGGCGGGTATTGCGGCGGAATGCGGACCATCGGCTGGGCGTCACGGTCGGACACGTCAAAGCTGACGTCGCCGCTGCCCAAGTCCGGAGCGTCGAATTCCGGGATTTCACCGGCGATGGTGTTCATGTCCTCGGACGGAGCCTCGGCCACCTGACGCTCGATCTGAGGCGGCGGGGGCGGAGGTTCGACGTCGTTCACGTCATCCATCGTCACTTCGCGCTGACGGACCTGCAGATCTTCCACTTCCTCGGAAATGGAAATGCGCAGCTCGTCACCAGCCTCTTCGATCTGGACCTCTTCGGTCAGGATCAGACGCTGCATCAGCATGAAGAGCAGGAAGGTGATCACGGCGGCGATCGGCACGCCGACGAGAAGACGGATTAAGCTAGCCATCGCGTCCTCCTATCCTTCCTCGGTTGAGATTTTGACGGGGATATCCATGTCCATGAGCAGTTCCTGGATATCGAGAACCGTACCGGCCGGCGCGCCAAGATCACCCTGGATCATGGCTTCGGCGCGGGGGTTCTCCTCCCGGAGCTGTTCGAACACGTTACGAAGCTGCGCGAGCTCGTAAACGTCCCCATCCACGTAGATTTCGTCATTGGCCGATACGGCCACGAGCAGGGTCGGCTTCTCGCGTTCCTGAAGTTGGGTTTCAGGACGTTCGACTTCGATCCCCGGCTCTTTAACGAACACGGCTGTCACGATGAAGAAGATGAGCAGGATGAACACGACATCGAGCATCGGCGTCATGTCCAGCTGGACCTCTTCATCATCTCCCAGCACGCGGCTTTGTCGGCGAGCCATAGCTTGTCTCCTCTCCCGATCCGTTATCCCTCGCCGCCTTCGGCGCGAGTGATTGAAACGGGAATGCTGTTCGCCTTCATCTCATCCCAGATCAGCACGATCGTGCCGTGACGAGCTTCGTCAGCGACTTCGATCAGCACTGCGGAGTCAGGCTGTTCAGCCCGAATCCGGGACACAGCCGCCAGAACCCGCAATTCACTGGTGGGTTCCTGGTTGACGAAGACCTGATTGCGGTCGTTCACCTGGACCAGGATCACAGGATTGCTTTCAGAAGGCGGCGTATCCGAAGGAGGCGGCGGGCGCATGTCGACGCCCTGCTCCTGCAGGAATGTGGCGGTGACGATGAAGAAGATGAGTAGGATGAAGACGATGTCCAACATCGGCGTCATGTCGATGTCGGCCTGATCGTTTCCGCGTTTTGAACGTCTACGCATGGCCTAGTCCACCTCCAGCTCGTCTGCGAGTTCATGGACCTTCTGTTTGGCCATGCGCTCGATCTGGTTGGAGAAAAGCAGTCCGGACAAGGAAGCGACCATGCCCGCCATGGTCGGGATGGTGGCGCGAGCCACCCCTGCCGACATGGCGCGAGCATCGGATGAGCCGGAGATCGACATGACGTCGAACACCGAGACCATCCCGGTCACTGTGCCCAGCAGACCAAAGAGGGGAGCGACCGCGACAAGCGTCTTGATCAGTTCCACATTCTGGTCGGCCTTGGCCTTAACTTCGCTAATGAGCTGATCCCGGATGGCGTGGGCGTGCAGGAATGGTGATCGCTGCGCGCGCCCCATTCCTGTCTTGCCCGATCGGCTGCGCCCTTATGAGCGAAACCGAAATACGCCAGACGTTCCAGGATAAACGCCCACATCACGAAGGTCAGGGCCATGATCCAGGTCAGGATCGGACCACCGCGTTCCAGGAACTCCTGGAGACCTGTGAGGGCGCCTGAAATATCCATAGGTCTGTTTCCTTAACCTGCGGATTTCTCTTCGGCGTGACGGGCGATGATGCCAGCAGCTTGTTCTTCCAGGGTCTGCTGTGCGCCACGAGCGAAGCTGGCGGCGAACGAGTGGATGAACAGGAGCGGGATCGCCGCGATCAGACCGGACACCGTGGTCACCAGGGCCTCGGAGATGCCGCCCGCCATGATGCGGGGGTCGCCGGTGCCGAAGAGGGTGATCTGGGTGAAGGTCCGGATCATGCCGGTCACGGTGCCGAGCAGGCCGAGCAGCGGAGCCACGGCGGCCGCCAGCTTGATGAAGTTCAGGCCGAATTCGAGCTTCGGAGTCTCGCGAAGGATGGCTTCGTCGATCTTCAGCTCGATGGTTTCGGTCGGACGGTCCTTGACCTCTTCATACGCCAGCATGATGCGGCCCAGCGGGTTGGAGTTCGACGCGGTCGAACGACGCTTCTGGGCGTTGATCGCCGAGTTGGTCAGCAGCAGGCTCACCAGACGGAACAGACCGAACACGGCGGAGAAGATCAGCAGGACGGCGATGATCTTGGCGACGATGCCGCCTTGCTCGAAGCGCTCGGACAGGCTCGGCACGTCACGATAGATGCGCAGCAGCGCGCCACGGGACGGGTCGACCGGACCGGAGACGATTTCGCCCGGCTCGGCATTGATCAGGTTGGACGCCGCGCTCAGCAGACGGGCCGGGGGCTGACGCTCCAGGTTGGCCAGACGATAACCCGCCGCAGCGTTGTTCTCGTCGGAGGTCCACTGCACGTAGACCGGGCCGCCGTCATCAGCCATGGCGATGAACGGACCCACGCGGGTCACGGCCACCGGCTGACCTTCGTTCAGGCCCAGCACGCGGGTGTTGAAGGTGGTGACTTCAGCCTGGCCGCGCATCTCGTTGAGAACGGTCTGCCAGATGGAGTCCAGCTCGTAGCGTTCCGGCAGGGTGCGGCTCTGCGCCAGATCCTGCAGCGGCTCGGCGCGGCCCGGATACTGGGCGGACACCAGGGACGCTTCGATGGTGGAGCCGAATTCGCCGGCCGCCTGACGGGCGGCGCCGAACAGTTCGCCGAAGGCGCCCTGTGCTTCACGCAGCTGAGCGTCGAGCTCGGCGATCTGCTGGTCGTTGGCGTCGAACTGCTCCTGCAGACGCGCGGACTGGGCCTCGAGGGACGCCAGTTCGTTGCGGGCCTGGCTCAGCAGGGCGGCCTGACGGTCGCGCTCGGAGCGGAACTCCTGCAGGCGACGCTGGTTCTCCGCCTGCGCGTCGCGGCTGTCTTCACGGACGCGCTCGAGCAGTTGGGAAATGGAAGAGACCGGTTCGCGGTCGGCTTGTGCGAAGGCCGGAGCCGACGCCGCACCGGCGATCAGCGAGACGGCCGCAATCGAGGTAAGAATGCGTTTCATCGTAAGGATCTCCCGTCTCAAACTATTGCGCCGTCGGGCCCGGCAGCGGGGCCTCGAAGACTTCCGGGGTGGTCACTTCGTTCGCGATCCGGAAGGCGCGCTGAACGTTGGACGCCATGGAGGACGGAACCGGACGCCAAGTCTGGTTGTCGTGGGTCATGATGGCGAGATCGTCGCCAACCTGACGGATCATGGCCACACGGCCGATCTGCAGGATGTTGGCTTCCTGCGGCACGCCGTCGACGAGCACTTCTTCCGAATAGGCGTTCAGCGAACGGCCGTACGCGGATTCAATCTCGAAAGCGTTCAGCAGCAGGCGATACTTCTCGGCCGGAGACACGTTGGCCTCGCCCAGAACTTCGCGAATGTTGTCCAGACGCTGGGTGCGCTGGTCGAGACGGAACGGCAGGTCCGACGCGATGAAGTCTTCCAGCTCGTTGAACATCTGGAGCATCATCGGGGCCAGGTCGACCTCGATGTTGCCCACGCGCTCGAGCTGGCTTTGCAGACCGGCGAGCTCGTTTTCCTGCGAGCGCAGGAAAACGTTCTGCTGCGCGATGAACACGCGCTGGGATTCGATCTGCTCACGAACCGCCAGATATTCGCGTTCCGCGTTGTCGGCGGCGTCCGCCAGCGTGTTGATCTGCTCCTGAGCGCGAGCGCCGTCCTGAGTGGACTGACGCGCCACTTCAAGCGCTCGGTCGAGCTGCGCATGCGCAGCGCCCGCAACAACGAGCGCGGCGGCGCTCGCCGCAAGCGTCGTGCGGATTCCTTTGAACGTCATGGACATATTTTGCCTCACAGTAGCCGGCGCGATCACAATGACTGCGCGCTCCGTTTCCCTCGCTTAATCGGTGCGCCGATCGTCTCCGCGACGGCATCGGCCCCCCAAAACACAAATACCGCGGCGCACCGCGCGATGATCCCTGAACCTCAGGGACCAATAAACAGTAAACGAGACCGACGTCATGGGACGTCGCCCTCATCAGATAACGCGGCGTGGTCCGCCGTCTCTATAGTTTGGTTGAACGCTAGCACCGGCTGAGTTCGCCAATCAACCGCTCAAACACGAAGCCCCCTGTCCCCAACGGGCGCCGCTTAAGCTTCTAGCGAGGGTCCATCATGGTTTTACGACGATGTTCCATATTACCGGATCGTCAGAAATCGCCTGTGAATCAAAGGCGATTTGACGCACCCGCAAATTCCGGGCGCGGTTTCGAGCGCGCTTGAAAATCGCCCGCGACATTAACTGCAATTGCCTGAAAGAGTGACGTTCCGAGCCCTCGCGTGGCCCAATGGCAACGCGAATCCGACCGCGACGCGGCGTAATATTCTCATACGGAGCAAGGAAAAAGGTTGGCTGGGGCGCAGGATTCGAACCTGGGAATGGCGGTACCAAAAACCGCTGCCTTACCACTTGGCGACGCCCCAACCGGGTGACCGCTTGGTCACGGGCCGCGGTATTTATCCCGGCCCGCGGCAGGATGCAACGGCTCTGCTGCACTTTCATCAGCTGCATTCCAGCTGCGAAGATATCATTGCCTTTTTCCGGGGCTTCGGTCTATAAGCCGGCCTCGGTTCGGAGTATAGCTCAGCCTGGTAGAGCACTGTCTTCGGGAGGCAGGGGTCGCAGGTTCAAATCCTGCTACTCCGACCATCTATTTCCCGCCCTGTTTACAGGACATGCGCGCCCTCCTTCGGAAGGCGCGTTTTTGTTTGTCCTGACCGTCTGAGTCGCCTGCGGGCCACACTGGCCCGGCAACCGCCCCGCTCCGGCGCCGCCCCTGTCGACCCGCGACTCACGCTTCGTTAAGGTTCAGGCAAGGTTCTAGGGGGGCATGCAGGTCAGGCCTGCATGGCGGGCATGAAACAGTTCTGGCTTACAGTCTTCGGGTCCATTGTCGGCGTGATCGCCGGTGCGCTGATCTGCGTCACTTTCCTGATTTTCCTGATCGGCGGACTGATCGGCGCCGCGCTTGAAGACGCCGGCGACGCCGCCCTGACCTCGCCGGGCCGCAATATGGTCCTGAATATTGATCTCAGGACGCCGCGGCTCGACCAGCCCTCCGCATCTCCCTTCGCCTTCGCTGAACCGCTTTCCATGGTGGAGCTGTCCCGGGCGCTGGAGCACGCCCGGACGGATTCGCGCGTGTCCGCCGTCTTCGTGCGCGCCAACACGCTGAGCCTGCCCGCCGCCCAGGCGGAGGAGATCAGCGCCCTTCTGGCGGCGCTGTCGGACGCCGGCAAGCCGGTGATCGCGCATGCCCAGGGGTTCGAGGGCGGCTCTGTCCTGCCCTATCTGGCCGTGGGCGGGGCCGACGAGATCTGGATGCAGGACACCGCCAGCTTCACGGCGGTCGGCCTGGCGGTCGAAACCCTGTTTCTGGGCGGCCTGTTCGAGCAGTTCGGCGTGGAGCCGCAGATGATCCAGCTGCATGAATACAAGAACGCCGCCGATACGCTGACCCGGGACGGGTATACCGACGCCCATCGCGAAGCCACGCTGAGCTGGCTGGGCTCGATCTATGAGGTCGCGCTTGAAACCATCGCCCCGGCGCGCGGTCTGGAGGTTGAAACCCTGCGCAGCCGCCTCGAGGCGGGCCCCTATTCCGCGGAAGAGGCGCTGGATCTGGGTCTGATCGACCGGCTTGGACATGCCGCCGAGGCCCGCCAGAGCGTGCTCGACCGGGCCGGGTCCGGATCCTCCCTCCTCGAGATTGCAGTCTATCACCGCCAGATGACCCCGCCCGCCGCGCCGCAGGCGCCGGTCATCGCCTCATCGAAGCCCAGGGCGACATTGTCACCGGCGCGTCCGAGGCCGGGTTCGGCGCTGTCAGCGTGGGCGGGGACACCCTCGCGGACGCCCTCGACGCCGCCGCCCGGGCCCCGGACGTGGCCGCCATCATCCTGCGGATCGATTCGCCCGGCGGCTCACCCATCGCCTCTGACCAGATCTGGGACGCCGTCATGCGCGCCCGCCAGTCCGGCACGCCCGTGATCGCCTCGATGGGCGCGATGGCGGCGTCGGGCGGGTATTACATCGCCGCGCCCGCTGACCGGATCATCGCCAACGCCTCCACCCTGACCGGGTCGATCGGCATGTTTGGCGGCAAGTTCGTGATTGACGAAGCGCTGGGCCGGGTCGGACTCAATCTCGAGCCGCTGCATGTGGGCGGCGAGTACGCCCTCGCCCAGTCCGCCTCCCAGCCCTGGAGCGAGGCCCAGGAGGCCGGCTATCGCGCGCTGGCCGAGGATGTCTATGAGGACTTCACCCGCAGGGCGGCTGAAGGGCGGGACCTGCCGCTGGCGCGCATCCAGACCCTTGCCCGGGGCCGGGTCTGGACCGGTCGTCAGGCGCTGGAGCTGGGCCTGGTCGACGAGATTGGCGGGTTCGACGCTGCGCTCGCAAGCGCCCGGGAGCTGGCCGGTCTGAGCGCAAACCAGCCGGTGCGCCTGAAGCGATACCCGGCCCGGCCCGACGGGCTGGAGGCCCTGCAGGCCCTTCTGGGCGTCAGCGTCGAGGGGGTGGAAAGCGCCGCCGCGCTGAACCGGCTGATCCGGAGCCCGCAAGCTCAGGCGCTGTTGCGCGCCCAGTCTCGCCTGGAGGCTGAAGAGGCCAGCCTGACCGCGCCGCAGGAGGCGCCCCGCTAGCCCAGGATCGCGCCCAGCAGGAAGACGGCGAACAGGCCCAGCATGAGCACGAAGCCGTACATCATGGTCAGGACGATCGTGCGCACGACGGACTGGAAGCGGCCGCGCTCATAGACCACGCGATGCAGCTTGTAGAGATAGGCGTTGGAATAGCAGATCATCGCGAAGGTGGCCCAACCCGCGCCGATTAGCAGACTCGCCTTGCTCAGGATCGCCATGGACAGGAACAACGCGGCATGAAAATGCAGCGATACGATCATGTGATCATAGAGATAGAAGCCGCGCCGCCAAGCATAGACCAGGCCCAGCAGCAGCGCATAGACCGGCACCATCACGAACATGACCCGCGGCACCCAGTCGACCGCGGATTCCAGCCAGTCTCCCGGATCGTTGGCCACATGGGCGAAGCGCTGTCCCAGATACCGGCGCAATTCCAGGGGCCAGACCGTCTGCGGCGCCGGCTCGCCGAAATCCTCCGGCGCGAAGAAGCGTTCGATCCGCTCTCCGTTCACTGACAGGTCGAGCGGACCGCTGCCCTCATCGCCCCCCTCGCCCGTCATGGGCTCTGCCCCTGTCACGACAATGTCTCCCGCCTCGGCAGGCGGGTTTTCCGTCAGGGCGAGCTTGTCCTCGAAGCTGAGGGCGAGCGGATCGGGGACGGGAGGCGCGAATCCGGCTTCAGCCGTCTTCTCAAGGGGGTCGAGCCGCTCGGCCCCGCCGGGGATTTGGGGCCATAGGGCGTCAGATGGGTGATCT
>LZQR01000269.1_pt1 | contig 13364 bp, 17 predicted proteins | sample 768601 | NCBI WGS metagenome assembly LZQR01 (sample SAMN05207299, study PRJNA324521) | oil field metagenome | isolation source: sample BH-FW-24 from oil reservoir | place: India: Bombay High | collected 2015-12-04
CTGAAAAATACATCGGCACGTTAAAACTCCTGGACAAAATGCTGGCGCGATCCGGCTAGACAGGCCTTCCTTTAGGCGGATCGCCTGACCGGTCACAAAGCACTTTTCCGATCTGCAGTGGCAAGTCTCTAAAGCAACCGGTCACGGGCTTCGGCGGTCAGGGATGCCAAACAAAAAACGCCACACAACACAGCGCGGGCTGAAAAATACATCGGCACGTTAAAACTCCTGGACAAAATGCTGGCGCGATCCGGCTAGACAGGCCTTCCTTTAGGCGGATCGCCTGACCGGTCACAAAAGACTTTTCCGATCTTGCAGTGGCAAGTCTCTAGCAGTCTCGCGTCTCAGGAATACGACAGTCGCCAATCCGGCATCAGGCGGAGATCTTCTCGGGCAGACCTTCAACGTTCTCCATGGCAGGCAAACTGACCTTGAACGTCGCCCCCTGCCCGGCTCGCTCTCCACTTCCAGCCGGCCCTGTGGCGGGTCAGGATGTGCTTCACGATGGCAAGCCCGAGGCCCGTCCCCTTCATCGCCCGGCTCGATTCGACATCGACCCGGTAGAACCTCTCCGTCAGGCGAGGCAGATGCTCACGCGGGATGCCCTCGCCGTAGTCGCGTACCGAAAGTTGCCAGGTCAGTGCATCCTGCGGCGCCTGCGGTCTTTCAAGGCCGACGTCGACGAACTTGCCGTCATGGCCGTATTTCAGCGCGTTCTCGATCAGGTTTTCCGTCACCTGGATGAGCTCGTCCCTGTCGCCCCTGATCCGCACGGGGGTGTCCGGGAGCTGAAGCCGGATCTCGACGCCCATGTCGGAGGCCAGCGGAGACAGCGCATCGGTCGTATGCCGGACGATTTCTGACAGATCGACAGCATTTGCGGGCCGGACGTGCGCCTTCAGCTCGATCCGCGACAGCGACAGGATATCATCGATCAACCGGCGCATACGCCCCGCCTGATCCAGCATGATCGACAAAAACCTGTCTCTCGCCTCCGGATCGTTGCGCGCAGGTCCTTGCAGGGTCTCGATAAATCCGGTGAGCGAGGCCAGAGGCGTGCGCAGTTCATGGCTGGCATTGGCGACGAAGTCCGTGCGCATGCGTTCAAGCCGGCGATTTTCTGTCAGGTCCTGAATGACCACCAGAATGAAGTCCGGCAAGCTCGGCATCTTTTCCAGGCCTGCGCTTCCGGGCATGTAGATCGGCGAGATATGAGCCTCGTACCAGGTTTCGGTCGGCACCTTCTCGATCCAGCTGATCTTCTCGGCCTCACCCGTTGTGCAGACACGGTCGAACGCTTCCAGCAGCGAAGGAGCCCGGAGCGAGAAGGACAGAGGATCACCCGGTTTCACGCCTTCATAAATCGACAGCGCCTGCTTGTTGACATAGCGGGTAATGCCCCGCCCGTCGGCAACGAAGCAGGGTGTCGGCAACGCATCAACAGTGACCTTCATGCCCGTACCCGGCCACATCCTGCGGATTTCCCGCTGGGCATTCAGCTTGACCCTGCGGCTCGAAGACTTGCGCGGCACGAAACAGGCCACGACAACAATTGCCGCCATGGCGAGCAGCGCCGTCGTCAACGGCACTTCATGGACGATGACCGCGCCTGCGGCTGCGGCAAACGCGAACAGCAGAATCCAGCGGGCTTCGCCAAGTCGGGTCAGCGGCGATGCGGCCTGCCGGTCTTCAGCAGGCTCTTCGATTGGCGAAGGCGGTTGGGTCATGGACGGTCGAGCGAATTCGTTTCAGCAGTTAGGTGTCCCGAGTGCAGACACTATTTCGACGTCTCAGTAAATGTGCAAGGCCGGAATAGGGAGATCGGGGCAGCATCGGACCACTCCCCTAACACGGAAAGCATGTCAGCCAAGCGACAATCAAATACACCCCTGAAAATGGGCTCCGACCCACCAACGCTGTTCGCGTCAGGTGAACCGAAACTTCCGAACCGGCGCCAAATACCCGCACCAATCACCGATTTTGAGGCAAGGGATGTCTGGCGGCGGATTTCAGGTTGTCCAGAATACGCGGCCAGCCATCAGGCTGGCGCATGCGTTCCAGATATTCCGCTCCCGCTTCGCCATGTCTCAGAAACTCACTGTGAACGATTTCAAGGCGCGTGCTGTCCCCGGCCTCGCGGAAGTTCACCATGACACGACTTGCCGTCGCAGGATCCGCAACTTCCTCGCCATCCCGGCTGACCTGCCAGGCCAGACGAATGTAAAGCGGCGGTTCCAGTGAGAGGACGGTTCCCCAGACCCTGTGCTGGCCTTCACTGTCGATCTCATAACAGCTACCGCCCGCATAGGGATCGATACCCGCCTGAACCTTGCCCTCGCCCGCATCCTTGAAAGGCGATGTCCACCACAGATCAAGCCGGTCGACAAACAGTGAAAACGCCTGGCTCCGCGGCAGATTCAACATGCCTTCAACCCGGCACTCGGTGTCATGTGTCATGATTTTCCGTCAAATTCGTTCTTTCCAACCCCAAACGCACTGTTTCACATTTGGACCCGGCTTGGCAAAGTACCGCTTCCCTAGCCGATTCAAACGTCAGATACATGACGTACAGACCGAGGCAGAACCTGCCGAAACTGTCGCCCCTGGCGGAGCCCAACTGGAGACATCATGAAGCACGATCGCACGTTCGATCCGCAATTTGGAACTGCCGTCGAGCTGATGCCGGGCGTGCGCCGGCTAACGGTAAACAACCCGGGGCCTTTCACCTTTCACGGCACCAACAGCTATCTGCTGGGGACCAGTCGGCTGATCTGCGTTGACCCCGGGCCTGCCCTGGAAGGCCAGGTCGACACCATCTTGAAGGCTGCACAAGGCGCAGTCATCGAGGCGATCCTGATCACCCACACGCATGTGGATCATTCGCCAGGCGCACGGCTCTTGAAAGAAAGAACCGGTGCCGAGATCATCGGGTGCGGGCCGCACGGCCGGCACGAGCGCTTCTTGAAAACGAGGTCAATCCACTCGACGCCAGCGGCGACAAGGACTACGCGCCCGACAGGTTGCTGGAAGATGGCGAGATGTTCGAGGCCGCAGGCATTTCGCTTGAAGCCGTCGCCACCCCCGGCCACACGTCCAACCATCTGTGTTTTGCCCTTGCCGGGGAACCGGTTCTGCTGTCCGCCGATCACGTCATGGGCTGGTCGACATCGGTCGTCGCCCCACCCGACGGCAGCATGCGGGACTACATGGCCTCGATAGACAAACTGCTGGCCCGTTCCGAATCCGTCTATCTACCGGACACGGCGGTATTGTTCGCAATGCCATCGACTACGTCCGCGACCTGAAGCAGCACAGGCTCGACCGGGAAGCCTCTATCCTTCATGAACTGGCAAAAGGCGAAAGATCGATTCCGGAAATCGTATCGGTGCTCTATGCAGCGGTTGATCCGGCGCTACACCCGGCGGCAGGTCTGTCCGTATTCGCGCACCTGGAGGACCTTGCGGACAGGGGCTGCGTCGAGGCCAGTCCGGAGTTGTCTCTTGCCGCCCGCTATCGCCTCACCGGCTGAGCCTGCAAGCGATCAGCCTTCCAGATCGACCGCATCCAGACCTTCGGCAACCGGCGCATCCTCGTCCTCGAAATAGGGTTTGAAGCTCGGCAACGGAATGGTTTCGCGCAAGTCTTCAACCGGTTCGGCCGGAAGGTCTTCTTCCAGCTCTGTCTCGTCGACCGAAAGCCGCGCCAGATCGCCGTATGTTTCCAGAAGCACACGGTCGATCTCGCTGAAGACAAGACGGATGCGGTCCGCATTGTCGGTCAGGTCCTTAAGCGGTGTGCGCGAACGCGAACGGACGTCAAGCAGGGCCCCCACCGAATCCGGCCGGACGCGCAGTACGATATCGTGTTTCAATCCCAGGATCTGCGAAGTGCCCTCGGCCTGCAGATAGGTCGGTGCATCGAGGAGATCGGGCGGCAATTCATCAACGACCTGCCAGTTCAGACCTTCAAGCGCTTGACACTCGCCGCATGCAGTTGAGCGGTTGAAATGCGGTATCGGCGCGGAACGATATCGGGGTAAAGACGGTCCTCCGCCGAATTGGCCATAGCAGTCATGCCCGGCGCGGCACCCGTATAAGCGGCAACGGCCGGCCAGACGTCTTCAACAAGCGCGGTGTTCAGCCAGTTGAGAAAAGGCTGTTCGCTTGAAGCCACATTTGTTTCAAGTTCGGGTGGATCGGTTCGGTTGGTGGCCAGGTCGCTCGCTCCCGCGTGCATGACCAGCATTCCGACCACAAGCACAGGCGTCGCAAGCGCCAGCAGCCCCAGGAACAAACCTGTGAGCGCCGCCGGCACGCCGGGTCCGCCATAAGTCCAGATCCGGTTAAAGCCGAACAGGGCAAGCAAGATGGCAGCGAGCGCAATCGTAGCCGCTGCAATCAGAGACAGGACAAACACATCCGCGTCGATCAGGCCGAACCGCTTTGCCAGAAAGGCAATTGCCGCGAGCGCCAGCGCCACGGAGCCGGTCGTGCGACTGGCCGGTGCCGAAGCTGTTTTATAGACGGCGTAGCGCTTCATGAGATCCTATCTCGCCTGGCTTGCCGCATCGGCGCGGCAAGGTGTCCACCTGATTGTTTCTTCGTTTACAGCCAATTTGTCAAAAATGAACTTCACTTCGACAGCGAACACATCATACATTCCTTCTGGGCAAACGATAAACGTGCAAGCAAGACACGCCGGAAATACAGTTGCAAATCGGGGTAAGGCATGACCGGATTGCGGTCCCGTCATACGGCGAGCGAACAGGAACACCGCGCTGCCGGTGACGGAAAACAAAAGGCGTTTTCACCATTTGGCTTGTTTCGGCCAGGCTCTGCCAATATCTGCCTGTGCCACCTGTTGGTTCTGACGATACTCCTGTCGCCCATCGCCCTGGCATTTGCGATCCTCTATGCCGAACCGGGCGGACGCTGGCTGCAAGCCCACTACCATTACCTGCGGACAACCATTGCCCTCTTGGTCATAGCCTCGGCACAGGAGGCCTGATGATCCTTCTGGGAGCTTCGATCTCTTCTGCATTGATGCTGGCCGGACTGGGCCTTTGTGCCACGACGGTACTGCTCAGCTACGCACGGTCGCTGCTAGGATTCTGTAGTGCCTTGCGGGGCTCTCCACTACGGAATCACAGAAGCTATTTCATATGAATGGGCAGTCATATACTTGCTCAAATGACTGGCAGGCCTAATTCGTAAATAAATCTTTACTGTATTACTTCAAATCCGGCCGGGATTCGTTACATCTTGTTATTGTTTTTGACTGGCCGATTTCCGCCAATAAGCGCATGCTTTTTCACATCCATTGCAAAACCGGCTGAAAGGCGTGTTTTCTGCCTTCCGTTTGCCGCAATTGGATACGACATGCACACCGCCCGCGAGCCATGAAAACTTTAACCCAGAGAGCGGGCACTGGAAAAGACAACGGACGAGACAAATGTCTGAGCAATCTGCCCGCCCTGCCCCGAAGCAAAGCGCCGATGCGAAACTGGTGAACCTCTACAAGCCCGTCGCATCGCAGCCCTCAATGCAGCTGCCCTTTGCAAGAATTCGGGCACGGTGGCCAAAAAGAAAAACTGAGCCCTTGCGCTATAGCGTCCGAAGACGCGGCAAGCCGCTGGTGACGGCCAGCTTGCCATGTTGTTTCGAGACGCTGGTTGACGGCCGGCGTGACCGGTCCAGGATAGCGTTCGGACATACGATCGGTGACGATTGAATGTCCAGCCATCCTGAAGCGGCCAAGCCCGTGGGGTGCCGCAAATCACTTTCTTCAGACGGTTGCCGTCTTCCGATCTGTTGGGCAAACTGCCGCCGAACAGGGCACGCTCCGTGTCCTTCGGCGGAGATTGCCTGCATGATCATTGCCTACTGCCCGACCGTCAAAGGTCTGGAGCGTCTTGAGCTTGCCTCCGGCGCCCCCCTTCCGACCACGTCTGTATGGATCGACCTGATCGCCCCGACGCAGGAAGAGCAAAAGGCAGCAGAAAAGCTGATGGGCGCGGAAATCCCGACACGGGACGAGATCGCCTCCATCGAAACCTCCGAACGCCTTTACCTGGAGCCCGGCGCCGTGGTGATGACCGCGCAGCTTCCGATCGCCACGCAGATGATCGACCCGGCGCTTTCGTCTGTCACATTTGTCGTCAATGCCAAGCGGCTGGTGACTGTGCGCTATGGCGAACCGAAATCCATCGCCCTTCTGTCGCGCAAGGTTCAGGCCGATTCGACGATCGCCCACAAGGGGCCGGCTGTCCTCTTCACGATGCTCGACATCATCGTCGACCGGTGTGCCGATGAAATGGAAAGCGCGTCAGCGCGGTATGACAAGCTGGCAGTGCAGGTGTTCGGCGACGGCCTCAACATGCGCAAGACCGCAAGCTATCAGATCGCCATCAAGCAACTGGGCAGATAGGACTGCATGTGTCCAAGATGCACGATGTCTGCACCAGCCTGTCGCGGATGATGCTTTACCTCAGCACACATGCCAAACGTCTGAACCTGAATGAGGAGCAGGAAGCCGACTGCAAGATGTTCGGCAGGGACATCCATTCCATCAAGGAACACGGCGACGCACTGGACAACAAGCTGTCCTTCCTGCTGGACGCAACGGTCGGCCTCGTCACGCTGGAGCAGAACCAGATCTCGAAGATCTTTACGGTCGTCAGCGTGATCTTCCTGCCACCGACCTTGATCGCATCGATCTACGGCATGAACTTTGCCAACATGCCCGAGCTGAACTGGCAGCTCGGGTTCCTGTTCTCGTTGGGCCTGATGGTGTCGTCAGTCGGGCTGACGTTCCTGTTCTTCCGCTGGAAACGCCTGCTTTAACCGGTCCGGCATCTTGAAACTTTCGGCCCCTGTCGCAGGCGCGTTACGGATAAAGGCGCGCCTTGGACCATGGCTGATCCGCGCCAGTTCGGGTGAACTGCACGCGGTCATGAAGCCGGAACGGCCGGTCGTGCCAGAATTCGATGGAAACCGGCACCAGGCGCATGCCTGACCAGTGGTCGGGCCGCGGAATGTCGCCGATACCGAACTTGGCGGTATATTTCGCTACTTCCTTTTCCAGCGCGAAACGGCTTTCCAGCGGCCGCGATTGCCTGGACGCCCAGGCACCGATCCGGCTGCCGCGCGGCCGGGAGCGGTAGTACTCGTCCGCTTCCTCGTTCGAAACCTGTTCGACAAGACCACGAATGCGAACCTGCCGGCGCAAGGACTTCCAATGGAAGCACATGGCAGCCTTGCCGGCGGAGAGCAGCTCCTGCCCCTTGGCGCTTTCGAAATTTGTGTAAAAAACAAAGCCGCGTTCGTCGAAGTCCTTCAGCAGAACCATCCGCACATTCGGCAGGCCGTCTGGGTCGACGGTCGACAGCGCCAGTGCGTTGGGATCGTTGGGCTCCGAAGCCCTGGCGTCCTCAAGCCATTCTGCAAAAAGCTCAAATGGCTTCACTACCTCTGTAAAGTCACCTTTTGTTAACTCTTCAGGGGGATCTTTAAGGTCTGTCATCGGTAACCTGTCGAAGGAAACGACAGCCTTTAAAGCGGCTCGAAAAAGCCGGACCGGGGGGCTGCCTGAAAAATGTATCGTATGCGTTCATATACTGCCGGGCACATAAAGATCCAACCTTAGCCGCACTTTGCATGGCCATTGCAACCGCACTTGGCGGCTGTAGCCAGTTGTCCGTTCCGGTGGGCAGCAACAACATCGATTCCCCGACAGTCCTGACCGGCTCCATTCCGTCCGCATCCGACTCGCCTATGCCGATATCAACGAGGACGACCGGTCTGTGATCGCGCAGAACCTCGACACTATCAGCCAGGACCTTGCCGCCGGAACGCCGACGCAGGCCTTGTCACTGACGTGGCTCAACGCGATCAGCGGCAATTCCGGCACATTGTCGAACATCAATGCCTCCACCTACAGCGAGACAGGCTGTCTCGGCTTTCAGACGACGGCAAATACCATCGTCGGCATCAAGCTGTACTCCGGCACGGCCTGCCGGGACATCACGCAAAAATTCGCGGTCACCAGCCTGACTGTCGCCGAAGCTTGAACCCCGTCAAAAAACCGCTAAAACCGGAAGGTCCTCAAGACGAATTCGGGGTCTGGAATTTTTTCCTATCCATCCCGATATAGAGGACAAGTCCGGTCAAGCATGACCTGCTAAACTTGCACGCTTGTGTTCGGCTCGCCGAACGGAGCAGTGCGCGGGCAGCCTGCCGGAAAATCTTAGGAACCTGGTGAGACGAATGCGTGATCCCTATAGCGTTCTCGGGGTGGCAAAATCTGCCAGCGAGAGCGAAATCAAGAAGGCCTTTCGGAAGCTGGCCAAAAAATACCATCCGGATCAGAACAAGGATGATCCGACGGCCGCACAGCGTTTTTCCGAAGCAAATCAGGCCTATGAAATTGTCGGCGACAAGGAAAAAACGTGCCAAGTTCGACCGCGGAGAAATCGATGCGGAGGGCAAGCAGCGCTATCAGGCGCATGGTTTTGACGGCTTTTCCGGATATGAAGACTTCGGCGGTGCACGCACCCAGAGACATCCGGTGGCGGCGGCAGTTTCGACGATATTCTGAACGACATTTTCGGCAGTTTCGGCGGTGGCCGTGCACGCGCCGGCGCAGGTGCAGGCGCTGGACCCGGTGCTGGTTTCGGCGGCGGAGCCCGTGCGAAAGCGCCGCCCCAAGACAAAAGGCGCCAACGCGGAAATCGTCGCCCGCGCCTCGCTGGAAGACATCGTCAACTCCGGCAAGACCCAGGTAACGCTTCCAAGCGGCAAGACGGTGAATGTTACCCTGCCCAAGGGGGTGGTGGAAGGCGAAAAGATCCGGCTCAAGGGCCAGGGCACCCCGGGGAAAACGGCGGTCCTGCAGGCGACGCCCTGGTCGAGATCCGCTTCAAGCCTCACAAGCTTTTCGAAGTGAAGGGATCCGACCTCCACCTCGACCTGCCTCTGACACTTTATGAAGCTGTCCTGGGCGCAAAGGTGCGTACGCCAACCCTGTCCGGTGCCGTCAACCTGACCATTCCGGCCAATGCCTCCAGCGGCAAGTCCATGCGGTTGAAGGGCAAGGGCCTTCCGACCAAGACCGGTGGTCATGGCGACCTTCTGGTCAAGCTGCAGATCGTAATGCCGCCGCACGGCGACGACGAGTTGGACACGCTGATGCGGGCCTGGAAGGAAATCACTCCGTACCGTGCACGCGGACCGGAATTCGACTAGGCCGCTCCTTCGTCAACTGTTGACCGTCACGTCATCTCGCCCCGCCAGGTGCCACTTGGTGGGGCGACGTTTTCGATTTTCCACATCTCAGCCTCGGATCAGTCTCCAACTTCTTCACCCGCCAGGCCTTGCGAATTTACATAACTAGTTATATATCAAGTTATGTAAATGGAGTGACCCATGAGCGAAGATGTCGTCCGCGCGCTTGGCTATGCGACCCTGGGCAGCCGGCTGAAACGGATCGGGGAAATGCTGCAGGCACAAACGCAGATCGTTGCGGCCGAGCTTGCCGACACCAGTCTGCCGACGCCGCACAACCCTGTTCTTGCCGCACTTGACCGGCAAGGCCCGCTGAGTATCGGCGATCTGGCGAAGACCCTTGGCCAGAGCCAACCGGGCGTTACCAGAACGATCAACAAGATGAAGTCGGATGGACTGGTTGAATCCGTTCCCTCGCAACAGGACCGTCGCGTGACGACGATCGGCCTGACCGACAAGGGAGTAGCCCTCGTCGCCCATCTGAAAGAAACGCTCTGGCCCGCGATCACACTGGCAGTTGCCGATGCCTGCAACAGTCTGGAAGGTCCTTTGCTAGACCAGCTTGCAGGTCTGGAGGATGCCCTTTGCACGAGGCCGCTCTCCGTCCGCTGCAAGGACAGGCCGTTGCAGGACTGGAACTCTCTGCAAACGCCCCCGGAGCTTGAACGATGATCAAGCGCATCTGGCATGGCTGGACGGACCCCGGCATGGCCGACACCTATGCCCATGTTCTCACGACACAGGTCATTCCGGGCATCGAGGCGAAAGCCATTCCCGGCTATCTCGCATCGAGGTGCTTCGTAGGAACCTGGAAACCGAGGTGGAGTTCATCACCATCATGAGTTTCCGCTCGCTTGACGACATCATGCGTTTCAAGGCCCGGATTACGAGCGCTGTTATGTGCCGATGCCGCCCGGGACGGGTTGAAGCGATGGGATCTGATTTCACAACACTATGAGCTCGAAGATGCACGCAGTTATGAATGAACCGAGCCGGGACAGCCTTCTGAAGCGGGTTGTCTGGTCGGCCCTGACCTCCCGGCATGCGCAATTCAGCCAGGGAGGCGACCTTGCCCGCCGTTTCGATCCGGCCATCTCCCCCTTTGCGGCGGCGGCGAACAACTCGCCCGAAGCTCTGGCTGCGCTGGCGGAGCTGATTCAACCGGGTGACGACCGGGCGTTCATACTGCAGGCGGACGACATCGCCCTGCCCCATGAACTTGAGGCAGAGATCACCGCGCTGGGTGTTCTCATGGTGGAAGTTTCCCCGTCAGCAGGCCCATCCCGATCGACTTCAATCGTGCAGCTGGACGAAACCGATGTCCCGGAGATGGTCGAGCTTGCAACGCTTACAAAACCGGGTCCGTTCACCGCTCGCACGCCGGAGCTGGGCACTTTCTTCGGCATCAGGCTGGACGGCCGTCTGGCTGCAATGGCGGGTAGCAGGATCAACCTCGACGGCTATACGGAAGTCAGCGGGATCTGCACTCATCCCGATTTCCGAGGCAGAGGCCTGGCATCAGAGCTCTCTCTTCATGTGACTGAAGTCATCAGAAGCCGCGGCGACATTCCGTTCCTTCACGCCTATGCGGACAATCACGGAGCAATTGCCCTCTACCGCAAGCTGGGTTTCGAGATATGGCGGGAGGTCAACGTAGCCGTTGTCAGACGCAAGGCTCAGATCGACCCGGACTGATCCCTTACATCGGAATTGCGCCGGTCTCTTTCCTCCTGAAACTGCGCGAGACGTTGGCGAAGATATTTCGAAGACCGGTAATGGCTTGGACCGGCGGCTTCCGCCCAGCGTCCCGTCGTCCACTTGTTGTTGGAGCCTTTCATCGGTTCGCCGTAGAGTTCGTCATTCTCCAGACTTTCCACGAGGGCGAGCAGTTCGGCGTGGTTTCCCTCCAGAAGGGATCGCACCGATCGCCAGGAAAGACCGGATTGCTTTTGCCGCAAGTCGGCATTGTATCTGGGTGTCTCGTTCCACTTGTAGCCTTTGGCCGGAAACCAGACCGGTCTGCGGCCTGGCCGTCCCGGTACCAGCCCAGAAACAGGTCTATCCAGTGGCCCGGTGACCGACGATATCCTTGGGCGATATGCCGTCCGCATCCTTTTCAAGACGCAGCATCGCGGGCAGGTCATCGAGGAGCGTTTGCAGCTTTGAAAACTCGCTCTCGCTTGCGGCGAGCAATTCCGTTTTCGTGGTTGCAGGCATTCCGCTCTCCCGTGACCACAACATTCAGTGCGAACTATGCGGAGCTAAAGCCTTGTTGGCCCGTGGCGACTACAAGCTTCGTCCGCACCAGATGGTGCCATGAGATCCGCTGTTGCTGACTGTCAGAACCGGATGGAACTCCCGTGCTGTCCAGAAAGCGAGCCCGGCTTCGTTGGCAGCGCTCACCCCGCATGAACAGCCGAGACCCCCTTCAGTTTGGCAGCGGCAATCCAGCGTCCAGCAGCCTGGTACCAACTCCCTCCCGCGCGCACGCGGCAGGAGGTTCATGTGAATATGCGCCGGATATTCATCGATGACGGCCCGTGGCACGGGCGACGGATTGTGGATCGTGCGGATCCGCTGATCATCGGCTGACTGGTCGGTTTCCTGCTGCACCGGTTCCGGGTAACGCTCCCGCAAAGCCGGCCACCATTCCCGCTCCAGTTCGCGTTCGAAAGCCCGTGTATCGCTGACGCCGACGGCATAGCCGAACACGCCGACATCATCTTCAGCGACAAAGCTGATTGGACCTTTCAAAGCCACATAGGGCCCTGCATAGATATGGCCGATCAATGCGGGGTCAGAATAAAGATCCGTGGCGTCGCGCCCGGCCTGGCCGGTTTTCAGGCAGATATCGTAAACGGCTTCCAGGTCCCGAAGCTCGGCCTGCCGAACGATCATGGTATCAGTCATAAGCATCCGATTTCTGTCTTCAATGGTCCCGGATCATGGCGAATGCAGATCTGCGGTTTACCTGTCCTGCCAGCCGTACCACCAGTAAGCGCCCTGAAGATAGAGTTTGCGCAGTGACGGCAGGGGAAACCTTGCAAAAGGCCGACGCAGGGCAACCGGCAGATCTTCCGGCTGAAGCTTGCCCAGGATCAGTCCGGCGACCTTCTCCCCCGAGATCGATGCCATTGCTATGCCGCTGCCATGCCACCCCATTGCGGCATAGACGCCGCCGAGACCGGGCACTTCCCCAACAAAGGGGGTCAGATTTCGCGCCAGGCACACATGTCCATACCAGCTGTGTTCGGCCTCAATGCCTGCCCAGGCAGGAAACATCTCGTCGAAATCCGACCTTGCACGCTTGTACATTGCCGCGAGCGACTGGGCATTTCGAAAATCACACCGCGCGTTCCGAACAGGAACCGCCGGTCGGGCAACAGGCGGAAATAATGCAAAAGGTTACGAGTGTCGGCAGCCATGGTGTCGGAGGTCCAGCCCTGTGCGGCAAGTTCACCCTCGCTCAGGGGCGGGTCACCAGGATTGACGACATGACCGGCAGCGTACGCCCGTGCAGCCATTTGGGCGTATCCTCGCGTGCATAACCATTACCCGCCAGGACAACCTTCCGGGCCCGGATGAAGCCGTGTTCGGTCTCCAGTTGCCAGCGGTCATTGTCCCGGGTCATCCCTGTCACCGGCGACTTGCCGAAGATCTTGCCGCCGGCTCGGCGCACCTGATCCGCCAGGGCCTGGACATAGGCCATCGGATTGAGTGCAAAGCCATAGGGTACTTGCAGTCCGCCGTGGAATGTCGGCCCGCCATAGCCTTCCGCGTCCAGGTCCGTCTTGGAAAGCACTCGGGCCTTGATGCCGAAGTTCTCCTTCAGGAACGCTGCTTCCGCCTGAAAGCCGGCGAAATCCTTCCGCCGGTGGGCAAGATAGATTTCGCCATTGGAATGGCGGTCGCGTCAACACCCCAGCTGTCGAGCCTCTGGGCAACCAGATTGACGCCCGCGACCTGATAGGCAACGAAACGGCGCGCTTCCTCGAGGCCGAATTCTTGATGAGGCGGCGCTCATCGAGCTTGGTACCACCCAGGCAACAAATCCGCGTGCGGCCGAGCGCCGTAACCAACGTG
>LZQR01000270.1_pt1 | contig 13361 bp, 15 predicted proteins | sample 768601 | NCBI WGS metagenome assembly LZQR01 (sample SAMN05207299, study PRJNA324521) | oil field metagenome | isolation source: sample BH-FW-24 from oil reservoir | place: India: Bombay High | collected 2015-12-04
ATCCGCCCAGACTAAATATGGCTTGGTACTCGCGCTGCCCAGTTGAATGGTCTCTTGCGTTTCTAAGTCAAAGATCGCCTTTATCAAAGGCCCACCAAACTATATGCGTATGCCAACGGTACATCTACCTCTTCTTTGGTTCCTGTCGCGAGTGTGTATTTAAAACGCTTAAACCATCTGAGAATAGATGTAACTAGAGTCATCCGCCCAGACTAAATATGGCTTGGTACTCGCGCTGCCCAGTTGAATGGTCTCTTGCGTTTCTAAGTCAAAGATCGCCTTTATCAAAGGCCCACCAAAACTATATGCGTATGCCACATAACGATTATTAGGGGAACGACTCGTCACATAGTTCTGTGGTGACGCTTTACTTGGTATATCATCTGTGACTAAGCGTAAATCTGTCCCATCGATTTCATGCTCCAGATTTTGTAGCCATTTTCGTAATCATTTACGAGTGGGTCGTTAAACTTGACATTATTCCACCAAAACTGAATTCGAGGTTTGTCATAAGAGCTTGCATCAGATAAATCTTCACGAGGCCACTCTTTTGCTCGGCGAACGGCATAACCTGGTTTTACGGGAAGTGTACCCGGGTATTCAGGCTTAGACAGATCTTCAGAGTAAACAATAAAGTTGTGCTCACTTTGCCATTGGCAGCGTGGTCCTATCACATCTTTACGTTCGAATGACGTTGTTTCACCAACATTGTAACAAGCCTTTTGAGCGGGTTCTTTTTCTACGGATTGTGTTGTTACCGTATTCGAAGTTTGATTACTTTCTTCACCACAGCCATTTAATAACATAACTGTCGAAAGAAGCGTGATACTTAACGTTGTTCGTTTCATTTTATAATAGTTCCGTGAGTTCAATGTCTTGATAAATTACTGACATTAAGGCCGTTTTATCTGAGTTATGAGATCGGCAATGACGGGTTAGATTGACCCTTTTAACTTCTGGTAACCAACCACTAAACACGACTTCTTTACAATACTGATCAACAAACTCAGCCTCGCGCAAAAAATCTTTTGGCTCCATGTTTCATCAACACACGCCAGTTGGAAAAATCATCCGGTTGATCGCACTGAGGGTTACTTTATATGTGATTACAATGCCTTCACTTGTGAGTTAACAACAGCGGCAGCAACACCTTGCTCGTTTTGGCTGATGATATTGTAATCTGATTTGCTTGGCGCTTGAGTATCTAGATTCGGCAGCGAAATCACAGGTTCGGAGCTCGCATCAAAGTTATGAGCGGAAGAATAATCACTGAGGTTAACTTTAACCGCTTTTTCATTATTCCCACTCTTTAATTCATTGAGTTGCTGAGTATTGAGCTGAGCCCGAGAATAATAAAGGGCAATATCACTTTCTACGCTACCGTTTATTTTGTATGGAAGCCAAATATGAGGTAAAGGAACACCAATAGGCTCTCTCTTTGTTTTACTTCCAGCCTTAAATGGACTCAATTCGGTTTGAAGTAATTCTGTATATGTTTCGCCTTCGTTAGGCCAATCAGCGACCACTACCTCAACTTCTTCTGCAGTCAGACCAAAAACACGGGCGCAAGCATATTCGTCCAACACACCCTCATAGACTTTTTTACCGTCTTGGTACAACTGAAACGCTTCCCCTGACAGAAATGCTTCAGAGTCTTCATCATATAAGCTGATATCGACCGATCTTTGAGGCGAGGACTTAGTGCTTTGGTAGAGTGATAGATCGACATCAGAAAAGCGTCCGTCGTTTTGAACTTGGATTTCTCGCCAAACTTCTGATTGCCAAACGACATAAATGTAACCGCGATCGATAGATACATACCCTGAATCACTTTTATGAACGGGAACCAAAGGCACCAACACGTTATCCCATTCATCCATCTGAGTTTCTTTATCGACGGGTTGCAGGTCTTCAGCGAGTTTAAGCAAGATTGGCTGAGGCTGGTCAGAACAAGGGATTTTGATATAAAGCGTTTTGCCTTCAGCATCCAGATCTTTAAACGTGGCAAGGCTACGGTGTTTGTTCTCGGTATCAGCCTTGCCTACAGCAACTTTTTCTTTTTGAGCGTCGGTTTTTCCCAACATCAAACAGGCTGCGTTACTAGACCACTGCCCAGCAAACTCGACAACAATTTTATGTTCTGGACTTGGCTCATAAGGCACATGCGCGTAGCTTCGAACCAACGTCACATCGTCCGTTACCTGCTTATAACCCGCTTTATAGACTTTGCTCTCACCAGTCGATGAGACAGATTCAAGCTGTGCTTTTAGCCTTGGGAAACTTTGTAATTGGGTATCTGTTAACGGCGTTCTACGAGAGAAGGAAGACAACGCCACCCAGTTCCCACTTCCTAACTCATTTCGAATAGCCGTTAGCAAGCCGGCGCTAGACTTTTTAGCAGAGATTGAGATCTTCTGAGCAAGCTCTTTAGGCAGGTTTCTGAGAATATCTTCTGAATTTCGCACACGCGAAAGCTGCCCTATACACTCATCAGGTGTAAGGACGTAGGATAGCTCGTTGGAGGAAAGCTTCGAGCTAGGTATAAATTTGCAAACTAAATGCATTTGAATTCTCCACAACCAACATCGTAAATATGGTTGCGGTGACGTTTAAGCTGATAAGGCTTACTGGTACGATTTGGTGTGCTAATGCTACTAATTTAATTCATAACATTCAATCACATAGAAAAATCTGCAGAAAAACCCAAAATGCCCCAAACCGACAAATTAACAACCCATAAAGTCACTTTAACTAGCAATTTGGACACATTGCCTACTGCGCTTATTCAAAAAGAAGGCTTTCAGCAAATCAGTTTTTTTTACTTTTGGGCAGAAGTTAACAAATTCAGATTAAGCGCTGATTGCTACAGGTTGAGGCTTTTGGAGGGGTATGCACTCCTCAGTAGCAATAATTAGCTTATCGCTACTGAGGAAGTATGAATAAAAAGGTGAGTGCGTGTCACACTCACAAAAACGCGTAATCGCTTTGATGTGATGCTAGGCTGGTGCCACTTCATTACAATTACACAACTGATAGGTAGTACCCTACCTTATGCAGAACTCTATACTTGGGGTATAGAAGTGCGTGTAACTATATAATATTGCGAAAATTTCTCAACGTGGCACATTCACCACCACATATCAGTATTGACCCGCACAATCACTTTAATAATAACTAAAAGCAAAATTGCTCTAGGCATACTAGATGTTTGACCTTGTAGAAGGACCGTCGATTCATTTGGCTTAATTATGAAAAATACGAATAATTTGACTTAGATCACTTAAATACTGACAAAAAAGCGAGCTAAATGCTCGCTTTCTTTTAGGCTGCTTTCAGGGAGGGTAATTCCGCGGAATATCTTTCCCAATAGTTTGGAACAACAAGCGCTGTAGTACTTGAGTAATTGAATGTTGTACTCATCTCGTCAGCGATCGCAGATAGTGAATTGGTACCATTTGCATAAACGGTTATTTCTCCGTCTTTCAAGGTAGTCAAATCAAGATCAACGGTCCATGTACCATCATCTAGCACCGTTGCGCTGCCTAGAACTTCTGAGTCGTAGTCATCAACAGCCTTTATTTCAATTTTGTCACCTTGGTCAAAGCGAGTACTTGTGCCATTGATAGTTGCTGTTGTACTACCCACTACATCACTGATGGTTCCGATCGTGATCGTTGGAGTAATTGGTATCGAGTGCCTGCTGTCATCTGCGCTGTATTGCCTGATAGGTCTTGGTAGTCTTTGACCACTAAGCCTACGGTCAGCCCTGACGTGACGGGCACGACAACGTCACCAGTCCAGACTTCGCATCCGCTGTCTTAGTCAGTGTGAAGGCGGAACCACCCAGCTCTGCACTCGCGGCTTGCAGCGCTTTATCAAACTCCAGTGTGACCGTGACATTTTGCCCTTCCACTGGTGCGTTGGATTGAAGGTCGCACTGGTCAAGGTTGGCAATGCCTGCGATAGCGTTAAGGTGCTCGTTTCTGTGACCTCGACGTTAGATGCGTTGGTCCCCGTCACCACCACGTTGTAGGTGCCATTTGGCTCACCACTGATGTCCATCGCGTTGCTCGTCCAAGCTCCGCCGCTTTGCACCGTGGCATTGCTGCTCACGATAGGCGTTTCACTGCCTTGCGCTTTGATTTCTACGTTCACCGTTTGGCCTTCAAAGCGTGTTGACGTCCCCGCAATCTGCAATGAAGCCGCATTACTGCCATCCACATTGCCTACTGGCGTGATCGCCAAGATTGGCGTGATTGGCAATGTATATGACGTGTTATCCTCGCCCGCATTACCTACTAGGTCTTTATATTGACTCACCACTAAGCCAACACCAAGATCTGGTACGTCTGGGACTGTCACGGTTCCGGTCCAAACTTCTTATCAGCAGGGTCAGCCGTTAGCGAAGTAACATTGTTTGCACCTAATGTTGCCTTTGCTTCTTGTAACTCTTTGTCAAACTCAAGCTTAACGTCTACTGCCTTTCCGATATCTTGATGAAGTGGATCAAACGTTACTTTAGTAAGCGTTGGCAACACCCCATCAACGTCCAGTTGAAGGCTATCTCCTTTACCATTTATATTATTGGCACTCTTGTAAGTGTTATCTTCAACCGATATGGTTACTTTTTTATTTTCATCTTTTGGTGTTACGTATGTAACTGTCCAAGTTATGTTGTCTGTGGTACTCCAAGATAAAGGTTTTAGCTCACCGCCATTATTCTCATCTAACTTTACGTCTGAAATATCGAATTCTTCGACTTTTTCAGTAAAAGTAAACGTAAGCGGGACTTCGACGCCACCAGCCAAAGGTGTGCTTGCAGTCGTCGATATTGTTAGCTCAGGGACTGTTGCTGCTTCTACTTTGTATGTTGTCGTTTTTTCCGTTTGATTGCTGACAGCATCAGACGCGGTTACTTTTATCGTGTAATCTCCTGGCGATAATAAGTAGCGGAACACATAAGAGGCGCCATCGTTAGTAGGTTTCGTGATTGACTTTGGCCTTATTACTGTTAGACCCGAACCATTATCAGCCTCTGATGTTACCGAACTTAAGTTTTTATCAGTCACATCAGCAGTTACATCCAAATAATATTTGCCATCATCTGTCGCTTCGTCTTCTTGCTTGCTATCGCGAATCGACACTTCAGGATCTTCATAATCAACAACCGATTTGATACCTTTGGCATCATAGGTCTTATTAAAAAGCTTAAAGTCTTTAATAGCACGTCCCATTGAGTCAGTGACTGTCAATTCGTATCTGTATTCAGCTTGGTCATCAATTGCAAATCCATGGTACCAGTCGCGCTTGACAACACGATATTGCCGTTGAAGTTAAGCGGGTCTCCGCTGAACTTCAGCGGTTCTCCGCTAATTGGGAGCATATCAATGGAATATCGAGTTGCCTTGACATGCTCCCCCTCTGTAGACGTAATCGTGAACGATTGACTTGCTTTGGTGAATGCTAGCTTGTCGTCATCCAGCAAGCTAGATATATCAGTAAATTCGAGACTAATAGTCGGCGCAGTCAGATCGATTTCGAGAGTCTGGTTTTCAGTCCAACCTACTTTATCCGTAGCTTGGATGCTAACTCGAAGCTGACTTAACCCTTCTAATTCAGTTTTCGCAAGTTCAAAATAGAGATGTGAGTTATCCACATCTGCATCTTTGTTGAAAACATGACTCGGGTTCGCTGTTGTATATTTGACAGTAGCGATACCGCTGCCTTCATCTCTGATAGAAAACAGGAATCTAACCAAACTAGGGTCTGTAGGTGATTCACTTACAGTAACATCGCTGTCAATTATTGGTTTGCTGTTATCAACCATCACGTCAACTTCGGCTTTACTTGAATACTCCCATACATCAAACGCTTGAATGGACGGCCTGATCGGCTGACCATCTAAAGTGTCACTAAGAGGCGCTTTAAACGTAGAGCATGAGAAGTCATCTCCGCACTTATTAAATCGTGAGAAATTATCAGGGTTATTTTTAAGCTGTATGGCTGCCCTTCCACTGTAGCAATTACATTTTCTAGGGTTGAATTAGCCCCAACCTTCACTTTGAAGTCCATTGAAAGTTCTGAACCTCGGATAATACTATCCTTTTTTGGGCTCGTGATTTCGATCAGACTCCTTCTGGCGGTAACAACAGCTCCAACGCGTAATCTGGCGCCGCATTACCTGCTACATCAGAAAGATTCGTTATCGTAAATAGATAGTTTGATACCCCTGCCGCAAGAAAATCTGAGAAAAGCTCAGTATAAGTACATGTAGTGAGATCTGCACTAGTACTACAACTTTTCGGCTCAAACCGTTTGTTGAACTTGCTTCTTACCAGTACAGGGCGCTTAGTTAGCTCAGTATTCACTCCGGATAAATTATCTTTAAAGCTTAGAGTGATACTTAAGACTTTGTTTCCATCAGCATCGAACCCAACATTGTTGCTACCAAGCTGGTAAGTACCTTCCGATTGGTTCTCTTCATCCTCCAAAACATATGGCGCATCAATATCCATCATGCTAAAGCTAAATTTATTGACCGTCTCTTTATTGTTCTCACCAACAGTTCTGGTGATTAGAACGACAGGCGGTACCGACATATTTACGTCCGTCGTCACACTACATTTATAATTTTCTTGCGGTTGATTGATCACACCAGAATAGGCGAAATCTGGATCATCATCTGGCGCATTGTTCGAAGTGTAATTTTCTCTTACTCAACACTCGAGTGTACTAGCTTTAACATCACCCACAGGTCCGAACTCTACATCCAACGTCTTCCCGGAAATATGAGTTTGGAAAGGATCTGGCTTAAGCACATCCATTACAACCCCTTCCCTTTGAACGTTAACCGTCTTGATTATTTCTTTCATAAGAGGCTGTTCACCGGGGTTATAAACTACATTGTTATATATTTGGAATTTCAACTCGTAACTGCCATTATTACTGAGATCGGACGTAGTTAGCATTCCCGTCCATTCGCCAGATGCTTGATCCTTTTCAAATTTAATCTCATTTTCTGGTTCACCATATTTGTAAGTCCCTTTGACATTAGGGATGCCACTTGGGTCCTCAGCATCAATAGTAATGATCACCGGATCATTACGTGTAACTAATCCCCCGATCTCTGTCCCATCATCATAAGAAAGCTTCACACTGTTTATGGTAGGCTTGACATTTTGAACCTTAACTTCGTACTCTTTTTTGTTGTATTTCCACGAACATCAGCACCTCTCAGTCTTATGGTTCTAGTGGAGCTATCACCGTCATTTTGTCCGCCTAAGTTGACCTTCATATCCTCTTCGACTTGAGTGTCGGGGTCAGAAGATTCGCCGATATAACTATTAAATGTCAGGGTGTCTTTGTTTACCCGTCAGTAGATGGCGCACCTGTTTCATTCAAGTCTTGAGCATAAAGTGTAAAGACATAATTGCCGCGATAGTAACTTTCAGGCTTAAATCCATTCAAGCTTAGACTTGGCCCCTCGCGATCCAAGATTATGCTTCTTGCCTCTGTATCCGGAATAAAAGCCATATTCATCTATCGCTTTAACAAATAGATCAGCTCTATTGTTCTCATCGATCGTAATATTACTACTTTGGGAACTACGGATCTCAATATCAAGTGGCTGAGAAGGGTTTGTAGGTTCAATTGAGCGTATCGCTTCACTGCTTCCAACCTGCCAAACTTCTACTTTGCTCACTTTTGAATCATCTTTCACAGAGGTTAAGCTAACTTTAAAGTTCGGACCTAACACTCCACTCTTGCCAGAGTTGCTATCAACCACCCAAGGAGTAGCAAACTCAATCTCAGGGCCTTTATTATCTACTTGAAAGCTGAACGTCCCCTTCCTACTCTTATTTGCTGGATAGGCTTTATCCGTTGCCGTTACATAAAATTCATTTTTGGAATCATAATTAAAGGCTTCAGCAACCAATTGAACTTTAACATCCGGCTGCTCGCCAATGAGGTATGGTTGTTCGCAAACGCTTGTATCAGGATCGCAAGCTTCTAACGTCTGGGACTGACCTGAGCCTTTCCTTAGTTCGACTTTTACATTGCTACCTTGACTAAGATCACCCCAGTCGATCACCGGAGTCCAAACATCGTTGCCACCCAATCGCTCTGTAATTTCCGCATCCTTAACCACTGGCGGTTCAGAGTCTATATGGATAGGAAATCTTGGAGCTGCGTTGTCGGCATCTGATACCGCGTTTCCTAAGTTATCTTCCGCGCTAACTACCGCTAACCAGTCACCATCACCGGGGTTAATTGTTGTTCCTTGAGTAGAGCAATCTTCCTGACTGCATAGGCGCACGACAAAACGATCGCTTTGGTTAGTATAAAACTGCTCATATGAAACTGGGTATCTCTCACCTGATGTCTTATAGAAAAGTAAGCTACGTTTCTCGAGTTTGTCATCAACCACATCATCCAACGCAAAAGTTAAATCGTGGATGTTATCTTTAATACTCAGATAAACATCTTGCCCGATAGGGTTTTTATCTGGTCCTACAGGAGGGATGTAACTCGCTGTCGGATAGTCGTTATCTACATGAAAGCGCGCAATATGGGGTTCTTTATAAGTGTTGCCTTTGGTATCAGATGCCGTTATTTCAAGCGCAAACTCGATGATATCGGTGAGATCTGTTGATTCTGTATTTAGGGTAAAGAAGTACTCTTTTCTAAATTTATTACTATCGCCAGACTCTTGCAGTTGAAGATCCAATGGAATCGCAGTATTAGGGTCACCCATGGCATACCACATGCTTTGGAATTTCGGGGCTTGGTCACCTTCCTCTACGACCCCAGATGGATCTTCTAACACTACTCTAGATACTACTTCACCCGCGACATAAAGCTTGTCGCCAACCATTGTTTTGCGGCCGTCCACTATTTCTATCTCTGGGTTCGGTGGAGTCGTATCAATACTTTCACCATCACCATCAATGATATCGTCTTCACCAAGTTTTGGATTAGCCATGGAAATATCATCGGCAAAAAGCTGAGCAATGTTTTTGGGGATCTGATGATTCTCAGTCATTACTTTATACAAAGCTTCTGCAAGGTCTTTGCGGTAGGTATCAGAGTCGAATTCGTAATCATCCAATTTGATTTGATTCCCACCAGCGCCAATTCCGTTTGCTTTACCATCGTAGCTAAGATCGTCATAAATAGCGGAGGCGAAATCAGAAGAGTTATTACGAGGTGTGTCCTGAGCTAAATCATCAATTGCTTCAACAAGAAAACGATGCAGGTAGTCGTTAGATAGATCGCTAGGAATTGGCTCCTCAAGCATCTCATTTGTAGCGTAAGCCGTCACGGTTGGATCGAATCCGAAGAATGAATCATTACCGCCCGCTAAAGCATATTTCACCTCTGTCAAAATTTGTGATGCGCGTTCTGATGTCTTGTTACCCGCCTCTACCTGATTCCAACGAGAGTCAAATAGTCCTGTTTGGTAAGCAGCAAGCTCAGTCACGTAATACGTTTTGATCCATCAAGTTCGAAATATGCGCCGATGTTGGCATTATTTAGATTAACGCTCGCTTTAGCGCCTGCATCATCTTTCCATTGATAGTAGTGAGGGTCCGTCCCTTCTACGCCAATCAAACGTACTCGCATGAATTCGTAATTAACAACGTCCGTCGTGGTTTCACACGAAGCAACATCAAGCGCGGTAGTTTGATCACTTTCTTGCTGCTGAATGGTGGTACAACTTGCTAGAGAGGTGAATTCACCACTTGGGTTCAAACCTTCTAATTGCACACGTGCGCCAATGAAAGGGGTCACAACTGTCATCGTAGGTAGGTCAAAACTGCTTCGGAAGTAAACTTCTTGAGTCGCACTCTCATTGTTGGACCCGTCGATGGTTTGAATCACCAGTTTTTGACTGGCGTTTTCTGAACGTCCTTAAACATCACCAAGTACCTCTTTTACGAAAGGAACGTAATAAATAACTTCTTCGACTCTGCCTCCACTATCTAAAATAGTTTCGTGGGGGATACTCGCAGTGATAGCGTCCGTCGATGCTACGGTTTGTGTTGTGTTTTGAAATGCGTAGTTGTTGTCGTTATTTGGCTTACGTAGTACTTCACAACGAGTTTAAGCTTATCGGCACTTGAGCCTAAAATCGTATCGGAGTTCACATCAGCAACTCGAACTCGTACATACGGAATCTTATTCTCTTTCAATACGTTGACGTGGAAATCAGCGAAATCAACGCCTTGAATGGATTTCAAGCCAGAAGCAGCATAGACATAATCGATCTTCAAGTAGTCTCGGCTCGACTGCACGTTATCTGAAGTATAAGTATCTTGCGTGTAAGCTCCTTCGTATGTAGATCTTTCTCCATCGACAGTCACATTGACGTAATTCATCGATGTCCCTTCAGGGTATGTAATGATCTGAGCAGGCGCTTCGTCATCTCGGCTTACTGCATGTGGTTTTGTACCGACGTTGTCTTTGGTATCAGTGGCCTTGATATCGAAGGTAGTCCTTGAAAGGAATTCGCTCGTCTTATAGCCTTTTGAAAATTCACAAGCACTGCCCGACTCCGCTGTTACAGGAGTACAAGCCACATCTTCTGGTAGCCCACTTTTAAATGACACGCTGACAGATTTAATGTCTTGAGACGCTTCTTTTACTATTCCCTCTAGTACGTACTCTTCGACTTCTTTATTGATGGTTGTACCAGATGTAACTGAAATGACCGGTGCGTCATTATCCCACTCGAAGTTCACGTAGTGGCCCGAATTTCTACCAGGGATAAGTTCATTGCCCAAAACGTCTGCCGTGTAAAACACCAAACGTGCTGCAGTCACATTCGACAGGTCACTATCTGAGTCGACCTCAACCGCATCAATCGCTTTTGTATCGACACTTACCTTGATGTTTGTTTCACGAACACCGACTTCAAGGTCGGTTGTATCTACCGTACAGAACTCACTACCGGATGTCTGCTGATCGTTACATTTAAATTCATCCGACCAAACACCGTTAAGTTGGTATTGCACATAAGCAGAAACAGATTGAACACCGATCTCGTCATTGAGCTGGATATCTACATTATCTGTTCTAGCCAATACATCATTATCGGTACGCGTGACAATTGGCGGAACGGTATCAATTTCTGTTCCATCGCGTGGTGGAATAACACCATCAGTTTCGCCATGGCTACCCAAGTCATTAATTTTTTGACTAAATGCAACGTAATCATCAGCGTCCGTCCCTGAGATATTAAGCTCTGGATCGTTCACCACAATCAAAACGTGCTGGGAAAGATCTTGAGTGTAAACGTCGCTGGTAATTCTCTGCTGGCCAAACGTAAGCGGCGTCACCGCACCAGTAGACTCACTGATCTCTAAACCATCTAAAAGACCATCAGCGATGACATCGCGAAATTGAATGTCAGCGAAATGCATTGAGGTATAGACCTTGTCCTCAGACTGGCCGTATTTTGAATTTAAGTCATATGAGTAAGACGAATAGGCAGTCAGCAAAGCACCATATTGGTGTCCTGGTGTAGCAAAACTGCTCTGGCCACCTTTGGTGATATCAATTGGCTTGGTTTCGTTAACATTAACCCGTACATGCCATTGATACTATCTAAGGCTTCAGAAACCGCATCCGAACCGGATTCACCATTGGCGATTTTATACTTCGCAAGCCCAGAGACGATATTTGTCAGTGGTGTGAGCATTAATTTTTGGTCACTACCTTCACTAAAGTTCACGATCCCCTCTAAACGCAGGGTTTTATTCGCGCTCGACGATACAATCTCTTTTGTAAGGGGATCGGTATAGCTACCCTGTTGCGCAACAACATACAAAGGCATCGAAGAAGATTCGAATTCTAGCTTGTAGTCACCAAAGGCATTGGAAGTTGTGCTGTCTAGCTTACGACCAACCTTTCCATCCTTGTATTCAAACACATCGATCTTGGCACCGTTAACTGGAGCGTCAAAAACGTTACCCGATATGCTTCCGGTATCCCTTGCTGGCGGAGTGTTATCACCACCATCCCCACCGCCACATGCACTTAATAAAAGTGAAGCAGCCATGAGACCTAACGTTGGTTTTATCGTATTTTTAGTGAACATAGTAATTTGGCAGAGTCTATTTTGCCGCGATTATATTATTGTCTGGAATTTTCTCAACGTGACAAAATAACCATAAAATCAAGCATAAACGCTAAACAAACAGGCAGTTTTCAACCTCTTTGGCAGCGCTACTTCACATCTATCGTTATTTACTTAGTAAAAACACAGGAATTGGCATTAACGGCGTGTAAGATTTTATTTTAAATATTATACTCCCCTCAATTTTTCGCCGATAAGCATAATTTCGATTTAATGACAAGTTTAATATTAAGACAGTATACTCAAAACATTGCGTTACCCCTCGTATTCATTGCATTCGTTATCATTGCTGGCGTGTCTTTCACTCATTACCTGCTCACTCCGGAAGAACAGGTTCAACCTGTCACCACTAGGCTTCAAGCAACTGTTTTTAAAGAGATAAACCACAACAACATTGAACACACCTACGAAACCTACTTTCAGCGGGAAAAGATCACTACCGGCGTTGTAGATTACTCTTTCGTGACGTCTTTAATTAACGCTGGACTGTCTCAGCATGAGATAAAGTCTTTGATAAAATTAATTGAGAATGAATTCGATATTATCGGCTCGGTCCGAAAAGGTGACAAATTCTCTATAAAAACCAAAACCAATAGTTATAATGAAAATACATCAGTTCTTTTTACTATTCCGGTAGTAAAAGAGACTTCTTTGTTATTAATGATGGCAATAACAACGCGTACGATGAATATGGTAATAAGTTAATCCGCCAGCCTTATTATGCATTTCCACTAGCAAAAAGTATAAAGTGAGTTCTGGTTTTAATTTAAAGCGAAAGCACCCAGTTACCGGTCTACTCGCTCCACATCTAGGTACCGACTACGCAGTGCCGATCGGAACACCAATACAAAGTATCGCAGATGGTATTGTTGTTAAGTCACGTTACAACCGTTTCGCAGGTAACTACATTAACATCCGCCATAGCAACGGTTCCCTATCTCGTTATTTGCATCTATCTCGTAGCGATGTCCGCGCAGGTGACCACGTAACTAAAGGGCAGACCATCGGCCGCACAGGTAATACAGGAAGAACTACTGGCCCTCACTTACATGTCGAACTCATTGTAGATGGCGTCCCTGTTGATACGCTCTGAGCACGATCATGTACAGCTACGTACGTCTGAGAACTACTGGCCCTCACTTACATGTCGAACTCATTGTAGATGGCGTCCCTGTTGATACGCTCTGAGCACGATCATGTACAGCTACGTACGTCTGAGCTC
>LZQR01000271.1_pt1 | contig 13334 bp, 14 predicted proteins | sample 768601 | NCBI WGS metagenome assembly LZQR01 (sample SAMN05207299, study PRJNA324521) | oil field metagenome | isolation source: sample BH-FW-24 from oil reservoir | place: India: Bombay High | collected 2015-12-04
GGCACGATCGGGTCCGAGCTGGTGCGCCAGGCGGCGGCGCTCAAGCCTGAACGCCTGATCCTGCTCGATAGCGCCGAACCCAATCTCTACGAGATCGACATGGTGCTGCAGTCCATGCCGGACGCGCCCAGCTGGCGCTCGGTGCTGGGCGACATCAAGGACCGCAAGGGTCTGGATGTGCTGATGGCCGAAGAGCAGCCCGAAGTCGTCCTCCACGCCGCAGCGCTCAAGCATGTGCCGCTGATGGAGGAGAATGTCTCCGAAACCGTGCGCACCAATCTGATGGGCACGCGCAATGTGGTCGAGGCCGCAGCTGCGGCCGGCGTGGACGCCGTGGTGTCCATCTCCACTGACAAGGCGGTCGATCCCAGCTCGATCATGGGCGGCAGCAAGCGCGCAGTGGAGCTCTATCTCGCCGCAACGGCCAGCAAGGTCGAGCCCATGAAGCTGGCCTCCGTGCGGTTCGGCAATGTGCTGGCTCCGCCGGTTCGGTGGTGCCGCTGTTCGAGCGCCAGATCGCCCAGGGCGGCCCGGTGACAGTCACTCATGAAGAGACCACGCGCTATTTCATGACCGTGGAGGAAGCCGCCGGCCTGGTGCTGGAAGCGGGCGCCCAGGCGGGCGCTGTGGGCCTTGAGGGCGGGGATATCTTCCTTCTGGACATGGGCGAACCGGTGCTGATCTCGCGCCTGGCGCGGCAGCTGATCCGCCTGCGCGGGCTGGAGCCCGAGCGCGATGTGCCGATCATCTATACCGGCATGCGTCCGGGCGAGAAGCTGCATGAAGCGCTGACCCATGCCTTTGAACGGGTCTCGCCGGCCGGTCCGGCCGGGGTGTTGCGAATCCAGACGCCGGATCTGGATCTGGCCCGGGTGGAGTCCGCGCTGGAGCAGTTGATCGCCGCGGCGCAGCGCCGCGATGACGATCAGGTGCGCAATCGGTTAAAACTGGTCATCGAAGCCGGCTGGCCAGAAGGCGTGACGGCGATCAGTCAGACGCTTCCCGCCGCGCGTGACGCGTGATAAGGGGCCGTCTTCGTTCCTGGTGCAGCTAGTTTGGCGCCGTATGGGAGGACGTTTCCATGGATGATTCCGGCCTTGCCCCGCTCAAGCGGGCGCTGATTTCCGTTTCCGACAAAACCGGTCTCGCCGAACGCGCCGCCAAGCTGGCGGAAGCGGGCGTCGAGCTTCTGTCCACAGGCGGCACGCTGCAGGCCCTGCGCGACGCCGGACTGGAGGCGCGCGACGTCTCGAGCGTCACCGAATACCCCGAAATGATGGATGGCCGGGTCAAGACCCTGCATCCGCGCATCCATGGCGGTCTGCTGGCCCGGCGCGACCGGGAGGATGATCTGGCGGCCATGGCGGAACATGGCATTCCCCAGATCGACCTTCTGGTGGTCAATCTCTATCCGTTCGAGGAAACCGCCCGTTCCGGCGCCGACATCGACGCCTGCATCCAGAAGATCGATGTGGGCGGGCCGGCGATGATCCGCGCCGCCGCCAAGAACCACAATCATGTGGCCGTGTGCACCGACATGCGCGATCTCGACAAGGTGCTGGAATCCATGGCGCCCATAACGGCGAGACCACGCTGGCCATTCGCCGCCATCTGGCCGCAAAGGCCTTCGCCCGCACCGCCGCCTATGACAGCGCGATCGCCGCGCGCTTCGAGCCGGAAGTCGAGAAACCGGCCCATAGCTGGTTCACCATTGGCGGTCGCCGTCTGAACAAGCTGCGCTATGGCGAGAACCCGCACCAGGATGCGGCGCTCTATGAAGCCGCCGAACAGCGTCCGGGCGTGGTCACGGCGCGCCAGATCCAGGGCAAGGCCCTGTCCTACAACAATATCGCCGATGCGGACGCCGCCTTTGAACTCGTCAGCGAGTTTGATCCCGAGGACCGCGCCGCAGCCGTGATCATCAAGCACGCCAATCCGTGCGGCGCCGCGGCGGCGGATGATCTCGCCACCGCCTATGAGCGCGCCTTCGCCGCGGACCCGATCTCGGCCTTTGGCGGCATCGCGGCGTTCAACCGCACGCTGGACGCCAGCACGGCGGATGCGATCACCAAGATCTTCACCGAGGTTGTGATCGCCCCGGACGCGGACGAGGCTGCGCTCGACATCCTGTCCGCGAAGAAGAATGTGCGGGTGCTGCTCACCGGCGCCCTCGCGGACCCCACCCAGCCGGGCTGGACCACCAAGCGGTTGCGGGCGGTCTGCTGGTGCAGGAACGCGATACCGGCCATATCCTGCCGTCCGATCTCAAGGTGGTGACCAAGCGCGCCCCGACCGAGGAAGAGCTGGCGGATCTGATGTTCGCCTGGCGCGTGGTCAAGCACGTCAAATCGAACGCCATCGTCTTCGCCAAGGGCGGTACGACGGCGGGCGTCGGCATGGGCCAGACTTCGCGCGTGGAAGCGGTGCGCCTTGCAGCCCGCAAAGCCGAGGACGCGGCCAAGGAAAACGGCTGGGATGCGCCGCGCACGGCGAACTCCGCCTGCGCGTCCGATGCGTTCTTCCCCTTCCCGGACGGACTTCTGGAAGCGGCCAAGGCAGGCGCGCGCTGCGTCATCCAGCCGGGCGGCTCGGTGCGGGATGAAGACGTGATCGCGGCTGCTGACGAGGCGGGCCTGGCGATGGTCTTCACCGGCATGCGCCATTTCCGTCACTAGACTCTTCGTGTTTGACCTGATCCTGATGGGCTTAGTCATGAGGACAAGACCATCAGGATTGGGCGCGTGACATGGATTTGCTGATCTGGGTTCTGGCGATGGCGGGCGCTGGCGTTGTCGCCTTCGCGCTCTACATCGCCTGGTCGCTCTATCGGCGACTGCGCGGCCAGCACATGGCGCGCAAACCCTTCGCGGATCACGTCGCCTTCCTGGAGCCCTATGTGCGGGTGTCCTATCCGCCGGGCGAGGGCCCGTTTCCGGCGGTGCTGTTGTTTCATGGCTGCGGCGGCGTTCGCCAGGTCACCGAGAATTACGCCGCTCTGGCGGTGAAGTCCGGCTTCGCGGCGGTGATCGTGGACAGCCTGCGGGCCCGCAATATCAGCTATGAAGAGGCGCTGGCCCAGGTCTGCACCGGGCACAGGCTGTGGGGCCGCGAGCGCGCGGCGGATGTGTATGCCGCACTCGCCCTGATCCGCCAGGACGCCCGGATCGACCCGCGCAGGCTGGCGCTGGCCGGCTGGAGCCATGGCGGCTGGACCCTGCTGGACGCGCTGACGTTGGCGCGGATGGCGCTGCCGCCCGACGGCCTGTCCGATGCGCCGGCCCAGCCCTTTGAAGGCGTGCGTGGGGCGTTTCTCGTCTACCCCTATGTCAGCGGGCCGTCCCTGGCTGTGCGCCATGACTGGCTCAGGGATATTCCCATTGAAGCCATTCTGGTGGAGCGCGATTCCATGGCCAGCGAAGCGGACGCTCGGTGGTCTTCAGCCGGGCGCGCCAGGAGGGGGCGCCGGTCAGCTGGTCAGTGCTGGGGGGCGTGACCCATGCCTTTGACGAGCCCGACCACCATCCGGACTCCACCCTGCGATATGATGAACAGGCGAGCCGGGAGACCGAGGGACGGTTTGTCGATTTCCTGCGTCGGCGCGTGCTCGCCCTGCGGGATCCATCCTGACCGGGCAGGCCGACGTGTCCCCAAAAGCCTTTCAGGGTCAATCTCTACAGCTCCGCGTCATAGGCTTAAACATAATACACGATGGCGCCTGACCTCTTTGTACTTTTGACCAAGCCGATTAAAGTCCGCCCCAACGATTAAACACAACCAACGCAAGGGGAGCGGCGTGGGCGATCTTTTTTCCGGCCTTGATGGCCTCATCAACAACGTCTCCAATTTCATTTGGGGCGGCACCTGGAATGATTCACAGGTGTTGCCGCTGGGCTTTCTGGCCGTCGTGCTGCTGGGCACCGGCCTGTACTACATGATCCGACTGGGCGGACGTCCGGTCCTTCGCTTCGCGCCGGCGCTCAAGGAGCTCTGGGCGGGTCGCAAGTCGCAGGGCGAGGCGGGCGACATCACCCCCTGGCAGGCGTTGTCGACGGCGCTGTCCGGTCAGGTGGGCACGGCATCTCGCCGGCGTGGCCACCGCGATCTCGCTGGGCGGTCCGGGCGCGATCTTCTGGATGTGGATCACGGCCCTTCTGGGCATGGCCTGCGCCTTTGCGGAATCGAGCCTCGCGGTGAAATATCGCGAGACCCACCCGGATGGCCGGATCCATGGCGGTCCGATGTTCTACATCAAGAATGGCCTGAACAAGGGCCGCGCCGGCTTTGGCGGCTGGTTCGGCTGGCTCGCCATGCTGTTCTGCATCGGCACCCTGATCTCCGCGGTCGCGACGGGCGGCATGATCCAGGCGAACTCGATCACCGAATCCGTGGTTCAGACCGGCAATGAGCTGAACTTCACCATCCCCACCTGGGGCGTTGGCCTGGCGCTGGCGGCGCTGGTCTTCCTGGTCATTGTCGGCGGCATCAAGTCCATCGGCTCGGTGGCGGGCAAGGTCGTGCCCTTCATGGCGCTGTTCTATGTGGCCGTGGCCTTCGTGGTGATCTGCATCAACATCGTTCACGTGCCCGAGGCTTTCGGCCTGATCTTCAGCCACGCCTCGGTTGGCATGAAGCGGTGGGCGGCGCAGCCGGCTATGGCGTGATGCAGGCGGTCCGCTACGGCGTGGCGCGCGGCCTGTTCTCCAACGAGGCGGGTCAGGGCTCCGCTCCGATCGCGCACGCGGCGGCCCAGACCAAGAGCCCGGTGGCCCAGGGCGAGATCGCATGATCGGCGTCTTCATCGACACCATCGTGATCTGCACCATGACGGCGCTGGTCATCCTGGTGGCCGAAGGCTCCTATCCGGCGGAGGGCGGCGGCGTCGTCTCCTACGCCTGGCAGTCCACACTGAACTCGTCCGCCATCACCACGGCGGCCTTTGCGAGCGCCATTCCGGGCGTCAGTTCGTGATCACCGTGGCGCTGGCGCTGTTCGCCTTCACCACGATCATCGGCTGGTCCTACTATGCCCAGCAGGCCGCGAGCTATCTGTTCGGCGACTGGGTGACCAACATCATCCGCTATGTCTGGGTCGTGATCGTGTTCGTGGGCTGTCTGGTGGTCGACACCGTGACCCTGTGGCGCTTTGGGGATATCGCGAACGCCTCGATGGCCTTCCCGAACCTGCTGGCGATCCTTCTGCTCTCGGGCGTTGTCGCCACCATGGCGCGCGAAGCGACGAGAAGGTCAAGCACGGCGAAACGATCATCTAACGATCCTTTCGCATCCTGACGGCAAAACCCCCGGCGCGCGGCGTCGGGGGTTTTCTTATGGGCGCAGGCGGACCCGCAAGCGGCGGACCCCGTCGATCAGGGCGACGCCCAGCCCAGGCCGATCAGGTCCGCAATGACATCCGCCAACGATGCGGTCCGGCCCCACCCGCTCAGACCCTGGGCCAGTTCGATGGCCACGCCGAAACCGGTCAGGCCAAGCGCGAGGATCCAGAGGCGGACGGACGGCCATCCGGCGCGCGCCAGCACGGTCAGAACCAGGAAGGCGGCGATATGCTTGAGTTTGTCGACGCCGAACAGAACAGGCTCCTCGATGGGCGCCGGCAGCAATGCGACGCCGAACACGCACAGCGCGGCGACCAGCAGCACCAGCCGCGCCTGCACCGGGCTGACTTGCAAGGCTTGCGGCCCGGCGGCGGGCTTTCTACCGTCTCGCTGATTTTCCAAAGGCTCAGAGGCGCTCATGTCCACACTTCTCACCGATCTCGACCGTCTGGCCGAACCCCGTCACGACTGGACCCGTGATGAGGTCGCCGCCCTCCATGATGCGCCGTTCAATGATCTGATCTTCGCCGCGCAAAGCCTGCACCGCCGGGTGCATCGCCCCAATACGGTGCAGAAATCGCGCCTGCTGTCGATCAAGACCGGCGGCTGTGCGGAAGACTGCGGCTATTGCAACCAGTCCGCCCATTTCGACACGGGTCTTAAGGCGTCCAAGTTGATGGATCCCGAAGAGGTCGAGAAAAAGGCGATTGAAGCGAAAAATTCAGGCGCGACGCGGTTCTGCATGGGCGCGGCCTGGCGCGAGCTCAAGGAGCGCGACGAGCCGAAGATCCATGACATGATCCGTCGGGTGAAAGGGTTGGGGCTCGAGACCTGCATGACGCTGGGCATGCTGGGCGAGGGTCAGGCCGAGCGCCTGGCCGAGGCGGGGCTCGATTACTACAACCACAATCTCGACACCTCGCCGGAATACTACAAGCAGATCATCACCACCCGCACCTGGGATGACCGGATAGACACGCTCGCCAAGTGCGTGCGGCGGGCATGAAGACCTGCTGCGGCGGCATTATCGGCATGGGGGAAAGCAAGGAGGACCGGATCGGGCTTCTGACCGAGCTGGCGACCCTGCCTGTGCATCCCGAAAGCGTGCCGGTGAACCATCTCGTGGACGTGGCGGCACGCCGCTGTCAGGGTCGGAGAGCCTGGACGGGCTCGACTTCGTGCGCGCGATCGCCACCGCGCGCCTGATCATGCCCAAGAGCGTGGTGCGTCTCTCCGCAGGGCGGGAGACCATGTCGCGTGAGCTGCAGGCGCTGTGCTTCCTGGCGGGCGCCGGATCGATCTTTGTGGGCGATGAGCTTCTGACCACGCCGAACCCCGATCAGGATACCGATACGGTCCTGTTCCGCGATCTGGGGCTGGAAGGCGATGAGGCGGGACGTCAGGCCAACGCCTGACGCCTATTCCGCACTCAGGGAGTGGCTGCCGGGCAGATCGAGCTCCGGCGCCGCTTCCGAGCTGGTCAGACGGGGCAGGTGACAGGTCACGCGCGTGCCTTCGCCCGGCTCGCTTTCAAGCTCCACCCAGCCGCCATGCAGGCGGATGATGTCGTTGACGAGGGCCAGGCCCAGGCCCGCGCCGCCGCCATCGCCGCGCTCGAAGCGCTCGAAGATCTTCGCCTGACGGTCGGGCGCAATGCCGACGCCGTCATCGGCCACCCAGAGCGACACGTCATCGCCCGCGACCTCAGCGCCGACTTCCACCGCGCCGCCCGGATTGACGTGATCCATGGCGTTGGTGAGCAGGTTGTAGATGACCTGCTTGAGGCGCTTGCCGTCGGCGCGGATCAGCGGGCCGTCCTCGTCGGCGTTCAGCGTCAGCTTGATGCCCGAATGCTCGGCGCGCGAGGCGATCAGCTCCATGGATTCCTCGGCCAGGGCGTGCACATTCACGTCCCCGAGCTCCATTTCCAGCTGGCCGGCGTCAATGGCGGCAATGTCCAGAATGTCGTCGATCAGCTTGCCCAGCTGCGCCGAGGCGGTCTGGATCGCGCCCATATGCTCTTTCTGACGGTCTGACAGATCGCCGGCGAACCCGCCCGCCAGCAGATCGGCATAGCCATGGATCGTCGTCAGCGGGGTGCGCAGCTGATAGCTCACATGCTCGACGAATTCGGTCTTGATCCGTTCGGACGCTTCCAGCGCTTCGGCGCGGTCGCGCAGAGCGGATTCAATGCGACGGCTGTCAGTGATGTCATCCCAGGCGATTAGCGTCGCGCCATCGGGCAGGGGGCGGGTCAGCCAGGTCAGCACGGAATGATCCGCGCGGCGGATCTCGCCGGTCATGGCCTTGCGCGATTCCGGGCTGGGATCGGTGATGCGCGCCTTGAGCTGTCCCCAGGCTTCGGCATTGTCATAGAGCGGGGTGCAGGAGGCGACCATGTCGTCAAAATGCACGCCGTCCAGCCGCTCCGGGTCGAGCTTCCACAGCGTTTCGAAGGCCGCGTTGCGCAGCTTCAGGCGCCCGTCCGATCCGAACACGGCGACAGCTTCGTGCAGCTTGTCCAGCGTCGCGCGTTGCACCTTGAGCTGGGTGTTGTAGCGCGCCTGCAAGGAGAGCTGGTCGGTCATGTCCTCGAAGATCAGCAGGAGCCCGCCCATCGGGTGACGCTGGCGCGCCACGCGCAGGGTGCGGCCGTCGGGCAGCGCCCACAGCTCGTCCGGTTCGGCGTCCTGGTTCGGCGCGGTTTCGTAGCGCGACAGCTCGGCCTGGCGCCAGGCGCTGTAATCGGCCTGCTCGGGCAGGCGGCGCTTCTCGCGCAGGCGATCAAGCAACACGCCATGAGCCGGGCGATCATTGAGGAAGGCTTCTTCCACATTGAACATCTGGCTGAAGGCGCGGTTGTAGAACACGAGCTTCTTGGCGCGGTCAAAGATCGCCACCGCCTCGGTCATGTGGTTGAGCGTCAGGTCATGGGCTTCGCGGAAACGGTTGAGCGCCGCCTTGGCTTCCTCGCCATCGGTCACGTCCACGGCAAAGCCGGTCACCCCGCCCTGCACGGGATAGCTCGTCACCGACATTACCCGGCGCTGGCCCGCCAGCACCACGCCGCGGGCGCCGGTGCGCGGATCGCCAGAGTTGAGCACGTCGCGCGCCTGCTCGCCCAGGGTCGGCTCCAGAAGGAGCTGACGGTCAATCACCTCGGCGACGTCCGACGCTTCCACCGCCTTCACATAGGCGTTGTTCACCCAGTTCAGACGGCCCTTCTGGTCCATGCGCCAGGCGGGAACCGGGTTGCGGCCCATCATGTCCATGAAGCCGATGGGATCATCATGACTGATCTCGTCATCGGACGCGCCCTCGGTCTGGCGCAGGGCGGTGTCGGTCAGCCAGATCACGAGCTGACGCCCGGCGGGGCGGCCATCCGCCTGGATCTTGCGGCCCGAACGTCCCGTCAGGGTCAGCGAGAAGGGCTGGCCCTCCGCCATCAGCGCGCGGGCGCGATCGCGGAAGCTCACCGTTTCGCCAGAGGCGTTGCGGGCGCTGAACTCGGAAATGCTGTCGAGAATGTTGGTGGCGATCTGCCCGTTCGCGCCGGCCGACTGGCTCAGCTCGGCGAATTGCAGCAGCGAGGCGAGCGCGGCGGGCGAGCCATAGAGCTTGGGCGCGGACCAGTGCTCCGCCTCGGACTGGGGCGGAACATCCCAGACCACGACCACGCCGGGATGGGCGGCGAACAGGCTGGTATTGCGTTCGGCGCGGTCTTCAGCAGCGAGAAGGCGGTCGCGCCAGAGCTTGCGGGCCTTGCGGGCGCCCGCGGTCAATCGATAGGCCCAGACAGACGAGGCGAGGGCGAAGGCGACCGAGCCGCCCGTGACGATGAGTGTGGCCAGTTGTACCGGTTCGGCTGCGGTCATGACGCGCCTTTTCCCCAATTGCCTGGTGCGCCATCCCGCTGAAAACGCGCACGCGTGCGAATCACATCTTACCGGAAGGTGAATTGAGACGCGATGGGCAGAGGAATCCCGGCCGTGAATTGACCGCGCTGCGCTGTGGACAAGGTCAATAAAGGCTTAAGTTTCAACTCAAATTGAATGATCAGATTCACCGAATCCGCACTTCGCCCTGGGTGAATTCAAACAACACGACACAGCCTTGCAGTGCCGCGCCCTGGCTCAAGGGTGCGAAGCGCCAGTCCTCGACCGCGCGGCGGGCCTCATGATCGAAACTGCCGCCCGGTACGCCGCGCGCGACAGATACGTTCTGCACCTCGCCGGCCTGGGTGACGTCAAACTGGACGATGGACCAGCCCTGCAGGCCGCGCGACCAGCCTCGCGCGGGATAGTCGGGCAGGCTGGCGTTGATCGCGCGCAAGGGCTCGCCCGCACACTGATCCGAGCTTGCGGCGCGCTCCACATTGGGCGGGACCGGCATGTCGGAGGTAGCGATGAAGGGCTGAAGCCGCGGATCGGCCAGCGGGTTCAGCTCCGGGCTCGACCCGCAAGCTGCGAGCGAGAGCGACAGGGCGAGAAGGGTCGGGATCAGGATCAGGCGCATGGCGCGCACAGTGAGACGGGAGCGCGGGAAGGGCAAGAAGCGGATATGAAAAACCCCGCCGGATCGCTCCGGCGGGGTTTCTGGTTTGGCGATCGCCGAGGCTTAGTAGCGATAGTGCTCGGCCTTGAACGGGCCTTTCTGCTCGACGCGATATAGTCGGCCTGTTCGGGCGACAGCTCGCTCAGTTGCGCGCCCAGCTTTTCAAGGTGCAGGGCGGCGACTTTCTCGTCGAGATGCTTGGGCAGGATGTAGACCTGGTTGTCGTACTGATCGCCGCGGGTCCACAGCTCGATCTGGGCCAGCACCTGGTTGGTGAAGGACGCAGACATCACGAAGCTGGGGTGGCCGTTGGCGTTGCCCAGGTTCACCAGGCGGCCTTCGGAGAGCAGGATGATCTTGTGGCCTTCGGGGAACTCCACCATGTCGACCTGCGGCTTGACGTTGGTCCACTGGAAGTTCTTCAGCGCCTCGACCTGAATCTCGTTGTCGAAGTGGCCGATGTTACACACGATCGCCATGTTCTTCATGGTGCGCATGTGGTCGACGGTGACGACGTCCTTGTTGCCGGTGGCGGTGACGACGATGTCGGTGTTCTTGATCGCGTCTTCCAGCTTGACGACCTCATAGCCGTCCATGGCCGCCTGAAGGGCGCAGATCGGGTCGATCTCGGTGACCGACACGCGGCAACCGGCGCTGCGCAGGGATTCCGCCGAGCCCTTGCCCACATCGCCATAGCCGCAGACGACGGCGGTCTTGCCGGCCATCATCACGTCGGTGCCGCGACGGATGGCGTCCACCAGGCTTTCACGGCAGCCATAGCGGTTGTCGAACTTGGACTTGGTCACGGAGTCGTTGACGTTGATCGCCGGGAAGGCCAGCTCGCCCTTCTTGGCCAGCTGATACAGACGCATCACGCCGGTGGTGGTTTCCTCGGACACGCCCTTGATGGCGGCCTTGGCCTTGGCGAACCAGCCCGGAGAGGCCTCGATGCGCTTCTTGATGGTCTGGAAGAGATAGCCTTCTTCCTCGGACTTCGGCTCGCCGAGGAAGTTGGGATCCGCTTCGGCCTTCTCGCCCAGCTGCAGATACATGGTCGCGTCGCCGCCATCATCCAGGATCATGTTGGCGGTTTCGCCGTTCGGCCAATGGAAGATGGCGTCGGCGAACTCCCAGTACTCTTCCAGCGTCTCGCCCTTGTAGGCGAAGACCGGAATGCCCTTGTCCGCGATCGCGGCGGCGGCGTGGTCCTGGGTGGAGAAGATGTTGCACGACGCCCAGCGCACATCCGCGCCCAGCTCGACCAGCGTTTCGATCAGCACGGCGGTCTGGATCGTCATGTGCAGCGACCCGGCGATGCGCGCGCCTGCGAGGGGCTTCTTGCCCTTGTACTCTTCACGCAGGGCCATCAGGCCGGGCATTTCAATCTCGGCCATCTCGATCTCCAGCCGGCCCCAGCGAGCCAGCGAGAGGTCTTTGACATAGCGATCGTCGCCGGTGTTGGCGGCATTGAGCAGGGTCATGAATGAGCGCCTTGTTTTCTGACTGCGGGCAGGGGGTCCCCTGCCGGTTCCATATGAGACGGCGCATCTCTTAACACGCGTCCCAAAACGGGCAAACCGTCTGGCGTGCACATCATTATGGGACAGGAAATTCGCTCTATTTCTTAAATTGGTCCTAAATCTGTATAAACTTTATGGTAAGGTTTTTGCTCGGGCCCTGTGTTATGGGTCTTTGCGGCATGGCCGCAGGCGTCGCCGAGGGGCGGCGCGCCTGTGCAACGGACTGAGGGGACTGTTGAAATGGCGAATTTGCCGACCGCCTATGCGAGCCAGAATTTCGGCCGCAAGACGCTGGATTTCTACGCCGCCTCCGGCGAGGTGAGCGGATCGGATCCCCGCGCACGCGCCGATGAGCGCAGCCTGACCGATTATGACGGCGCCAAGCACACCGTGCGCGTCATGGACCGCAATTTCGCTCTGGAGGCCGGGGATCAGGCGTCCGTGCTGCGCATGCAGACCGGCCCCTCCCAGCGTTCGCGTCCCGTGGCGCTGGTCAATCACACCCAGAAAGGCTGGTCGCGCACCCATCCGGGAGCCAGCGCGCTGCTGTCGCGGGCCGGGGTTGCGCGGAATGTGAACTGGTTCCTCACGGTTCTCTTGTTTGCGCTGGCCTCCATCGTCATGGTCTGGCCGGCCTTGCGCGCCTTCCTGGTGGAGGTCGATCCGGGCCTGTTCGGGGCTTTGCCCCAGTTTGATCTGTTCGCTCTGGCGCTGACCGCCCTGCCGGATCTGGCGAGCTGGAGCTTCTCTGAGAGCGTCGCCCCGGTCAGCGGCCTGATCGCCCAGGCCGGGCCGCTGGCGGCCGAGCATGCAGACGCCATTGTCTTTTACGGTCTGAGCGGACTGGCCGCGCTGACCGTGTTCGCCACGCGCTCCTGGCGCCTGCTCTGGGCGCCGCTCTTTGCAGGGCTCGTGGGCGCTGCGGCCCTGGGCCTGGGCGGCGAGGCCGAGGCTGCGGGCTATGCCGTTGGCGCTTACGGGCTCGCGGCGCTGATCTTCGTGATCGGAGGCCTGATCAACCGGGTGCGCGATTCCGCCCGTCTCGAGCGCCGGATCGCGCTTCTGGCCGACCATCTCGAGCGTCATCCTCCGGAAGAGACCATTGCGCGGGCTGAAGACCCTGACGAAATTGTCGATAACGACGCGGGCATTGAGGAGCCGGACGACGCGGCGGCCTCTGATGAGGATGCGCCGATCGCCATCGCCGTACCGGTCAGCGCTGCGCTGAGCGAAACAGCGGATGAGGCGGACGCCGAACCGGTCATCGCCGAGTCCGAGACGCAGGCTGTCGACCCCGAAACGGCGGACTCTGAACGCGGTGACGTAGAGGCTCAGGAGGCTGAAGCGGTCGAGGCGGAGTTCGAAGCCCCTGTGGTTGATGCGGAACAGGACATCGCGGTCGATCTCGATGAAAGCGAGACCGAGGCGACGGACGCTGCAGAAACGCGCGTCGAGGCTGAGCCTGAAGCGCCTGAAGCGGATGAATCCGCCTCTGAAGATGCGGTCCTGAGCGAAGAGACGCCTGAGCCGGCCCTGTCCTCGCCCGAGGGGCGTGACGAGGATACGGCTCTGGACGCGTCTTCTGAAGGCGATGATGTCTCCGAGGATGCGGCTCCGGACGCGGCTGCGGCCGACGCCGCGGCGGAAGAGGCTGAACACGAACCGCTTGCTGGCGAAGCCGTCGCCTTTGAGTCCGAGGACGAAGTCGACACCCGGGCGGAGCCTGACGCGCTGACGGCGGAGGCGGGCGAAGAGCTCGAGCCGGCGCTGAGCGCTGAAGCGCCCTCTGACGACGCGCCCGAAGAGGCGGATCTCGAGCTTGCAGGGCTGGAGCCTGACGCGCTGACGGCGGAGGCGGGCGAAGAGCTCGAGCCGGCGCTGAGCGCTGAAGCGCCCTCTGACGACGCGCCCGAAGAGGCGGATCTCGA